>JADMIO010823534.1_pt1 | contig 13681 bp, 12 predicted proteins | sample 8958161 | NCBI WGS metagenome assembly JADMIO01 (sample SAMN16585339, study PRJNA669376) | soil metagenome | isolation source: Crop rotation soil | place: USA: Cullars Rotation, Alabama | collected 2011 | reverse complement strand
GGCGCGAACCCGCCCCGGCCCCCAGGCCCGCCGCCCCGGCGTCCGCCCCCGGGGCCGAAGCCGCCGCCGCCCTGGGTCGCCAGCCATTCGCGGGCTGCCGTGCGCTCGGCCAGGTCGAGACGCTTGTTCTTGTCCTTGTCGAACTGCGCCAGGATCTTGCGCTCCTGCTGCTGCGGACCGCCGAAACCGCCGCGGCCGGGGCCTCCGCCAGGAAACCCGCCAGGCCCCTGCGCGTTCGCCGCCGCTCGCGGCCACACGCTGCCGACGACCACGACGCACAGAAGGGCCGCCACCCCGAGCAGCGCCAGCTGCACGCGGGTGACGAGCATGCTTCTCCGATCCTTCGCGCCCCCTTCCGGCGGCGCCGTATAGTTGTTCATCTGCAAATCTCCCGAACGGGATCGTGATCTATTCAGTCAGGGCGTCCTGCCGCTGAAGCGTGACGCTCTGCACCCCTTCCAACCGGTTCACGCTCTTCACCAGCTCGCCTGCGACATCGTCGCTGCGCAGCTCGACCCGATACGTGACGTCGAGCACCAGGCCCTGGCGGGCTGTCGACACCGAGTGCAGCCGCCGCCGGCGCACCAGGCCTTCAAGCGCCGGCGCGATCAGCGCTTCATGATCGGCACCGATCGCGACGCGGATCTGCAGGACGTAGGCGTCCTCCGTCGCGCCCGGCAGCGCAGTACCGGCGCGCTCCCGCATCACGAACGCGGCGAATCCGACGACGCCGATGGCGGCGATGGCGAGCCAGGGATGCGCCGCGCCGACCGCCATGCCGACCGCGACCGCGAAGATCACGTACGCCGTATCCTGCGTGTCGCGCACCACGGTCCGGAAGCGCACGATCGAGAGCGCGCCGACGAGGCTGAACGCACGCGCCACGTTGTCGCCGATCACCTGCGTGACCATCGCGATCAGGATCGTCAAGAGCACCAGCGTCACCGTGAACGATGACGTGGTCGGCGTCGTGAACCGGGTGCGGCGGTAAATCAGCGTGACCACCGCGCCCAGCAGCATGGCCACGATCAACCGCACGAGGATGTCGAGAGGCTCGCGCGACGTGCCGTCGGCCGCTGACGGGAGGAAATCAGCCATGCACCGCGTCAGCGCGGATGACGGCCACCGGCGCGGACTGACGGACGGCGGCCGGTGACGCCACGCGGCCGATCGCCGCCATGCCGAAGCGATACTTCGACGCGGACTGCGGAATCAGGCCGAACTCCTCCACCAGCCGCTTGAAGATGGGCGGCGGCTGCCGGCAGTACTTCAATTCGAGAATCTGGCGGCCGTCAGCCATCGGCTGGCCGGGCGCATCACGGAATCCGGCGCGCAGACACGCTTGTGACGTCAGCGCGTCGTCCAGGGTGAGCCGGATGACGGAGCCGCTCGCGACGCCGAGGCGTGCGGTGCGGTGGTACGACACCTGGCAGACCGGCCGCAGCTTGCGGGCAGCCACGCGCGCGTAGAACCAGTGCCCGTCCCACGCGCGGTTCGGCGCTGCTTCCTCGAGCCGGCCGAGCGACGTCAGCGCCGTCCGGGTGCGCCGCTTGGCCAGCACCGCCGGCTCGCGCAGCTTGCGCTCGAGGAACACGAGGTCGTCTGCGCCGTACCGGCGGATCCGGTACTTGCTCCGGCCGAACGAGCCGCGCCGATGCAGCACGTCGAGCTGTTCGGTGTCGAAGTAGACGCTGGTCGTCAGATACTCGTCGCCGAAGGGACCGGAACCGTTCGGATCGGGTCCGAGATGCATCCTGGCCCACTCACGGATCCGCGCCGCCAGACTGGGCGCCACCAGGAACTTGACTTCGGTCGCAAACGGCCGGATGTCCCGCGAATCAGCCATACGCAAGGAGAATACGGTCGTACCAGACCGGTGGATACACGGAAGTTACACCCCGGGAGAATTGTCACGGCGTTGCCACGGATTTGGCACGGAAAAGGACGGCGGAAAAACGGAACCAATGCACGGCCTGTGCGGGGGCCGCGCGTGTCGGGGGCGGGGCGTGCGAGGAGAGGGGAAACGACGGGGCGTCGGAGCCCAGCTCTGAGCTCCTGGCCGACGGCCTGATTATCGAAGCGCCGCGCGCCGTAACCATTCCGTCGGCCCTGGGGCCTGAAGCGGCAGACGTCAGTACTTCGGCAGGCTCGGATCGACCTTGTCGATCCAGTCGAGGATCCCGCCCTTGACGTTCTTGGCGTCGATCCCGTTCTCCTTCAGCAGCGCGACCGCCTTGGCGCTGCGCCCGCCCATCTTGCAGTGCACGAGGATCTCGCGGCCGGCTGCCAGGTCCTTGACCTCGTTCAGCCGCGCGCCGACCTGGCCGAGCGGAATCAGCGTGGACCCGGGGATCCGGCAGATCTGGAACTCGTTCGGTTCGCGCACGTCGAGCAGGAACGGCGGCGCCGACGACTTGAGCCGGTCGCTGAGCTCCTGCACCGAGACCTCGTCGGAGCCGGCACTCGCGGCGGCCGGAGCGGTGACCGCCGGCTGCGGCGCGATGCCGCAGAACTGGTCGTAGTCGATCAGCTCACGGACGGTCGGGTTGTCGCCGCAGACCGGGCAGTCCGGATCGCGACGGAGCTTCAGCTCGCGGAAGCGCATGTTCCAGGCGTCATAGAGGAGCAGCCGGCCCACGAGCGTGGATCCGCCGCCGAGCAACAGCTTGATCGTCTCGGTCGCCTGGATCGTGCCGATGACGCCGGGCAGCACGCCGAGGACGCCGCCTTCCGCGCAGCTCGGGACCAGTCCGGGCGGTGGCGGCTCGGGATACAGGCAGCGGTAGCACGGGCCGCCCTTGGTCGCGAACACGGACGCCTGCCCCTCGAACCGGAAGATGCTGCCGTACGCGTTCGGCTTGCCGAGGATCACGCAGGCATCGTTCACGAGATACCTGGTCGAGAAGTTGTCCGTGCCGTCGAGGATGACGTCGTAGTCACGAAAGATTTCGAGCGCATTCGCCGAGGACAGCGCGGCATCGTGCTGGACGATCTTGACGCCCGGGTTCAGCGCCAGCAGCTTTTCGCTCGCCGACTGCAGCTTCGAGCGGCCCACGTCTTTGGTGCTGTGCAGGATCTGACGCTGCAGGTTGCTCGCGTCGACGGTGTCGAAGTCGATGATGCCGATCGTGCCGACGCCGGCCGCCGCCAGATAGAGCGCTGCGGGAGACCCGAGCCCCCCGGCGCCGACGCACAGCACGCTGCCCGCCTTGATCTTCCGCTGCCCCTCGAGGCCGACCTCAGGCAGGATCAGATGCCGGCTGTAGCGCTGCACTTCGTCGTTCGACAGCTGCGGCAGCTCCCGTGCGGCCGCCGGCGCCTCGGGCGTCGCCGTTCCCGGCGCGCCGCCCGCCACCGACGGGACGATGCTGATCACGTCTCCCGCCTTCAACGCCGTCGCATCCTTCTCGAGATACCGGATGTCGTCGTCGTTCACGTAGATGTTGACGAAGTGACGCAGCTTGCCGTCCTCGCCATACAGGTGCCGCCGCAGATCGCCGTAACGGGACGTCAGCGAGGACAGGGCCTCGCCGACCGTCGCACCGTCCACCTCGACCGCGTCCTGCTGGCCGGTGTACGGACGCAGGGGCGTCGGGATCAGGACTCGGTGTGACATGTCAACTCTCCTTGTTCGAACGCGGATCGATCGTCCTTGAGAAACCAGCAGGTGATGTCGCCGGGAACGGCCGCGTTCACTGAAATGATCACATAGCTGAAATTCGGCCACGCCTGCTCGAGATCGTGGATCGACGGCCGGGCGGGATGATTCGGGTGCGAATGATAGAAGCCCGCGAGCGCACCTTTCAACTCCGAAGCACGCGCCTCGGCCGCCCGGTAGTCGCGCGGGCCGATCTGGAAGCGCCGCGCCGCGCCGCTCGCCGTCGTGTTCGGCAGCTCGAACGCGTCGACGACGACGCCGTCGACGGCGATGAGCGCGCCGCAGCACTCATCGGGAAACGTGCGGACGCCGTGCGCCTTGATGTCCTCGAGCGCCGCCGCGGTGATTCTCGTCGTGGCGCTGACGCCGGTGCTCATGACGCCTGCTCTTCCCAGAAGCGATCCGACAGGTAGCGTGTGCCGCTGTCGGGGAACACCGTCACGATCACGCCTTCGTCGATCCGCTGCGCGAGGTCGAGGCATGCGGCGAGCGCCGCACCGCTCGAGACGCCGGCGAGGATCCCTTCCTCCTTGGCCAGGCGGCGCGTGAGGTCGTGCGACCGTTCCGTCGAGATGCCCACGTCCTCGTCGGCCAGCAGCGGGTCGTAGATCGCCGGCTTGATCGCGGTGTCCATGTGCTTGAGACCCTCGACGCCATGCAGCGGCGAGTCCGGCTGTACCGAGATCAACCGGATGTCAGGGTTGTGCTCGCGCAGCCGCCGCCCGACGCCGATGAACGTGCCGCTGGTGCCGAGACCGGCGACGAAGTGCGTGAGCCGCCCGTCCGTCTGCGTCAGGATCTCCAGCGCGGTCGAATCGTAGTGCGCGCGCCAGTTGGCGTCGTTGCTGTACTGGTCGGCGTAGAAATACGCGCCGGGATTCTCCTCGTAGAGACGCCGCGCTTCCCTGATCGCGCCGTCCGAGCCTTCCATCGGGCTCGTCAGCACGAGCTCGGCGCCGAAGGCCCGCAGGGTCCGCTTACGCTCGGTCGTCACGTTCTCCGGCACGCACAGCTTCAGCTTGAAGCCTCGAGCCGCGGCGATCATGGCGTACGCAATCCCGGTGTTGCCCGATGTCGCATCGAGTAGTGTGACGCCGGGACGCAGCCGGCCGGTTCGCTCCCCGTCCGCGATAATCGCCGCGGCCGCGCGATCCTTGACCGAGCCCCCGGGGTTCATGAACTCCGCCTTCGCGTAGATCTCGACGCCGGAGCCGGCCGGGAGGAACCGCTGCAGGCGCAGTAGCGGCGTCCGGCCAACCAGGTCGGTCACCGCCACCGGGGCGATCGCGGGACTGACGATGGGGGTCATGCGCTGCACTCGCCTTCCTGCACGTCGGGCTGAAAGGCGTGGTCCTCCGCGAGGTCGATGAAGTCATCCTCTCTCGCGTTGGCGGGGTCGATCTTGTCCAGCCCGGCGAGCGTCGCCTTGACCGACGCGACGTCCACCCGGCGGAAGAACGCCACGGCGGACTCACCCTCCGTGCGCTGCTGCTGATACAGCCCGATCAGGCGTTCCATGGCCTCGTCGCAGCGGCGCGCGGGAATCGTGGCGGCATGACGGCCGAATGTTGTCGCGCGATCGGCCACGCCGCCGCCGACCAGCACGAAATAGTGCGGGGCGGGACGGCCACCCACCTTCCGCAGGCTGCCCTGGAAGCCGATGCCGGCGATGTGATGCTGGCCGCAGCCGTTCGGGCAGCCGCTGATCTTGATGTCCAGGCCAGGCACGGCCGCCACGAGATCCGGCCGCTCCTGCAGGCGGTCGCCCAGGAGGCGCCCGAGACCGCGCGACTGCGTCACCGCCAGCTTGCAGGATTCGGCGCCGGGGCAGCTCGTCACGTCAGCCAGCGTTCCCGCTCCGCCACGCGACAGCCCGAGCGCCACGAGGCTGCGATAGAGCGCCTCGACGTCGCGGTTGCGGATCCAACGGAAGACGAGGTTCTGATCCGAGGTGATCCGGACCGTACCGTCGCCGTACGCCGAGGCCAGCTCGCCGAGCAGCCGGAACTGCGCGGACGTCAAATCGCCGAGGACGGTGGAGACGACGACCATCGACCAGCCCGCCTGCTTCTGCGGACGGACGTTCGTGCGCGACCAGTCCCTGAACTCCAGCGCCGACGCGTTGACGCGGGGCTCCACGGCCGGCACGATGCCGGGGCCGGTCACCTGGGTCGAGTTCGCGCGCGCCAGGATCTCGAGCACGGTCGGCTTCACCGCGTCGTTCGGGATTGGCGGACCTTCGACCGGCGGATTCTGCGGATCGAACGGCAGCTTCGCGCCGCCTGACGCCCGGAACGCCTCGAGCTCCTTCTCGACCTCCGCGCGGAAACCCTCCCACCCGAGCGACTTCACGAGGAACTTCAGCCGGTTGCGCTGCTTGTGCTTGTAGTCGCCCAGGCGATGGAACACGCGGATGACCGCTTCGGCGACGTTGAACATCTCGCCGACGGGCAGGAACTCGAACAGCGTATGCCCCGCGCGCACCATCGTGGCCGTACCGCCGGCGACGGTGACCTCGAAGCCGCGCTGCAGCGTGCCGTCGGGCCCCTCCTGCACGCGCGCCTGCCAGCCGATGTCGTTGATCGACGTCGCGATGTGATCGCGTGTGCAGCCTTCGAAGGCAATCTTGAACTTGCGCGGCAGCGAGGAGCTGAGGGGATGGCGCAGCAGATACCGCGTCAGCGCTTCCGCGTATGGCGTGACGTCGAAGGCCTCGTCCTCCGCGACACCGGCGAACGGGCAGCCGGTGATGTTGCGCACCGAGTTGCCGCACGCCTCGCGCGTCGTCAGGCCGGCCTCCGCCAGCCGCCGCATCGCCGGCTCGGCGTCGTGCAGCTTGACGAAGTGCATCTGGATGTTCTGCCGCGTGGTGATGTGGCCGAAACCGCGCGAGTAGCGTTCGGCGGCGTCGGCGAGCGCGTTGAGCTGCGGCTGCGTGAGGACGCCCTGCGGGATCTTCACCCGCAGCATCGATGCGTCGGTGGTCTGACGCTGGCCGTAGGTGCCGCGCAGCAGCCGGAAGGCACGCCACTCGTCGGGCCCGACCTCGCCGCTCTCGAAGCGATTCAGCATCGACACGAACTGGTCGATGTCTGCTTCGTCCGCAAACGACACACGCGCCCGGCCCAGCGTATCGCGATCTTCAGTCGCAGCCATTGCTCTCCTTCTTCCTTCCCGTGTATGCCAACTCTCGAAACGACCCGTTCACGACTGCCGGCAGTCCCGGCACCTGCGCGCCTGACGATCAGCTCTGACGACCGGCCTGGCACGCCTGCGGTTCGTCGTCCTCGACGTCTTCCGGCGCGAGCGCGGCCCGAAGCCGGACCACGTCGCCGATGACCAGCGTCCCCGGCAGCCGCGACTCGGTCGGCGCGAGGCCGCGCCCCATCTCGCCGAGCGTCGTGACCGTGGTCGAAGCCCGCGACGTGGACGCACCGAGTAGGACCGCCGCCGGTGTCGACGGGTTCCAGCCCGCCGCGATCAGCAACTGCGCGATGGCCCGTGCGCGCCCCAGCCCCATGAGCACGACCACCGTCGCGCTCTGCGGCGCCAGACTCTCGAGCAGCGGCCGGTACGCATCCTCCGCGTGACCCGACACCACCACGAAGCCGGTGCTCACACCGCGATGCGTGATAGGGATGCCGGCCAGCGCCGGGGCCGCGATCGCCGAGCTCACACCGGGGACGACTTCGAAGGGCACCCCCGCCGCGGTCAACGCGAGTGCTTCCTCTCCACCCCGTCCGAACACGAAGGGGTCGCCCCCCTTCAACCGCACGACCCGGCGCCCGCGACGCCCCGCACGAACCAGAAGGCGGTTGATGAACTCCTGGGAGACCGCGGGCCGGCCGGCCCGCTTGCCGACGAAAATCCGCTGCGCCGAAGGCGCGAGAGCGAGCACGTCCACATCCACCAGCGCGTCGTACAACACCAGGTCCGCTTGCGCGAGACGTTCAGCTGCGCGCCTGGTAAGCAGGCCGGGATCGCCAGGGCCGGCGCCAATCAACGAGATGAAGCCGCGGGACGGCGATGGTTGCGCTTCTCCAGCTTTCATGTCGCTCATGCGCGCACCGGTTGTGCGTCCATCCCGGTCGCCGTGATCCTCTGCGCGGCGCGCTCTTCGTAAAGCGCGACGAGCGCATCGAGCATGAGCGGCCGCCGCTCGGCCATCGGGACTTGCCGCGCGAGCCACTCACGCCGCGCGTCACGCGCGCAGTCCATCCAGCGATCGAGGTCGTCCGGCAGCAGCGCCTCGAGCGCCTCCCGCATCAGACCCGCCAGCGCCGGCGCCTCTCCATCCGTCGACAACGCCATCGTCACGCCGGCCCGGCGGACGATCGCGCCGAGATACGCGCTGGCGTTCTCCATGTCGTCCACGGCGTTCACGAACAGGCCGCGCGCATGGGCTTCCGCCGAAACCTGGCGGTTGACCGCCGGGGGCGCCGCGGCCACGACGAAGCACACGCCGTCGAGGTCGGACTCGGTGAACGGACGCCGGACACAGTCGACCGGAAGCTGGAGGATGTCGGGCACGATCTCGGGTGCGACGACCGTGACGTGCGCCTCGGCGTCGAGCAGCGCGCGCAGCTTGCTGGCCGCAACGGGACCGCCGCCGACTACCAGCACACGCCGCGCCGCCAGCTTGAGGAACACCGGAAACACCGACACCTGACCTCCGTGCGCACGCGACAACACAGGGAAAAATGAAAAAGCCCGGAGGCTCGAGGCCTGCCGGGCTTGGTCGTTGCTGCGTCGTGTGGCGTTTCAGTTCAACGGGGTCGCGTCAGCAGGACCTGGGCCGGCAGCCCTCGAGGGCTTCCAGGCAACAACAGGTACAGATGCAGATCGCAACGAACGTCACCCTGGCAGGGTACCGGCCGGAGGGGCGATTGTCAAGCCGGTGAGGTGCTTACGGCCGTCTGACCCTGGGGCCTCGGGCCCGCTGTCTCATGCATCCGGGGACGGCGGCGGTGCTGACGATGCCGTCTTGACCGGACGCGGCAACCCGCCTGGCGACAGCTTGAGGTGCGGCCGGATCCGTTCGAGCGTGCGCATCATCTCCTGCACCGCCCGGGGCACCCGGTTCAGCCTGAGATGCACCCACCCGGTCTCCCGCACGAGCTGCTGTCCGGCGATCCGGGCGCAGAACAGCGTGCCGGCGCGCACCTCGCGGGCGACCGCCTGATACGGAATGATCGTCACGCCCATGCCAACCCGCACGAACGCCTTGATGATCTCGACGTTCTCGGTTTCGGTCACGACCTTGGGAGCGATCTGCTCCTTGACGAAGAATTCCTCGATCGTCTTGCGGCTGCCGGATCCCTGCTCGAACAGCACGAACGGCTGACGGACGAGGTCCTGCGGCGTGATGTGACGGCGGCGTGCCAGCGGGTGCTGCGGCGCCGTGACGAGCAGGAGCTCCTCGCGCATCACCGGCACGCTGACCAGATTGGGATCGGCAACCGGCAGCGTCAGGAGACCGAGATCGGCGGAGCCGGCGCGCAGCTGGCGGATGAGGCGCGGCGTGGCACCGGCGCTGACCTTGACGTCGACGTCCGGGTAGTCCTTGCGAAAGGCCTTGAGCAGCGGCGGGAACACGTAGAGGCAGACCGTCATCCCCCCGACGAGCCGCAGGGTGCCGGTCACGCGCTGCTGACTCTCGACGATCGATGCGCGCGTCTGCTCGAGATCCTCGAACAGCCGCTTGCTCAATCCAAGCAGCGTCGTTCCGGTCGGCGTGATGCGCACCTTGCGCCCGAGCCGCAGAAAGAGCTGCTCCTTCAACTCCTCCTCGAGCAGGAGGATCTGGCGGCTCACCGCCGACTGCGAGAGGTGCAGCCGCTGACCGGCGCCCGTGAAGGAGCCGGTCTCGGCGACCGCCCGCAGGATTTCGAGCTGACGAAGGTCCACGCCGAGGATTGAATCGCGCCGCTCGCCGAACGGTCAAGCGGTTATTTGGCGGACGGCTCGAGCATCTTCAGCCAGATGTTGCGGAACTCGACTTTCATCGGATCGCCGACGTGCATCTGGAAACCCAGCAGCCCGCTGAACGCGCGGCCCTTGGGATCGTCGTCCACGAGGACGCTCATGACGTGGCCGTTGACGATCTGCACGATGGTGTTGCCGCGCGCGATGATGTGCACCTGGTTCCAGTCGCTCTGCTTGATCAGCGACTTGAGGACGTCGCCATCCTCGAGCGTGCCGATCGCGCGCGACGGCGGGCCACCAGGGCCCACGTACCCAGCCTGTCCGCGCAGCGCAAGGAAGCCGCGGCCGCGCTCTTCGTAGATCTGGCCGGTGTACTGATTGCCGAAATCGATGTCGGCCTGGTAGCCCTTGAGGACCCACTTCCCGACCTCGGGCATCTCGACGCTGCGGAACTGGATGCCGCTGTTGGTCGCGTTCATCCTGAACTCCACTTTCAGCTCGAAGTCCTTCGGCTCCCCGCCGCGCCAGATCATGAACGTGTTGCGCTCGACCTTCTTCTCCGGCGTGCTCTGGCCGACGATGGCGCCCGCCTCGACACGCCAGAACGTCGGATCGCCATCCCACCCTTTGAGCGAGGTCCCGTCGAAGATCCTGGTGAATCCGGCGTAGTCGTCGAACGGCAACGGCGCCACGAGCGGGCCGCGCGCCTGCGGAGCGGCCTGGCCCCGCGCCTCACCAGCGCCCTGTCCACGGTTTGGCGGCGCACCCTGGCCTCGCGCGGGGGTCGTCTGCGCGCCGCAGGTCACGGCAGCCAGGATCAGGAGGGCGGGCGCCAGCGCAGTCACGTTCCGGATGATCATTCGCAGTCCTCCACGAACGGACCGCTGTCCGTTCCGCCTTCACGAACGGACCGTTCGTCCGTTCCGTCTCCCCGGGCGGACCGGCGGTCCGCCAGCGCCGCAGTGTGCGTCACGCGATGGGCTGGAGCAAGCGGAGCCGGGGGCCGGACCGATGTTGCGCACGCCGGAACGGGATGGTCCCAGGCCCGCGGGGGCAACCGGCCGGACTGCTGTAGGTTGGGAGAAGGGAGAGATGCCGCGGCAGCGCCAAGGGGATTACGACTGCCGCGGCGGTGATTTTACGAATCGAAACGAATCAGCTCAGGCGGCCCTGCCTTCCTCGCCGGCGAGCTCCTGCTCCAGCGCCTCGTGTAGTGCCTGCTGCTCCGGCTCGGAGAGCCGGCGCCGGTCGCGGGTGATGTGCAGCACGTCGACCGCCTTGCCCTGCTCGGTCGAGACCAGCGCGAGATCGACGGCACACCCCGCTTCGGCGATCACGCGAGTAATCCGGTACAGGAACCCCGGCGCATCGTCGGCGACAATCTCCAGAACCGTGGCCTCTTCGGAGTGCGTGTTGTCGAGATGAATGGTCTGCCCGGAGGCCAGCGGGATGGCCCGGGGGAACGAGCGCGCCTGCTCGCGCAGCAGGTCGGCCATGCTCACGGAACCGGCGACGACCGCTTCCAGCATCCGGTGAATCTGGCGCGGCGCGCCGCGATGCTGCCCCAGGAACCCTTCGGCATCGGTGAACTCGAAGACGGCCAGGACCAGGCCTTCGGGGGTGGTCATGATCTGGCCGCGGTGGATGTCCATCCCGAAGTAGGACAGCACGCCGGCGATGTTGCAGAAGAGGAACGGCTTGTCGAGCGTGACGACAGTGAGGCCGCACACATCACCCCGCTGCTCGAGTGACGCATGAATCTCGTGCGGGAGAATCCCGCGCGCGAGACGCAGGTGACCGTAGATCGTCGCCAGACCGAAGACCGACAGGTAGGCACGCGGCAGGCCGGTGACGAACCGTACGAGCTCGGTGTCCGAGATGTCGTCCGGACGTCCGGCCATGGCCACCGCGAGGCCGGCGTCGTGCTGCCCTGCCGGCGTCGCCGGCCCGAGCGCGAGCGAGACGCTCGTGTCCGTGTAGAGACGCCAGAGCCGATCTTCCTTCCACGGCGTCAACGCATCGGGGCTCACCGCCTCGATGTCGATCAGCGTCACGAGGCACAGCATCTTCAACAACTCTTCGCTGCCGACGAGCGTGGCGAAGCGTCCGACGACGTCCGGGTTGCCGGCATCACGACGGAACGCGACGCGCGCCATCTGCCGGTGATGGCGGATCAGGAAGCGGAGCGTTTCGGCGGCGGCCGGCTGGAGCTGCAGGCGGTCGACCGCCGGCTGCGCGAGGCGGAGGCTCTCGCGCGCGTGCCCGTGATCGCGGCGCGTGCCGACGTCATGGAGCAGCAGCGCCAGCGTGAGGAGCTCGGGCGTCCGCAGCTCCTCGAGCAGGCCGGTGAACCGGGCCCGCGCCGGGTTGGCCGGCGTGCGGAGCATCTCGAGGCGCCGGATCGGCAGCACGGCGTGCACGCCGGCCGAATAGCGCCGAGATGGATCCGGGACCGCGCGGCGGTGAATCTGCTGCAGCTCCGGGAACAGGCACTCGAGCAGGCCGCACTCCGCCATCTCGAGCAGCCTGGCCGACAGGCCGGGACGGGGGCTCAGAAGATCGAGGAGCGCCTTGCGATCGAGCTCACCGGCCGCGAAGTCGTCGGCGGTGCAGTGCTGGAGGTTCTCCTGGATGCACGTGCGCGCTTCGTGCGCGACCTGACGGCCCTGTGCGATCGCGACGCGGAACGCGTCGACCCAGACCGGCGGCTGCGTCGCCGCGGCATCGGGGTCGCTGAATCGAATGCCGTCGAGCGCGACCATCACATGATGGCCGGCGCGCCCGAAGGCAGAATGGAGCTCGGACGTTGACGTGGACATGTCTACCGTGACCCTTTCTCCCCCGAGCATGCCAGCAGGGTGTGACGCGGGCATGACGGGACCGTCGCCGGCGCCCGACAGCCGCGGGTCCGCGCTGGACAAGGCTGTAGGGGCGACTGAACGATGAGACATTTCTGAAACGCGCGCTCAGCTCTCGGCGCGGACGATGGCGCCGCCGGCGGTCCAACGGAGGAACGCGCGGCCGACCAGGCAGTCGATGACCTGCTGACAGAGAGCCGAATCCAGGTGCCAGAGCCGCGCCGCCTGCGCCGGCGTGAGGCGCAAGCCGGGCATCTCGCGGAACTCGCTTTCGACGCGTTGGACCAGTTGCTGCGTGTCCATGGAATCCTCCCGGCCACGCGGCGGCCGCCGCGGGCTGTCCAGAAGGAGAGCAAGAGGAGGGCCACGGGAGCTCCGTCCGGTCAAGCCCGGACGGAGCCCGTTTTCATTGATCGACGTGCGGTTTATGGACCCGCGGCGACCGGCGCGGCGTGCCGACGGAGATGTTGCCGGAGACCTGCGCCGCTACGAATTTGTCGGCATCCCGTCCATCAGCGGGGTGGTGCGGGAGGCTTGGCGAACTGGTCGTCGCCGACGGGCGTGTTGAACCTGACGTCAGACAGCTTCTCGGCGGTGACCGCGTTCCACGTGACGTAGCGAACGGAGTACGGGACCTTCACCCCCGACACGTCGCGATAGTCGCTGTAGTCGATCTGCTCGGGCAGCGGCCCGAGGGGGGTCGCAGTCGAGATGCTGCGGCGCAGCAGCAGACCAGACTCGCGGTCGAACTGCAGCTGCTCCGTGACGCCCGGATACGGACGACCGGTCACCAGGATCGTCGGCTTGCCGTCGACGTTGCCGTAGCGGCTCACCGACAGGGCTTCGTAGCGATCGGGCAGGTGCAGGGCGAGCCCGAAATCGGCGAGCCTCGCCGCCTGCTGCAGTCCGAGCCCCTCGAGGTCGCGGACCTGGTTGTTGAAGCCGCCGCTCGACCACCCGGTCTTGCCGGTCGTCACACGGACGGTCGGATTGGGCTCGGACGCGAGATCGAGGCGGTAGCCGCCGGCCGCGGTCTCCTTGACGGTCACGTTCGAGGTCTGAAGGTCGCGGCTCGTGATCGTGCCGGTCATCACCCGGGTCGTGAGCTTCGCGAGGGCGTCCTTGCCGCCGAGGGCCTGCTGATACTTGCCGATCACCTGGTCGAGCGTCTCGGAAGGAGGCGGAGGCTGCTGCCCGCGGCCGCCACGCCCCTGGGCCGGCGCGCCCGGTGCGGGGAAAG
>JADMIO011403919.1_pt1 | contig 13682 bp, 14 predicted proteins | sample 8958161 | NCBI WGS metagenome assembly JADMIO01 (sample SAMN16585339, study PRJNA669376) | soil metagenome | isolation source: Crop rotation soil | place: USA: Cullars Rotation, Alabama | collected 2011 | reverse complement strand
GCCGCGACTTCAAGTCACGTGAATTCCAAGCTTCGGATCCCACTGTGCTGGAAAGGGCGTGTAATAGAACGAAGCGTGTAATAAAAATCATCCATTGGCTGCCATGGTTCTAATTTTTGCTCAGCACCCATTTGTGCTAACCCTTTTGAATCAATTTTATCATTCTTGGATTTAAAACCCTTTGCCTGTAAATATTTCTTTGCTTTATTTGGCAATACGACTATAACAATAAATCCGTTTTTATATAAATACATTGCGCATTGCTCATAATAAACACCAGTGGCTTCCATAATAATGTGCAACGGAATATCATGCTGCTTATAATGTTTCTGAATCCATTGCTGTAACTCTTTAAATCCTAAGGCATTGTTTGCAAACTTCCTGGTAGCTTTTATTTTCACTTGTTGCTGAAGGTCTATCCAGACTAAACATGCATGAAGAGTTTTCAAAGAAACATCTATTCCTAACGAATACTTAATCATGGCTAAAAAATTAATAGATTAAAAAATTAAGGAGACTTCTTATACAACCTTCTCTCATGTTTTATAGAACATTACAGATAATACCTGTATGTTTAAGTACTGTTGAGGTTTTGTAAGAAGAAACTAATAGCAGGATTTCCTTGCGCAGAGCATTGCAAAAAAATACATGCTTAGTATGACGGTCAGGTTACTGCTATTAGCCCTTATTTAGTGTAAAAATAAAGATATGAGTATGCAGCCGGGTTTTGCAGCGTAAAGTAGTTGTGCCATATCAACAGTAATCTAGTAATCAGGGCACACTTACCCAACAAACAAACTTAACTCCGTATACCTGCGTTATTTGACGGGCTGTGCCACCAATTTACGTATCATACCTTTAAAAATAAAAAAATGAAAAGGCAGCATCGCATACCAGTACAGCCTTCCCCATACGCCACGCGGACGAAAAGTAGCAGTTTGTTTTAAGTAGGGCTTTCCATCCTTATTAATTTTCAAAAACTCAAGCCATGCTTCTCCCGGCAACTTCATCTCTGCAAAAAGTAATAAACGCATTGCCTGTTTATCAGCAATCAATACACGCCAGAAATCCAAAGCATCACCCGGTTCAAGTTCGTGCGCATGCGTGCGGCCACGCCTGAGCCCCACCCCACCGAAAAGCTTATCCAGCAGGCCGCGTATCTTCCATAACCCATTAGCATAATACCAACCTTTATCGCCACCAATCTGCCACACGTTTGCCAGCACAACTTCCGCATCACCTTTTATCGGCTCCATCTTTTCATCTTTCAGGCATCCATAGCTTGGCACTTCTACATTCTTCATCCACCGAAGTGGTGTATGCGCACTTGAGAAAGCATCTTTCCAGCTACTCTCTACAAGGTTTTGCTCAATTTTATCAAAAGCCATGGCAACGGCTTTTTTGTAAGGTATTAAGTCTATGTTCAGTGCTTCATGTAGCTTATTGGGACTGCCTGTTACATTTACTTTCATACTGTCAACCAGGTTTTTTGCAAGCGGGTAAGATGTTGACGTAATAAAATATAACCAGTAGGATGATAGACGCTGCGTCATAACAGGCACAATAATGATAGTTCTTTTAAGATGCCGTACCGCCGCATAACCCAGCAGCATCTGCTTGTAAGTAAGCGTTTCCGGGCCGGTAATGTCATAATTTTTATGGTAGGTATTTTCATTGCCTATAACCCCCGTGAGGTATTGAATAACATTGCGTACGGCAATGGGCTGGCATTTGGTGTTAAGCCATTTGGGCGCTATCATTAATGGCAGTTTCTCCACAATATCCCGTATTATTTCAAACGAGGCGCTGCCTGAACCTATGATGATGCCGGCACGCAAAGCCGTTAATGGCACTTTGCTTTTGCTTAAAATATTTTCAACCGCAAGCCTTGATGCAAGATGCTTGCTCAGTTTTTCTTCATTCACAATACCGGTTAAAAAGATTACCTGCTGGCAGTTGGTTTTTTCTATTTGCTGCACAAAGTTTTTTGCCGCAGCTTCTTCCTTTCTTGCAAAATCGCCTTTGGCATCCATGCTGTGAATAAGGTAATATGCCACATCAATATCAACGGGTAAATCTTTTTGTTTATCATCTAGAAAATCAACCTCAATAACCTGTAAGCCTTTGAATTTATTTTGCCTAAAGAAGCGCCCGGCATCACGTACACAGCAAATTATTTCGTGCCCTTTTTCTATCAAAGGCGGTATAAGCCGCTGGCCGATGTAACCATTTGCACCGGTAAGTAAAATTTTCACTGCGTTTTTTATATAAACGTACGAAATCAACAATTGTTCGGTTGGAAAGCATTATATCTTGTGGTAGAATGTGAGGTAAGCGAAGCATGTCGAATTTCCTGGGGGAATATGAACATACTTATTATTATACAGTCAGCAAGGTATTATCCTGTAATCAACTTCACGGAATCAAAGATATCAGTTTGTTTCAAACTACTTAATATACCTCATCGAAAAAGTAAAGCGGTGTCCCTCATGTCATTCGGCATGCAACGCGCCAAAGCAGTGCGGCAGCACCTGCCTCCAGTCTATATAATATCTTATGCATGTGTGCCCGGGACGTCTACTTTATAGCTGCCTATTCCAGGCCTGTTGTAATTCTTTAGTCAACTTCGAACTTAATTCCTCCCGACAATGAAATGCAGCAGGCGTATTTTGGAAAAGTGTTATTTTAAATTCGTCATCTTGTTTGCAGACAATTAAAGTCTGTATTGCATTAACTTTTGAATTTATTTCTTTTCCGCCAGGTGCAACCATCCCTGCAACGGCTCTCAGCAAATAAACAGAGGAAAAAAGTGTTCGTATTCCACGCACAATGCTAACGTATGATGAAACTTCATGATTGCTAAAAATCTGTTTAAGCTCAGTCTCTATGTTTAAAAGAGGTCTAAGCAATTTCACTACGCTGTCACTATATGTTCGGTAATAGCCATAATAAACATTGTTGAAATAAATAGCGCTATGCGGGTCATTTAATTTTTCAAAAACATGAACAAAGCACTTCATTGTGTCCTGCAATGTTTTAGATGTGTCAAGCTGATTTTTAAATTCTTTGTCGATTAAATTCCAGTTAACATTATTGCGATAAATTGAATTTGCTTTAATGATTTGATAAACACTGTCTGCCGGTAATGGCAATTGTGCGAAAGAATGATTAGCTATCAAATTTATGATGTTGTCTTAAATAGCTGCTACGTTGTGAAAAACTGTCAATAAGTTAGTTGTAGTGTGCGGCTTGTAATGATTTTATATCTTGCGCCACTAAAGTTAGGTCGTTGTTAAGCTGATGTCCTCCATGGTGTATTTCACGAAAAAGTGCATGAGTAAGCTTTTTTTTGTAAAGACTTAAGTGAGAGAAAGGCGCTTCCTCATCATCCTCGCAATGATAAAAGAAAATAGGAACATCTTTAGCAATCTTCTCAGCAAAGTTTTCTTTGAGTTTTAAACCTTTTTGCCAATCTTCATCACCATTCCAGAACGGAGTAGAAATGAGAAAAACCCCTGCAATCTTTTTTCTACAAGGTTTTCAGAAAGATATTTCAAAATCATCGAAGCACCAAAAGAATGCCCTACTAAAATAAAATTGTCTTTCATGGCAGAAATTTCCTTGCCGATTTCATGAGTCCATCCAAAATCTGGTGCGGATTCGTCTGTTTGTATTTTAGGATAGCTAATATCGTATTCTTTGCCCAAAGCTCTTTGTAGTGAAGCTACCAAAGCTGCATCCACTTCGTAACCCCCATCACCCCCACCCTGAATAAACAATACCTCCTTGCTCATAATGATGACTTGTTTGTTATAATTCCAAAAATTTTACTTCTTACAATCCTTTTCGCTTTCCCTGTTTACACATTTGACTTTAATGGTCTTACAATAATATGGATTACTTTTGCTCTTTCTGCAAATTATCTCCGCCATTAAGTTTTGATTGCAATGTTTCTTTTCTATAAATATTTTCAAACAGATTTACGGTCATCACGAGCTAATATTGTTTAAACAGCAATTAAAATTCTACTATAAAACCGATGGTAGGTAAAACATTTCCTTCCACATTGTCTAAAATATAGGGTATGGCATTGCTGCCGTCTATTTTTACCGGCTGACCATCCGTAGTAATGAACGCAGTATTATCGCTGTTTCTCTTGAATGTATATTGCGGGGTACCCGCACTTTTTGATGCATAGAAATTTTGCACGTCAATAAACAGGTCAAGCGTAAACCTTTTTAAGTTCCATTTTTTGTCGATCCTTATATCAGCAGCATTGTATGCCGGTAACCGCCTCCTGTTTACGAATGCGTAGTTCAAAACACCTGTACCCAGCGTAAGATAGTTGGCTCTGCTTTCTTCCAGATTGAAAGGTGTGTAAGGCGCAGCGCCCTGGTAACGAAACTTCAAACCTACCTCCCATTGTTTTGCCAGTTTATAGCCCATGGTATAACTAATTAAATGGCGGTTGTCCCATGTAGCCGGAGCATACTTACCGTCGAGCCCTGAAAACTGACTCCGGTAAAAGGTATAGCTCAGTATTCCAAAAAAGTGTTTTGTAAGCTTCTTCTGTGCAAAGAGCTCAAACCCGTATACACGGCCCTTGCCGTTCTGAACTACAGGTTCATTCCCAATGGCTCCAAATTCAGTTCCCTTGTTGGCAAGGCTTATTCCATCTGTCGTACTAACAGGATAGTCACTATACCATTTGTAAAAACCTTCGGCAGTAATACGGAAGTCACTGTTTGGCAAAAATTCAAAGCCACCGGCTGCATGTGTGCTTCTTATATAAGCACCCTGGTTAACCAACGCGCCGGCAGCATCCGCATAAGCGATCTGAGTATAACTGGGTAAACGATAATACATACCATAGCTGGCACTGAAATTCACCTTTTGAGACAAGGCATAGCTAGCACTGATGCGCGGGCTTAATTGTTTCAGGGGATTTTGCTCTCCATTCTCCAGGCTGTTGGCATCGGCCCTTACGCCTCCGCTTATAGCAAGGCGTTCATTTAAAAACCTTCTTCCTGCCTGTATAAAGGCCCCATACCGTAGAAAGTTTTGTTCAGTAGTACTGCTGAATTCCGTTTTTTCCTGTATGATATTTCCCAGGCTGTCCTTCAGTTCCGGGCGATACACCTGGTCAAACTGATTGTCAAACTGAACGTATTGCGCCACCACTCCATAGGTGATCTTCCAGTCCTGCAGGTTTTTGGTCATGTCAAACCTCAGCTTGTTTTCCGTCTCATTACTCCTGATAAGCAGCGTTCTTTCCTCCTCTACCGGCTGCTCGTTATTCATAAACTTATTTGCTGTATTATCCAGCGTATTTCGGCTGAGGGAGAGGTTCCAGTAACCGTTTGTCACCAGCCGTTTTAAGGTGGCACCAATTGTATAGGTCCATTGGTTAATGTTGGGGTTACTGTTTATAACATACAATTTTTCAGGGGTCGCATTCTTTGGGGCTGCAAAGCTGAATTCATCAATGGCTCCCATGCCCAGGAAGCTTAATGTTGTTTTATCATTGATGCGGGTAGTTGTTTTAAACTGGAAATCCCAGTAGTTGGGCCTGATAGGCAGATCCAGCGTCATAAAGAGGAACTCCAGGTAGCTTCTCCTGGCTGAGGCAAGAAAGGTGGTTTTGTTCGACAAAGGTCCATCGAATGTAGCGGCCAATTCAGTTCCGCTCAGGCGTATATTTCCCTGCAGCCGGTTGTTATTACCCGTCTTTTGTTTGAACTGGAACACACTGCTCAATGCATTGTCATACCTCGCTTCGAAGGCCGAAGTACTCAGTTTCACTTCTTCTATAAAACTTACATTTAAAATGCCTTGCGGGCCACCACCGCTGCCCTGCGTTGAAAAATGGTTGATGACAGGTACCTCAATGCCATCCAGGTAAAATACATTTTCAGAGGGTGCGCCACCCCTGATTATAATGTCGTTCCGGAAGCTGCCGCCCCCTACTCCGCCGCCAACCCCCGGCAGCGATTGTATTACCTTGCTGATATCAAAATTGCCTCCGGGATTCGCCTTTATTTCTTCTGTGGTCAAACGCTGAATGCTTAGCGGGCTTTCAAGTGTCGCCGCCCTTGCAGAATTCTTTCGGCCTGTAACAGTTACACTTTCCAATTCTTTGATCGCAGGCTCCAATTCTATATTCAGCGTGGTAATGTTGCCCGTAGTAAGCACAACGTTCGATAGCGTTTTTACCTGGAAACCCACACCCGAAAAACGAAGCGTATAGCTACCAGGCCGAATGCCTGTAAAGCGAAAGCCTCCTGTAGTGTCGGATAGGGTGGTGCGATTACCGGGATTAATCTCTATGGTGATACCAGCCAGTAAGGCCTGGTTGTTTCTATCGACGACCCTTCCGGAGATAGTGGCTTCATCTTGTGCCCATCCTTTTATTGCAAGCAATAGCAAAATCAAACATAGCCGGGCTGGTTTTCTAAGGAGATACCTCTGTTTGAACGTTTGCCGGCGAAGGTATTGGCAGCAGGAAAAGTGAGTGTTTTTGTTTGAGGGTGAACCAAACATATCCATAAAGAAACTATGCTTTTTAAAACAAACATATCCATAAAGAAACTATGCTTTTTAAAAATTATCAAAAGGCAGAAAACATATAGGATTGCTGCCAATGAGCAGGTGTTGCCGACGGTGGGGAATTTATATTCGCGGGCATCAAATAACTCCCTGGTGTCAAAACTTGTCCTTTGAAAATCAAATGGCCCAACAAGTAGTAAGTAATCGCTTTGACGGATTTCAACTTGAACATGAATAATGTTTCTGCGATCCTATGATGCCATAATGTAAACAGCCCCGCTTCACACAAAACACGGGGCTGCTTTACCTTTCTTAAAACATATCCTTTCTATGGCAACAACACCTGGTCTACAACATGTACCACTCCATTAGTAGCTACAATATCCGTTGCTACAATGTTGGATGCTGTGCTGTTACCCTTACCTTTCACAGTGGCCCCACCGGCTAATGAAATAGTAACAGTTCCACCATTTAATGTCACAGGCATTGCGCCGTCTGTAAGATCACAGGAAAAAATCCTTGCGGCAATAACGTGATACGTGAGAATAGAAGCAAGTACATTTGGATCTGCGTTATTGATATCAGCAGTAGTGGCAAAACCTGCATTTATGAACGCCTGGTTAGTTGGTGCGAATACGGTAAAAGGGCCCGGGCCAGACAATACAGCGGCTACATCCGTTGCGCCTTCGCTTGCTCTCAATACCGCTGCTACGAGGTAACTAAGATCAGGATTGGCGATAGCCGTTTCTACAATAGTTCCTATGGCAGGGAACAGTACACGGTTAATCCTATGGATCACTCCGTTCGAAAATTGAATATCCGCCTTTACTACTGAAACGCCATTTATATACACTTTTCCATCACCCGTACGTGTTGCATATACAGGCTGGCCGTTTAATGTTGTAACGGGAGTATTAGTTGCTTCCGGTATCTGAGATGATTCCACCTTCGTCCCTAACACATGATATAACAGCAGTTGCTTTAACGTGCTGTCAGGAAGAGATAACAAGTCCGAAGGACTCTTAAAACCTGCGCTTATAAATGCGCTGTTATTTGGCGCAAAAAGGGTTAGCTGCGTTTTTTCATCGCCGTTTAATGCGGATTGAAGATTTGCTTTGTTTATAGCAGCTGTTAAATAAGAATAATCCGGATCAGATGCAATCGCCTGATAAATGGTCTTAGGAACCTGTTCTGATTTTTTGCATGAAGAGAATAAAATGCCAACCATAAGTGGTAGGATCAAAGCAATCAAAGGTTTTGTTAATAACTGTTTCATAAATGTCTGTTTTTAGATTTTGATATTGAGAATGTAAAAGTAAAAGTTTTTGTTTAACAAAAACAAAAAAAAGTTAAACAAAATTGATGCCATCGTGAATAGCCGCCCTAATCATTCTGGTGATCCTGGTTAAAAGCTTACAATAACGTGAACAGTTAAAGAAGAGTAATAAATTCTTCAGCGTTTTTGAACACTTTTATTTGAGGGGGAAACTTCCTTTTCGATATTAATACAGCCCTGCCGGAAAGAAGGATTTGTTTAGAAACGTAAATACCTTGAAGAGTCTTGATAAAGCTTGCCATGGCTGATGCAGGCAAGGGGTTGGTAACTATCGATAAAAAAAAATCAGGTTTAACAATTTCGGCAATTCTGGCCAGGTTGGCAGCGGGAACTGTTTGACCGAGATAGACCGTTTTATAATTTCTTGCTTTTAAAAGGTAGTTGTAAAAAAGCAGGCTTATTTCATGCAGCTCATTCTCAGGGAGAAAAAGGATAGCCGTGCCTCTATGATTTTTGTCAGTACTTCCAAGAGCGTCAATAGCCACAATGAGCTTTTGCCTGACCATATGGGTAACAAAATGTTCCTGCGCCGGGTTAATATTACCCGTTTGCCACATAACACCTATGCGCTGAAAAAAAGGAAAAACTATTTTGAGTATAGTGGGTTCAAAACCGATCCTTAAAATACTGCCGGAAAAAAGTTGGAAAAAAAAAGTTTCATTAAGATCAATCATGGCAATAATCAGGCTATTGATAACATCGTCATGATCTGTTCTCACTACATTTATCTCAGTCACTTTTTTTGAAATCTCCTCCTTACTCATCTCCGCAATCTTAGATATTTTGATACCACTATTGTTGAGATGGCTGATGTTTAGTATGAGTTTGAGATCATCATTTGAGTAATAGCGGATATTTGTATCGGTGCGCTGTGGCTTGAAGAGGCTATAGCGCTTTTCCCAGATGCGGAGCGTATGAGCTTTAATGCCGGACAGTTTTTCCAGATCATTAATTGAATAATGAACAGTTGGCTTCATGTGAAGCAAAAATAAAATATTGTTTAAAGAATATAAAAATATTTTAAACAAAAAAAATGTATAACATAAAAATTAGTTGATGTAACAAACTTGATAAAAATTGCAGATTTTATTCAAGGTGATGTTTGGACATGGACAGCAATTGATGCAGATAGTAAGTTAATTGTAGGCTGGTATGTTGCAGTAAGCGCAAATTATTTTATACATGATGTTGCAGCAGTTTAACAAATAGAGTAAAGTTAACTACAGATGGTCATAAAGCTTATTAGATGATGTTGATAACGCTTTTTAGTTAGATATTGACTATGCGCAATTAATAAAGATGTATGGCGCTCCCGAAGATACAAGCCAAACAGCAAGAAAATACAGCTGTTGTTTCCGGTGAACCTAATAAAAAGTTTATTTCTACCTCTTATGTAGAAAGACAAAACTTAACTAGCGTATGCACATGAGCAGATCTACCAGATTAATAAACGCATTCAGCAAGAAAATAGAAAACCATTGTTATGCAACAGCACTACACTTTGTATATTATAACTTCGTCAAGGTGCATAAAACATTAAATATTACTCCTGCAATGGCAGCAGGTTTAAGTAAAAGATTTATGACTATTGAAGATATAGTTAGATTAGTTCCTGAACCAGTTTCAGGTAAAAGAAGGAACTATAAAAAGAAAGAAAAAAATCAATAATATATTTATTATGGACATAGGTAAAATTGTTGAAAGTCTTAACAGAAAGGGTTATGCAGTAGAAAGTGGAACCTCAGGTTTATCACAGGAAGAAATATCAGCTATCAGAAAGTTTCGACCAGAGAATGCATTTATTGCATATGGAACTTTGGGGCCAGGTAGACCAAATCACTATAAAATTGAACACATACCAGGGAAATGGGAAAAAGCAACTATTAATGGTAAATTAGAAGCTAAAGGATGGGGAGCAGATTTAGGTTACTACGGTTATGTAAAAACTAATACGCCAGAAAATAAGGATATCGAAGCGTTTATCCTTTTCGCTGATGAACTAAAAAAACATTGGCGATTTTTGGACGATTTCGAGGGTGATGAATATAAGCGTATTTTGGCTGAATTTAAATTGGAGAATGGAATGATAGGCATGGGGAATATTTATACATTAAAATAATTGTACCTTATTCTCATACTGACACACTGCCTGAAAATGCGTCAATGGCATTGAAGCCTTCAAATATTTCTCGCACGGAAGCAGCTGTTATCCCTTTTGGTGGCGTTACAGCTTTGCATTTTATAAAAAGGCAATGATAAAACCAGGACAAAAAAGTGCTTGTAATAGGAGCGTCGGATGCAGTTGGAAGTGCTGCAGTTCAGTTAGCAAAGTCATTTGGGGCTGAGGTCACCGATGTTTGCAGTTCCACAAATGTTCCTTTAGTAAAATCCCACATAAGACTGGCGATATGCCATGGATGCTTAGAAATAGGCGATCCGGAGCCTCGAACCGCCTATTTTCTAAGTTTGAGGATATCTCTCATAAACTTGATTTGGAACTACCTGGGTAACGCTTCAAACTTTTGAAGACGTCCTCTTTCCTGAAAGCCATTCCTAGACCATCATTAGTTTAATTTCGCTGGCCTGATTAGCCATTGCTATATTTTCATAAAACTCCACCGCCCCGTTAGCTACATCATACATGCCTCCACATATACCTATCTTCCCTTCTTCCACCATTTCTCTGAGTATGCTGCTTCTGTTCAAAATCTCTTGCATACTTCTCCTTACATTTATCCTCGCCACATTCTCCACAAATTCTGCATTGCCCGAATGCCTGTTTTCAGTTGTAGTGGTCTCCTCCCTAATCGCTGGTTCTATTTTATTTAGCAGGGTTGATAAATGTCCCATCTTCACGTGATCACAGGCTCCCTTTATTGCCCCGCATTTAGTGTGACCCAACACGAGAATAAACTTAGAGCCTGCAACGTTGCATGCAAACTCCATGCTTCCCAGGATATCGTCATTGATAATGTTACCGGCTATTCGTATACTGAAAATATCCCCAAGGCCCTGGTCAAAGATCAATTCAGCAGAAGTACGGCTATCGATGCAGCTTAAAATAACGGCAAATGGCCATTGCCCATCACGTGTTTCATTTACCTGCTCCAGCAGGTTTCTGTTTTCTTTCAGGTTTTGAACAAAGCGTTTGTTGCCGCTCTTTAATATTTCCAAAGCCTGATACGGCGTTATCTTCTCCTGTAATTCTTTATTCAGTGTTCTCATTACATAATACTTTTAAGTTTAATGATAAATAGGTTTTTCTTTTTGATGTAATTCACTATTGTCTGCATTGGTGGTAACCAAATTTTCAGAAAGCACATTATGTGTATTGTCTATTTTATATTTCTCCTTGAAGCCGGTTAATATACATTTGATGTTTTTCTCAACAGCCTGGATATTTTTGAACTCCCTGATCAGTTCCAATACATCAAAGTCTATATAATGTGTATTACCTGCATCTATAACAACGGTAGCATTATGAGGCAAATCATCTAATGTTTTTTTAATGCTTGCTTTGTTTAAGAATGACACTTCTTCTGATAAATGAATTCTTATGATCTCGCCCTCGTGATGCTTTTCTTTATGGAAATAGTATGAGTTGGTCATGTTGTTATAAAGTACGGCTACTACGCTGGTCACCAGGCCCAGGCCTACACCTATCAAAAGGTCTGTAAACACTATAGTTACTACCGTAACTATAAAAGGAATAAACTGGTATTTACCATTCGCAAACATTTCCCTGAAAACGGCTATGCGGGCCAATTTATAACCGGTCATAAATAAAATGGCAGCTAATGCACCCAGGGGGATCATGTTTAAAATGCCGGGAATAAAAGCTGTGCAGATTAACAGCAATATACCGTGCATTATCGCAGATGCTTTTGTCCTGGCACCGGCATGTATGTTGGCAGACGAACGTACAATTACACTGGTTATGGGCAAGCCTCCCAATAATCCCGATAGCATATTACCAACACCCTGCGCCTTCAATTCACGGTTTTGGTTGGTTATCCTCCGCCAGGGATCCATTTTGTCTACGGCTTCGATACACAACAGTGTTTCAATGGAGGCTACGACGGCTATTGTAAAACCAGTTATTATTACATCTTTATTCCATATAGCTGAAAAATCAGGAAGTGTAAACAAACCAACGAATTCGTTTACACTATTAGCTGTAGGAACCTGCACCAATTGTTCTTTTTCCAGCGCCATTCCTGGTAAAAAAGCAGTAAAGCAAAAGTTCAGCAAAATGCCTGCAATCACGGCAGCCAATGCCCCGGGAATTACTTTAAACCGCTTCATAAATGGCTTTTCCCAAAGTATCAATATTGCCAGTGCTACCAGGGTAATAATGGTTACACCCGGATGAATACCTTGCAAAGGCCTCAGGAGCGCGCTAAATGTATTATCGCCATCTTCGTGTTGAAAGGCCATACTGCCTTCCGCTTCTGCATCATATCCAACTGCATGGGGTAGTTGTTTCAAAATAATGATAATACCAATGGCTGTAAGCATGCCTTTGATCACACTGCTGGGAATGTAGCTAGCGATGCTCCCGGCTTTTAATAAGCCTAACACCAATTGGATAGCTCCTGCTAAAAATACTGCTACAAGGAATGTTTCGAAAGCACCCAACCTTGTTATGCCTGCCAATACAATTGCGGTTAGACCCGCAGCAGGACCGCATACACTCAATTGTGCGTTGCTTAATGAACCAATAACAATACCACCCACAATACCGGCAATTAAACCGCTGAAAAAGGGCGCACCCGAAGCAAGGGCTATCCCTAAACATAATGGAACCGCTACTAAAAAAACAACGATACTTGAGGGAACATCATACTTAAGATTAGCTAAAACAGATTTTTTCATAACCTGACTTTTTCAAGTTTGATAATAAATTAACTGAATTAGAAAATAAATTGAATTAGAAATACAATAAGATCGATGATAGTATCAAATAGCATCGGGGGGAGGCGTATTGGGACGCTTCACAAAGCCAAGGTATACATCTTGCTGCCACAAAATTTTTAAAGATTGGGTAGATGGATTGAAGAAATAAATAACTATAGAGTGCCGAAAAATTTTGTCCTCGTTTTCTATTTTGCTTTTTCCCTGTTCGTCATTTTCCAGCCCGCTTTCGTCTTGCAGGTTAAGCTTAACAAAAGTGTATTTGTTATAATCAAAATGACTGCCGGAAATAAGCTTGACAACAGTTGCCAAAAGCACCATAGCTATTAAAACCTTTTTCATACACCGGGTCTTGTTCCTGAAAATTTTGCAATCAAAAAATGTGCAATTTTTAATTGCCACGAGCTGCTACAAACTGCTGTAAAATTGTCATAAACGATCCAAAGTGTATCTTCAATATGTACAATTACTAACACAATACAGATTCGCTTTTGGTAAAGAGTATTAATTTCACGGCTAATAGACGCCATTGGTTCTTGACTTCCAGTAACTATAAATTATTGGCTTGCTAAAGCGTGTGCGTTTGTCGCTTAAATCAAACCCATCCTTGCATAAACGTTGAAACATTATTACTACAGGTGAGCGGTATTTCTCTACCTTTTAAGCAGCCACCCGACAGTAAGCTTTGCGTCATATGACGCAGTGATTAACGTTGTGGAGAAATAATTTTGTAAAGCAAGCAATCGATAGTTTTAATCCCTACTCGCAAATTAGCCTCTTAATCGGGGCTTTATTTCATACACATAAGGCTTTGTAATATTCAGTGATATCTTTCCAGCACATTGGGATCCTAAGCTTAGAATTCCACGTGGACAAGTTGTCGCGG
>JADMIO010690520.1_pt1 | contig 13682 bp, 8 predicted proteins | sample 8958161 | NCBI WGS metagenome assembly JADMIO01 (sample SAMN16585339, study PRJNA669376) | soil metagenome | isolation source: Crop rotation soil | place: USA: Cullars Rotation, Alabama | collected 2011 | reverse complement strand
GCCGCGACTTCAAGTCACGTGAATTCCAAGCTTCGGATCCCACTGTGCTGGAAAGGAACTTTAGGTGCTTTCTCTGCTCCCTTGTCTGCTGAAAACCCTTCTTTTGCACTAAAGCCAAACATTCCCGCAAATATATTTGTAGGAAATGACCTGACCTTCGTATTGTATTTGTTTACAGATTCATTAAAATTAGTTCTTGAACGCCTTACATCATTTTCAATACCCTCAAGCTGACCTTGCAGTTGCAAAAAGTTTTGTGTTGCTTTCAGCTCAGGATATCTTTCTACTGAAACAAGCAAACGACTTAATGAACCACTCAGTTCAGATTGGGCCTGGTCAAACTTTTTAATGTTTTCAGGCGTAAGCTGATCTGTGTTTAACTGAATAGAAGAAGCTTTTGATCTTGCTTGTACTACCTGCGTTAAAGTTGATTGCTCAAAGTTGGCAGCACCCTTTACGGTATTTACAAGGTTATCGACAAGATCATATCTCTTTTGATATTCGGTTTGTACATTATTCCAGGATTTTTTTACGCTTTCATCTTGCTTTACAAGTCCATTATATCCGCTGCAACCCCAAACACCAAGAATAAGTACAAGACCAAGTATGATCAATAATGTGAGATTACGTCCACCTTTCATGGTTTTAAATTTTAGTTAGTTTAAAATTAAGTCTTTTAAAAATACCAAGACCCCTGTTCAAATCAGGGGCCATATTATTTTTTATGACAGAATTGCTTACTCTTTGATCGCAGCTATTCCCGGCAATTCTTTCCCTTCAAAATATTCAAGCATGGCGCCGCCACCTGTACTCACATAACTTACTTTGTTAGCGTAGCCAAATTGATTGACCGCTGCAACACTATCGCCGCCACCGACAAGTGAAAAGGCTCCTGAACTTGTAGCCTCAGCAACAGCCTTTGCTATCGTCTTGGTGCCATGACGAAATTTCTCCATTTCAAAAACACCCATTGGCCCATTCCACAAAATTGTTTTGCTTCTTTTGATCACATTGCAAAATTGATCACATGCATTTGGTCCGATATCCAGCCCCATCCACCCATCGGGTATATGATTGCTCGGTGCATCAGAGGTGTCGGCTGTTGCTTCAAACTTATCTGCGATGATCGAATCCGGTGGAAGATGAATACAAACACCTTTTGCAGTTGCTTTCTTCATTATCTCATCAGCTGTGCCGATCCGGTCTTCTTCGCAAAGCGAATTGCCGATCTTTCCTCCCATTGCTTTCAAAAAAGTATAAGCCATGCCACCACCGATAATAATATCACTTGCTTTTTCCAAAAGATTTTCAAGTATCAATATTTTATCAGAAACTTTTGCTCCACCGATGATAGCGGTAAAAGGTTTCTCTGAATTATGTAACACCTTTTCAGCGCTTTTTACTTCTCCTTCCATCAATAAGCCAAACATTCTTTTATCCGCAGAAAAAAATTTTGCGATCACAGCAGTAGATGCATGTGCACGGTGAGCAGTACCAAATGCATCATTGACATAAACATCACCCAGCTTGCTTAACTTTTCTGCAAACGCATCGTCGCCTTTTTCTTCTTCTTTATAAAAACGAAGATTTTCCAATAATAAAACTTCACCGGGTTGCAGATCAGCAGCCATCTTATATGCTTCATCACCAATACAATTATTGGCAAACAAAACTGTTTCACCATCCAGCAACCTTCTTAAATTCACTACAAGATGTTTCAAAGAATATTTTTCTGAAGGACCATCCTTTGGACGTCCAAGGTGACTCATTAATATAACACTGCCCCCATCCTTAATTATTTTTTGAATAGTTGGAACCGCTGCACTCATTCTTGTATCATCAGTGATCTGATATTTATCATTCAGCGGAACATTGAAATCAACACGTACCAATGCTTTCTGGCCTTTAAAATTATATTCTGAGAATTTAGACATATCAATTGATTTGGGATGTCAAAAATAATGGAAACAAAAATGTCCCGCCGCAGCGGGACATTAATAATTATTTCAAAGTGATTATTTCATCAATTTAGCAAAATAATGAAGTGTACGAACCAACTGGCTCACATAACTCATTTCATTATCATACCAGCTTACAGTACGTACAAGCTGAGTATCGCCGACATTCTGCACTTTTGTTTGTGTGGCATCAAACAATGATCCGAAGTTAATTCCAATAATATCGCTGCTTACGATCTCATCTTCAGTATAACCGAAGCTTTCGTTAGAGGCAGCTTTCATAGCAGCATTTATTTCTTCTACAGTTGTTTTCTTACCAAGCAATGCTGTCACTTCAGTCAGTGAACCTGTCAATGTAGGTACACGTTGAGCAGAGCCATCAAGCTTTCCTTTCAAATTAGGAAGAACAAGCCCGATCGCTTTTGCAGCGCCGGTACTATTTGGAACAATATTTTGTGCCGCAGCTCTTGCACGACGAAGATCGCCTTTCGGATGTGGCGCATCTTGTGTATTCTGATCATTTGTATAAGCATGCACGGTTGTCATCAAACCATTTACAATACCAAATTTTTCATCAAGCACCTGTGCCATTGGCGCAAGACAGTTCGTAGTACAACTTGCACAACTAATGATCGTCTCACTACCATCGAGAATGCTATGATTAACATTAAATACAATTGTTTTCAGATCGCCGGTTGCCGGTGCACTGATCACCACTTTCTTTGCGCCAGCTTTCAAATGTGCTTCTGCTTTGGTTTTATCAGTAAAGAAACCGGTGCATTCCAACACTACATCCACCTGGTGATCTTTCCATGGTATTTGTGCAGGATCTTTCTGTGCATATATTTTTATATCATCACCATTTACAACGATTGAATTTTCAGTCGATTTTACATCCTGGTCAAAACGTCCCTGCGCACTATCATACTTTAAAAGATGCGCCAAAACTTTGGGACTGGTAAGATCATTAATTGCCACAACATCAATACCATCCATTTTATATATCTGGCGGTAAACAAGTCGGCCAATACGTCCAAAACCATTAATTGCAACTCTAACTGTGCTCATGATTAGTTTAGATTTTTAATTTGAGGTGCGAAGGTAAGAAACCGTGAGGATTTGGGAGGTCAATTGATTTACGAAGGAAGCAATTTTTATGTACCCGGCTTTGTACTACTATTAAACATTCGTTGCGTCGCACTCTTATACGTTCATATCGCTATTCAGCAAATAGCACACAGATGATACGGATACAACGGATCACACAGATTTATTCTTCTTCGCAGGTCTGGATTTAATGTCAATCAACGTAAATCCATCCGACCCGTATCATCCGTGTGCCTAAAAGATCAAATTGCGCTTTCTACAAAATACATTTCTATCAATCCTTTATTCTTTGCAGGCTGTTTACCGCGGAAGCTGCAATTGAATTTCTCTTTTACGAGTTCATAAGTGCTTTGAGAAATATTTATGCGATTAGCTTCGCTGCTTTGTTCCATTCTTGCGGCAGTATTCACCGTATCTCCCCAAATATCATAAGCAAACTTTTTGTTGCCAACAACACCAGCCACTAACGGACCCGTATGAATACCGATCCGGATATCAAAAAAACCATTTTCCTTGTTTGACTCTTTCAAGTCTTTTATAACAGCAATTATTTCCAATGCTGCATTAATAACATTTACAGCATTATGATCTTTTGTATCAGGCAAACCGCTTACGCATAAATAAGCATCCCCTATTGTTTTTATCTTTTCAATGCTATGTCTTGAAATGATCTCATCGAATTTTTTAAAACAAGAATCAATAATAGATACCAGTTCCTCGGGAGAAAGTTTTTCACTTCTTACGGTAAAGTTTTCAAAATCGGTAAACATTACGGTAGCAACTTCATAACTGCGAGGAGTGGTCTTGCCCGTTTGCTTTAATTCCTGTGCCACCACTTCAGGTAAAATATTTAATAAGAGATCGTCTGACTTTTTCTTTTCAATATATAATTCATTGGTTCTTTCTTCCACTTTATTCTCAAGTTCATTATAGAAAAGAGCATTCTCAATTGATATCGCCATTTGACTTGCTAATACTTCCAACAATGCAACACGATTCCCGGTAAAAGCGCCATAAGTAAGATCATTTGATAAATAAATAACCGCCTGCACCCTTCCCATATTCATTAATGGAATACATAAAATAGATTTACATTCATTATGCCTGATAAAATCATCATTGCCGAAGAGCTGGCTCTTTGTTGCATCATCAAGGATCACCGTTTCCTTTGTTAAATACACATAATTTAAAATTGATTCGGCCAACAAACCAGATCTGTGAACCGGCACTGATTGCAAAACTTTTATCGATTCATCTTCTGTTTTTATTTCGGCTTCAATACAGCGTTCGCCTTTTTTCTCCATTATAAGATAGCCAGTTTGTGCCCCGGCACTTTCAGAAATTATCTGCATCATCTTTCTTAATAATCTTGATAACACAATTTCTCCAGATATAGCTGAGGATGCTTTCAACACAGTTTCCATATCAAGATCACCTTTTCTTTCCTGTGTTGTCTCCTGCACCGTTTCTACATGCCATGTGATCGGCTTACCTGAATGAAGATGTGTATACCGTTTCTCCATCTGTTTTACTTTGGCATTTGCACCCCAGCGTTTATAGGTCCTGTACGCATTTTGCAAATAAAAATCTGCCAACAGATCCTGCTTTGTATTTAAAAAGAACTGTCCCGTTCTTTCCCAGCAAAAAGCAAGATCATTCAGCATGCCATTTTCAGTTGCCATCTTCAGAGCTTTATCATAAAATATTTTTGCCGTTTCCATTTCGCCTTTCAGGTAATGATATTCCGCCTGCAGTAATAAAGTTTTGTGACTATTATACTGAGGAGCCAATTTTTCAAATCTTTTTAAATGCTTAATATCTTTTTTTACCTGTTTTAAAATTGGCCGTTTTACTGCGGTATTAATAGAAGAATCAGCAATAGCTAATGACCGATAGAAATAAAACAAAGGATCCAGGGAAGATCCTTTCACGGTATCCTGAAACCGCTCTGCCTGTGCAATATATTTTTTTGCATGCTCTAAATTATTAAACAACAGGGCCAGGTATAATTTGAGGATATAAAGATTTTGAAAATACACTTCATTTTCTTTCGTCACTTCCCCAATATCCATTTTTGATTCATCATAAATATTGCCTTGTAACAGATCAGGATCGTCTGTTGAGGAAACAATATTCTCGATCGCCTGGCGAAAAAGACGTAATCTCTTTAATGTAAGATCCTGTTTGAATTTTTCTATCTGCAGATCAAGTATTGCAGCTTTTTTACTAAGTGTATCGAGAGATATTCCTGAAACGAATGAATGATAAACCAGATTGTGCGCAGCATATGATGCATATTCATTATTACCGTATTCAATAGATATCTTAAATGCTTTTTCCAGTTCAATATTTAGTTCAGGAAGTGGTTTTTTCCAGTGATCAAGAAATAAATTACTGGTAGTAATTATAGATCCCATCACTTCCTCTGCATTTATTTTTCTTGCAAGGTGCATAGCCACCTCTCCCATTTTGCTTCCTTTATCAATTTGTTTCAGGTGTGCACTTAATATATAACCATAGGCAGCAAAACTGAATGGGGAGTTAACAGATAAGCCATACTTTACTGTCATACTTACCATTTTAAATACCAATACGGGCACAAGATTCGGAATAGCAAAGTATGAAGCTGATGATATTTCTGACATGATCCGCATCGCTGCTTTCTTCTGTTCATCTTCCATTTCCGGAAGCCTGTTGAAGTAATCCGCTGTTTTATTGCGTAGCAACCATCTCGTTTGCAGCATGTCTTTTAATACAGAAAGATTGCCCGGTTTCATTGGCAAGCTGATCCCAAGTTTATTCAAAACCTCCAAACCAAGCTTTATTGCTTCCAGCAGTTTGTTTTGTGCAATTAATTTTTTTAGATCGATCTCATAGCCTTTTACCGAATCTACCAGGGTACGGCTGCGTTTTATGATCGGCTCTACATACTTGTCAACTTTATCATACTCACCGCACAGGTAGGCGGCTTCGGCTGCACTGGTATTTAATTCCAATAAAAAATCATATTGGCTTTCCCATTCGCCATCATCAAATACAATAATTCCTTTTTCAAAATACTGTAAAGCCTGGGGGTAAGCTGTGGAAGCCATTGCCTTTTTTCCCGCTTGTAAGTTCAGATTACCGAGATACGCTTTTTCTTTTTTTTCAGTAAGTAACGCGGCGCCAAGATTCCATTGATTTACAATTTCGAAAATTCTTTCCTGCTGTTCAGTCATTCCGTAATACGCCACCAATCTTCTTCCATTCAAAAGATGAATGGAAGTTTTTTCTTTTTCAGATATCAGCGAATAAATAGCTTGTTGAACACGATCATGGGCAAACTTATATTCATCGCCGGAGGGGATCAGCAAACCATCCGAAACGGCAATGTTTAACTGGCTCTGTAGTTTTTTTTCATCTGCTTCTTTTACAATTGCAAGAGTTTTTTTATCAAACCTATTACCAATGGCAGATGCTGTTTCAAGCAAACTCAATGTTTCGGTTGGCAACTTTTGAACATAGTCGGTCATCAGGTCTACCACATTACCGGAAACATTCATTTGCATGATCAGGTCAGCATTCCATTGCCAATGATGCTTTTCAAAATCAAACCAAAGGAATCTTTCATCGTAGATCGATTTTAAAAATTGCCAGGTATAAAAAGCATTTCCCTTTGTCTTATTATAAATGATGTCTGATAAAAATGAAGTATGCTTCATACTGGAATGAAGAGCACCCTCAACAAGACTATTCACATCTTCAAAGGAAAGATCATCCAGTTCCATTTCCTCAAAAGCAACATTCTCTTCCCGCAACTCATTTATCTTTCTTATCAACGGATGAATTTCATCTACTTCATTTTTCCGATAGGCGCCGATCAACATTACATATTCTATGTCCCTGTTCTCGGCAATGATCTTAATAAGACTTAAAGAAGAAGCATCGGCCCATTGCAGATCATCTACAAATATTACAAGCGGATGCTCCTTATCTGCAATTGTTTTAATAAATCTTGCAAACTCATAATTAAACCTGTTCTGCGCTTCTATTCCTTTTAATACGGGTATATCAGGTAGCTTACCGGTCAGTTCTTCAATACCGGGAATAAACTGGCTAAGAATTTTCACGGACCCCCCCATCGTATCCATTATTTTCTTTCTCCATCTTAATCGGTAAGCATCTTCGCCGGTAAGGATCATTTGAATAAGTTCGTTGAATGCTTGCACGAAAGTTGAATACGGTGTATCTGAACTTATCTGGTCGAATTTCCCTTTTATAAAATATCCTTTTTTTTGCGAAACAGGTTTCAGTAATGATTCGATCAATGCAGATTTACCACTGCCAGAATATCCTGATAACAGTAAAGTTGATTTTTTCCCATTAGCACAACTATTAAATAAATTATTCAGGTAGGTTAATTCTTTGTCTCTGCCATAAAGCTTTCCTTGTATAAATAGTTTACCTGAAAAATCTTTTGTTGCAAGTCGAAATTCATTGACCTGTTTTTTGGACTCATATTGATGTAAACATTTTTCAAGATCATCTTTTACTCCAAATGCTGATTGGTAACGATCTTCTGCATTCTTCGAAAGAAGCATCATAATAATATCGGAAACTGCTTGCGGCAGTTCTTTATTTATATGGCGGGGTTCCTCTGCAGTTTTGGCAACATGCGAATAGATCAATTCCAGTGCTTCGTCGCTTTCAAAAGGTAATAAGCCGGTGAATAATTGATAAAGAATAATGCCGAACGAATAAAGATCGGCACGATTGTCAATAGAACGATTTATGCGTCCGGTTTGTTCCGGAGCAATGTATCTTAGATAATCAATTTCTTTTTCTTTTGAAAACTGGTTTGAGACGCCGAATACATTACCAACTGTAGCATGTCCAAAATCGATCAGTCTTGGTTGGTGTGTATCGTTTTCAATAATAATATTTGATGGATGTAATTGACCATGAAAGATATTTTCTTTTTGCAGATCATATAAAGCCGTTGCAATAGATACTGCAAGCTTTAATTGTTTTTCAAGATCAGGATTTTCGTCAATAATAAATTGAGAAAGATCTTTACCCGGTATGTACTCTAATACTAATGCAGCATGGTCATCTTGTTTTTCTTTTCGCAGTGCCTTTCTAATACTGATGCTTTTTGTTTTTGAGCAGATCTCAAATTCATTTTCCAGCTGATTAATAAGCTCGGGTGAAGGAAATTCTTCGTTAATTATTTTTATGCAAGTCTGGTGCCCATTGTCATTTACCAGCGATCTAATAATTAATGAATCAGAACCATAATGAATAACATTAGCATGATCAATATTCCTGATCATTGATTGGTTGTTTACCCGAGGAATACTTTCGGAAGTGAATAATAATTGTAAGTTTATGATTTTTTGGGCATATAATAAATTTAAATCACCCTCTATATTCCATAATTTATTTTATCTTACCAATGTAATTTTTCACCAACCATTGGATCCGTTACAATCATTGCTGTGACGATTACTTCGAACCACCAAATGCGGACGATATGATAAAACAACATCCACTGATCATTCTTTCTCCGGTAAAAAAAGACAAGGCAGAAGAATTGGATAAAAGATTAAGTGTTATCAGGGAAAATTTACAGCAAAGCACGGAAACAGAATTTAAAAAAGTGTCTTCACTTCATTATGGACGTTTTGTGATCCTCAGCAAAGAATCATTTCGTGATGAGCCGGCTGTTCCTGTTGGAACGAGGTTGATATTCTCTACAAATTTTGATGGCGATAAAGACAATCATCTTAGCGAACTTGTAACTAATATCACAAGCTATATAGATAATATATATGAATGCTGTGAAGGTTACCCTGAATCGGGTGCAAGAACAACTGAAAACCGAAAAAATTACCTGGAAAAATATTCAATAAAAACTTCCGCTTTTTATAATGGCGCCCCTGGCCGGTCGGTGCAACAGATACACCAGGAGGCATCATTGCGTGACTATATATGGAATTATATCAAAGACAATAAATGGGATGCAAAAGCAACAGCTGTGGACATTCACAAATCTATCAGGAAAGAAGTTTACTCAAAAGCCGAATTTGAATGGTCAAAACAGAAGGCCGAAGTGCAGGGAATAAAGTGGCTCAATCTTATTGCGTATGGTCTTTTACTTATTGCAGCAATACCTTTAATTATTATCGGCGCTTTATACCTGTTTTTATTTCATGAACTATGGAATAAAAAACAAACGCTGACTCTTAGCCAGCTCGATGATAAAAAAGTAAATAAGTTGAAAGAGGTGGAGGACCTGTTTCCGCAAAATCAATTTACACAAGTTGCTGTGTTGAAACCAAGTTTTATCAGGAGACTCAATTTCCAAATATGGATGATGCGGACAAGAGTGCTGGCCAATAATGTTTTTGTACATGGAAAGCTATTGAATATTCCAACCATTCATTTTGCCCGATGGGTATTGATAGATAAGAACAGGCATGTTTTATTCTTCAGCAATTTTGATGGCAACTGGCAACAATATCTTGGTGATTTTATCGATCAATCAGGATGGGGATTGACTGGCATATTTAGTAACACGGTGAATTTTCCAAAAACAAAATTTATGATAACGGGTGGGGCCTATGATGAAGAACATTTTTTAGCCTGGAGCCGCAGCACACAAGTACCAACGCAGGTTTGGTATTGTCCTTATCCTCATTTATCAATCAAAAATATTAATAACAATACAAAGATCAGAAATGAATTGCATAAGGATCTCAATGAAGAGCAGGCTAAAATATTTTTAAAAAGATTTTAAACTTTTAAAATGACATCATTAGAACTTTCAGATATACAGGCCTACCTTTTTGAAGAGTATAAAGAAATGGGTTGTTCAAGATACTACCTGGTGCAGGTAAAAGACGCAAAGTTGGCAAAAAAATTTCTTACCTCTGTTGCTGACAGTATCACACATGCTAATGCAACCATCAATGAAACCTGTCTTAATATTGGATTCACTAGCCAGGGGTTAATAGCATTAGGTTATAATAATGAAGAAAACATGCATTCCTTTTCCCGTGAATTCAGAGAAGGAATGGTAACACCGCATCGTCAGCGATTACTGGGAGACTTCGACAGTAGTGATCCTGCTAAGTGGCAATGGGGTGGACCCGCTAATGAACGGGTTGATATTATTCTTATGGTGTTTGGAAAAAATGAATCTATCGTCGAAAATTATTTTCAAAGTTTAAAACAAAAATTTGAAGAAGGGCTTTCAGTTGTGCATATATTAAATGGAAAACCATTGCCAAAAGACAGAGAACATTTTGGCTTCCGGGACGGGATTTCCCAACCAGTTATTAAAGGAAGTCATGTAACTGCCGCCGGTAATAATGATGATATAGAGCCGGGAGAATTTGTATTGGGTTATAAAAATGAATATGATGTTTATCCTGATGCACCGCTTCTTAAAATGTCGCAAGGCAAACCTGAATTACTTGCCTATAATCCGGGTGAATATGATACCATCGGTAAACCATTTAAAGATCTCGGACGAAACGGAACTTATTTTGTTTTACGTCAACTGGAGCAAAATGTCGACGGCTATTGGAATTTTTTAAAAAAACAAACTATAGATGAACAAGGAAATACAAATAATAAAGAAGCTACAAAGATCGCTGCCAAATTAATGGGTCGTTGGCCAAGTGGTGCGCCGCTCGTTAAACATCCTGATGCTGATCCGGGTGTTGATAGTGACGATAATAATTTTAGCTATATTAAAGAAGATAAGGAAGGAGAAAAATGTCCTTTTGGTTCACATATCCGGCGTATGAATCCACGAGATCATTTTGAAGAATCAACTCCCGGTGTTTCTTTAAAATTAACAAGACGTCATCGCATTATGCGCCGTGTTCGGTCTTATGGTGAAGATTTTATTGGCTCCGCTGAAAATCATAAGCCCAATGGTGAAGTTGGCTTATTGTTTGGATGTTTTAATGCGAATATCTCCAAGCAATTTGAATTTATTCAATATACATGGGCTAATTCACCAAAGTTCAAAAAACTTTATAATGATCCCGATCCTATCATTGGAGTTAGGGAATGTCCAATGTCAGGAGTAAAACAAAATTTCACTATCCCGCAAAAAACAACCAATAGAGTTATTCCGAATTTGCAGAGCTTCGTTACCGTAAAAGGTGGCGCCTATTTCTTTTTTCCTTCTGTAACTGTAATAAAATTTTTGGGAACTATCTAAGGATGAAACGCGGCGGCAATTGTCAATGTATCTAAGTACACTTTCACATGTTCGATCTTCCCATCTTTTAAAGTAAATGCCTGTACCCATGTTGATGTATAAGATCTACCTGTTGAAATTACTTCTGCAGTATCCGAGCCTAATACCACCACCATATTTTCACTGGTGAAAAATTTTTCAGGTGTAAATGCTTTTAATTTTATGCTTTCATTGATGATCGTAAACATTTTTATTAGCCCATCAGGCCCTTTAAACGTTCCTGCAAAAGGAATGTCCACATTCCCTGGTCTTACAAATTCTATGTCTTTATGAAAATGCGATAACAGGGCTGGTACATTTCTTTCTCCAAATAAGCGATAAACTTCTTTTACAAGCTCCAAATTATTCATGCTATTTGAAATTGGTATCATTAAAAAAATCAGGACCCGCAGTTGGTTCATTATCTGCTACATTATTATGTTTGAGTCGAAACTCATACATTTCTTCATAGATCATTCTTCTTACCCTGTTAAATGATCCAAGTGGCTGATGCTCCAGCAAGCAATGCCACGGATTAAAGGTAAGGTCGTCGCCAAACTCATTTCTTTCAGCAGTATCAAAAATTTGTGTGGGAATTTTTATTGTTGCCAGTTTAATAAATTCAGAGTCCCATATCACTGTTGGATCTTCGATCGGCATTTTTTCCGCATCCGTTTGAAATTGAATGCAGAAATCAAATTCCAATTGATTCTCTTTTAAAGTTGCAGCAAGGTTATTCCTTAAAAGATGCTCGCCTTTTTTATCTGGTGTTAAAAGTTTATCAAGAGATCTCGGGAAAACGGCATATTTAACAGCTCTTGATTCATCGCCAAACCGGAATGGCACAGTACTGAAATAAGGTATTTCAGCCGGGTTCATAGTATGTACTTTTGCTTTATCGCCAGCTTTTTTTACAGACCAATTATCAATAACAATTTTTATTTTTTTGAATGTGTTGCCGAGTTTCCAGGGTGTAGTCACTACAAAAAGTACATCCGCAAATTTCTTTACATCAGAGGAAGCAAAATTTTTTGTATTCATTAAAATAAAATCATGGCAAGTAATATCAGGATCAGTAGGATCCAGTTTCTTGCCCGGCACATTCATAATTTTTATAGCAAAGCCCCTGAAATCTTTTTTATAATCAGGAACCGGATGTGTTTGTCCGTTTGAGAAACGGATCCATGCATAATAAGATCTTGCTTCTTTAAACAACCCAACTCTCAATTCTTCCCGGAGATCAGGTTCAACTATAAATTCAGCCTTTACGCAACCATTCATTTTTGGATGTATCTGGCGAAGTTGTTTTTTCTTACCGGGACCATTGGAATATGTCCGAAGCATTTGTTCCTGCAGCAACTTTAAATATCCATCTACTAGTTTTTTTTCATCATACTTAGGATACTCCTTACCAATAACTTTTCGCTCAGCCGTTGGATGACTTGTGCTCATAAATTTATTTTTTCGATTTGAGGTGGTATCCGAAGATGGTCTATGTCCTTAACCTGAATTGAATAAAAAGATAGTTACATTCTATTTTATAGCAAAATATGATTTATCAAAATTATTCTTTTACAGCCAAAAATAAATTACTAAAGAAAGCAAAGTGAAAAACAAAAGATCGCAATTAAATCGGCCAGGTATCTGAGATACTATTTAAAAATTTCCAAAGTGCTCCGGTTTGATAACTGATGAAGCTCTGTATCCAATTTCATAAAGCAATTCTTTGTTCTTTGCTTTTGCCATATCCGCAATACTCATCACATCCTGATCAGAAAATTCCCTGTCGAAACCAAGAGCATTCAAATTGTTTTTTGTGATACCAAAATTGTATCGCAGATAAGAGATCAACGGCTTTCCCGAAAGCAGATCATCTTCCATATCTCCAATTTCTGAATCTATTATTTCTGCAGTTGGTGAGCTTGATAACCATTGTAACAATACCCTGTTTTGCCAGCTTGCATCCTGCATAAGCATATCAGGAACGTTTGCAGCCCAGCTAAGCATTGTTGCTTCATCAATTTCCCCAACTTGTTTTTTAAATTCAGGATAACCTGTGCCAACCGAAACCAATAATAGATTATCAGCACCCATTGGCCACTGAAACGGAAATCCTTTTAATGTAGCTGCCATTAATAATGTCAATGCAGGATTGTTTGCCATACTTAATCCACCGTCAATAAATGCCGCATGTTGATCTTCCTTAACGTCCATTAGCTGAGGCGCAAAATAAGTAGGTGCCGCCGTGCTTGCTCTTACAACTTTCCATAACAAAAGATCTTTGTTCTTACTTTGAACTCTATTATAATACTTCCCTCTTGGGTGATTGATCTTTCCAGCACATTGGGATCCTAAGCTTAGAATTCCACGTGGACAAGTTGTCG
>JADMIO011306073.1_pt1 | contig 13683 bp, 12 predicted proteins | sample 8958161 | NCBI WGS metagenome assembly JADMIO01 (sample SAMN16585339, study PRJNA669376) | soil metagenome | isolation source: Crop rotation soil | place: USA: Cullars Rotation, Alabama | collected 2011 | reverse complement strand
CGCGCACCGTACAATTGATTGACGATGCGCGGAATTTATTGAGCAAAGTCAGCGGTCAGCGGCTGCGCCATGAGCTTGATTTGATTTTTAACGAAGCAGAGCCGGAGCGAGCACTCGCGCGTTTACAGCAGCTTGGCGTATTAGAAGAGCTGCAGCCAAATCTAAAAGCCGACGCATGGCTCGCCCAAAAATTTCAAAACTTGCGTGCCTCGCATCCCCCGACGCCGATGCTCTATCTCGGCGTGCTAGCATATCGCCTGCGAACCTCCGAAGCGCGCGCCTTGGCGCGGCGTCTCAAACTTTCAAAAGGGGAAACCGAAATTTTGGTGCAGGTGGTCACGCTGCGTCTGCTGGAACGCCAATTAAATAATGCCCATTTGCTACCGAGCCGCGTGTTAGAATTATTGGAACGCTTTGACGATGCCGCGCTTGCCGTGTTCGCCATCGCGACCAATTCCGCGCAAGCGCAATCGTACGTGGATAATTACCGCGCCGTATGGCGCGGCGTGCAATCGGAATTGACCGGTAATGATTTGAAGGCGCTGGGGCTGCCCCCGGGTCCCCGCTATAAAGAAATTTTGCGCCGCTTGCGCGCGCAGCGCCTTGATGGATTGGTTTCGAGCCGTGCCGACGAAGAAGCGTTTGTGCAAAGCTGGCTCGCCGGGGGAGAGACGAATTGAAAAAATTTTTGGTTGCCCATCCCGACCATTTCACACAGCGCGCCATCGAAGTCACCTTGCGCGATTTGCACTTTGGCACCAGGCAGGCGCGCGACGGGCTGGATGCTATTGACCAAGCACTAGATGACCCGCCCGACGTCATCGTTCTGGGAACTGGCTTGCCCGGTCTTAATGGTCTGGATGTGGCACGCGCCTTTCGCGCGCTCTCGAACACGCAGCAGATTCCCATTCTGTTCATTACGAATGACGCGGAGGATACTGCAGAGGTAATTGGAGCAGCGCTGCCCATTGTGGACTGGGTGCAAGCACCGCTCGATTTGACGCGCCTCCGCGACCATATCGCCCGCTTGCTGAATTTGCCCGCCGCAAATCCGGGGCGTGCGGTGAGTGAGACGGATCGCAATCTTTCCGCGATCAGCGACCCTCTGACCGGACTGTATGCGCGGCACTATATGCTGCATCGGTTGGCATACGAGGGCGCACGCGCCACCCGCTACGAACACGAAATTACCACCGTCTTGCTGGCCGTTTGCGATGTGGAACAAATAATGAAAAAATACGGGCAGGCGGCAGCAGACCGGGCAATCATTTCTACAGCAAATCTGTTGCGGCGCAGTTTGCGGGTCGTTGATCTGGTCGGACGTACCGCCGTCGATGAGTTTTTGATTATTGCACCCCATACCGACTTGCCGGGTGCGACGGCACTTGCGAAACGGGTGCAAACCCAGCTTCAATCTGCCGTGGTTGAAGTGAACGGCGAGCAATTTCAGGTATTGGTTCGCGTTGGCGTCGCTGTCTCGGAAAATGCCAGTCTCGCGGATAACCTCGCACTGTTCGCCCGCGCCGAGGCTGCGCTGAATCGCGCTCGTCAAGATGCAGAACAAACTATCGTTTTTGGATGATGTAACTTTGTTTGCGTTGAATTCGTAAGAAAACCAGAGTAAAATTGAAGGGAATGCTTCGCATTCCAAGGACCGGAACGTTCAATAACGGAGGAATTGCATGAGCACCGAAGAGGCACGCATGGAAACACCGACAATGTCCCCGACCGACCCTATTACTGCATTAGAGCCAGTAACGAATCAAGGCAGCGACGCGAGCGCCAAATCTGAGGTCAATCTTGGCGACGAACTTCGCGTATTTGGCAAGCACATTGAATCGCTATTCAGTACGGCGCGCAACACACCGCGTGCCAGAGAGCTGGAACAGCAATTGACCTCGGCATGGCGTGATATGGAGCGCGGTGTCAACTCGACGATTAGTCGCGCCCAATCAGCAGACGTCAAGGGAACAATGACCGGCACCGCCCAGTACGCCGCGGACGAAGTGCAAGGGGGATTGGCGCGTGGGCTGCATACATTGAATCAATGGATGTCGCAAAAAATTAGCGAGACAGAAGAGAACCGCAAGAAAAAGGAGCAACTGATGGCGGCGCAATCACCCAATCCAAAACAGGATGATGAAATCGAAGACCGTTTCAGCGGCAATGACCCCGTGTTCGGCGAGGACTTGAACGTACCCAACCCACCTGTCGAAATTAAACCTGAACCAGCTGCGGAGGAAAATTCCGAATCGCTAATTACCGAACGCTTTGAGGATGAAGAGACGACCCCACCTGCGAAAAAGACCCGCGCTTCTCGAAAACCCAGCTGATAAATTTTTATTTGAACAGTGGTAGAATAATGGGGCAGCGAGCGACATAATCTGTCGCTCGCTGCCCCACTCTATTTCAGCTAGAAAGCTCCCGCACTCATGTCACGCACTTATATTGCGTTGGATTTGGAATTTACCGGACTGAACCCCGAACACGATGCAATCTTGGAAGTTGGTGCCGTTAAATTTCGCGGCGATGAAGTACTCGACACATGGGCGTGTCTCACCAATCCCGGACGCGCCCTGTCCGGCAAAGTCGAACGACTCACGGGCATCAAGCGCAGTGACATTGAGAGTGCCCCCACTTTTCACTCGCTCATTCCTTCGCTCGGGCGTTTTATCGGTGAGAATCCGATTGTCGGACATACCATCAGTCTCGACATGCAGTTTTTGCAGCAGAGCGGGATGCGTCTCGCCAATCCCACGCTCGATACCTTTGAGCTTGCCTCAATTCTGATTCCATACGCGGCGCGCTATTCGCTCGCGCAGTTGGCACGGGAGCTCGGGATCGAGTACAACACCAAACATCGCGCGCTGGAAGATGCGCGCGCCACGCATCACCTGTTTATGGCACTGCTGGGACGTGCCGCGCAGCTCAACCCCAAAACGATTCAAGAGATTGTGCGGCTCTCCAGCAAGAGTGATTGGTCGCTGCGCTTTGTCTGGCAAGACATTCAGCGCGACGCGACGCGGCAGGCGTTTGGCGCGGGTTCGATTGGCGCGCAGCTCAAGGCAAAAGGATTAGTTGAGCAGGACGAACAATTTGGTGTCCTCTTTTCGCAGAACAAAGATTCGCGCCCGTTAAAAGCCAAAGCCACCAAGACCCCACTGGACATCGAAGCGCTGGATGCGATGCTTTCGCAGGATGGGTTGTTTTCCAAAGAGTTTACCGGCTTTGAATATCGTTCCGAGCAAGTGGACATGATGGATGCAGTAGCGGACGCCTTTAACGACAGTGGCGTGCTCTTGGTCGAAGCAGGCACGGGCACTGGAAAATCGCTGGCATACCTTTTGCCCGCGATTCATTGGGCGGTCCAGAATAATGACCGCGTGGTGATTTCCACGAATACCATCAATCTCCAAGACCAACTTGCACAAAAAGATATTCCCGCCATTCAAAAAGTTTTGCCGCTTGAATTCAAGTTCACCGTTCTGAAAGGACGCAGCAATTACTTGTGCCTGCGCCGTTTCGACGCGATGCGCCGCCAGGAAACACATACCGCCGAAGAAATTCGCGTGCTTGCGAAAATTCTCGCATGGCTGCCTTCCACGACGACAGGGGATATGGCAGAACTGACCTTTACGCCCGGCGAGCAAAGAGTGTGGACACGGCTAGCCAGTGATCCCGAACACTGTACGGCGGAACGCTGCGCGAATCGCCCTGACAAGTGCTTTTTTTGGCGCGCTCGCGAGCGCGCCGACAGCGCACATTTAATTATTGTCAGTCACGCGCTGTTACTTTCCGATATGGCACTCGAAAATCGTGTGCTGCCCGAATTTAATTATCTCATCGTAGATGAGGCACATCATCTGGAAGCGCGCGCTACGGACGCGTTAGCATTTTCCGCCACGCGGTTGTCATTCGATACATTGGCGCGCCAAATTAGCGGTGAGCGCACGGGACTGGTTCATAACCTCGGGATGTCAGTGCGCCATTCTAAATTGGGTGGCGAAGTCACGCGCGATTTGCAGCGCATTCTCGACCAAGTTGCACGCGCCACGGAAGGTTCACAGCGCGCGGCATATATCGTGTTCGATGCGCTCGAACGGTTTTTAACCCACCAACAGGAAAATCCCAGTGAAAGCGAAACAGGTGGGGAAAGGCAGTATCGGCTTTCGCAATCGCTTCGCAGCCAGCCAAATTGGACTCCGGTCGAAGTGGAATGGGAAAATCTGGCAACCAAGCTACAGGTATTGATGGAAGGACTAGAAGCGACGTATCGCGCATGGCAAGAATTAGAAAATGAGGATTTGGAAGGATACGCCGATTATTTGCAAGATATTATGTTCGGACAGCGTCGCGTGCGTGAAATGTTCATGGCGCTGGAAGCAACCATCATCAAGCCCAAACAAACTGCGATTTATTGGGCGTCGGTCAATCGGCAGACGGGCGACATTGGTCTATATTCTGCACCGCTGCACGTCGGCGATACTCTGAACAAAGATTTGTTTGCGATTCGCGAGACCGTGGTTTTGACCTCGGCAACCATGAGCATCGGCGGGTCGTTTGGCTTTATCGAAAATCGCCTCGGCATCGGCGAATGGGCAGACCACTTGCATGTCGGTTCGCCATTTGATTACGAAAACGCTGCGCTCGTTTATATTCCGAATGACATGCCCGAACCCGGACAGCAAGGCTATCAAAAAGCGATTGAATCCGCGCTCGGGAATCTTTTGAAAGCGACAGGCGGGAGGGCGCTCGTTTTGTTTACGTCTCACTCGCAGCTCCAGACTACTTATCGCGCTTTGGCGCGCAAGCTGGAAGAAGATGACGTGCTCGTGCTGGCGCAAGGGTTAGATGGTTCGCGCCGCCAAGTGCTCGACACATTCAAAACACAAGAACGGATGGCACTCTTTGGCACGAAATCATTTTGGGAAGGAATTGATGTTGTCGGTGAAGCCTTATCCTGTCTCGCGATGACGCGTTTGCCGTTTAGCGTGCCGAGCGACCCGATTTTTGCGGCGCGCAGCGAAACGTTTGATGACCCATTCGCGCAGTATGCAGTGCCGGAAGCTGTATTACGTTTTCGTCAAGGCTTCGGGCGATTGATTCGCAGCAAGTCCGACCGCGGCGTGGTCGTCATTCTCGACAAGCGCATCCTCTCCAAACCGTATGGGCGGCTCTTTCTAGAATCACTCCCGAACTGCACGAAACAGCAGGGACCACTGATGGAGCTGTCAAAACGTGCGACCCAATGGATTGATAAAGTGCCTGCAAAATAAGCATTTTGAGAATGACATCTCCCGCGCTATAATCACGCTTTGCAAATTCGCAATGTTATTCCATCGAAACTAGCGAGGAGCTCTTCTAAATGATTGGCGTACAAGAATTACGCAAAGGTACAACGTTTGTTGATGACGATGGGAATTTGTTCGTCGTCCTCGAATACGCGCATAACAAACAGGGACGCGGCAACGCCACGATCAATATCAAGGCACGCAATCTCCGCACGGGTTCGACGATTCAAAAGAACTTTCAATCAGGCGGGCGCGTCCAAGACGTGCGCCTCGAAACGCAAAAGGTGCAATACCTTTATAAGGACGGCGATAATTTCGTCTTTATGGACCAAGAAACGTACGAACAGCCTTCCCTCTCGGACGAAATGCTTGGCGATAACGCGAAATGGCTCACCGAAGGAATTAACGTCGAACTTTTGACCTACGAAGGACAGCCGATTGAAGTTGAGCTGCCGACGACGGTAGATTTGAAAGTGACCGAGACCGCACCGGCGTTCAAAGGTGATACTGCATCGGGGGGCGGCAAGCCCGCTACAGTTTCAACAGGCGCAGTTGTGAACGTCCCGTTCTTTGTTTCCACAGGAGACACCATTCGCGTGGACACGCGGACAGGCGAATACGTGACGCGCGTCTAGCCTTATGACTGACCAGCTGTAAGGGCGAAGAAAAGTTTGCATCCTATCCGCGAATTTTTCTTCGCCCTTGTCTTATGCAATTCTCCCTTTTCTCTTCAATCCTTACCGTTGGCGAAGTGACATCGCGCCTGCGCCGCGTGGTGGAATCGGACGACATTCTCGCCGATGTTTGGGTGCAAGGCGAAATCTCGAACGCCGGACGTTACGCATCAGGACATTATTATTTTTCGCTCAAAGATGAGAATGCTTCTCTGCGCTGTGTGATGTGGAAGGGACAGGTCGCGCGTCTCCCGCGTCTCCCGCGTGACGGAGAGGCTGTATATGCTCACGGGCATATGTCCGTGTACGATGCGCGCGGCGAAGTCCAGCTCTATGTGGACGAAATTGAGTTACGCGGCGCTGGAGCGTTGTGGCAAGAGTTTGAACAACTCAAGGCGCGACTTGAACGGGAAGGACTATTTGCTCCCGAACGCAAGCGCCCACTGCCCAAATATCCCAAATGCATTGGCGTCGTCACCTCGCGCTCCGGCGCGGTCTTACAAGACATTCGACACATTCTCGAACGGCGCTATCCTCTTCCCGAAGTGTTTCTCTCGGCAACTGCGGTACAGGGCGCGGACGCGCCATTGCAAATTGTCGCGGCACTACGCGCCGTAGAACGCATCCCGAATGTAGATGTAATCATTCTCGCGCGCGGTGGTGGTTCACTGGAAGATTTGTGGGCGTTTAACGATGAGCGCGTCGCGCGGGCGATTGTGGCGACGCGTGTTCCCGTTGTTAGCGGCGTGGGGCATGAAACCGATTTCACGATTGCCGATTTTTGCGCTGATTTACGCGCGCCGACTCCTACGGCTGCCGCGCAGTTTTGCACGCCTGACCAAAATGAACTGCGTGCGAATCTTTTATTATTCGAACGACGTTTGACTCGCTGTGTCCGCGAGAATTTGCGCGATGCGCGCCGTCGTCAGGTCCACGATGTCCGGACGTTACAACGGCTTTCCCCTCGCGCGCAAATCGAAAATCGGCGGCAGAATCTGGATGACATGACGCTAGACGCTACGCGGCTTTTGAAACGACACATTACCACGCAACGAACACAACTTGCCAGCACACAGCGTCAACTCAACACGCTGAATCCCCACGCTACGCTGGAACGAGGCTATGCCATCGTTCGCAAGGAGGAACAGGTCATTACCAATCCGTCGCAAGTGGAGACGACCGACCAAGTCCAGATTCGCGTCCGCGACGGCGAATTTAGCGCACGCGTCGAGTAAGCTCATGCCGAAAAAAGAACCCAAAGGTCCGTCTTTCGAGGACTTGTACACAGAGCTCGAAACGACAATCGAAAAACTCGAAGCCGGGAATTTGTCGCTCGACGAGGCGCTGGCGTTGTACGAGCGCGGCATGGAATTGGCGAAACGCTGTAACGTCATGCTCGACGGTGCCGAGCTGCGGATTAAAGAACTCGCGCCCACGTTAGATGATGCCGAAGAAATGGATGAGGAAACTGAATTGTTTGACGAGGACGCCGAGTAGTCCGCGCAAATCGCAAAGCATAAATCACTTATGGCTGCCTTATTGGGAAATCGTGTACTACAAGCGTCGGTGATCGCCTGGGCTTCGGCACAGCTATTGAAATTCTTTATTGAATTGTTATTCAAGCACCGTATTAACTTTCGGGCGCTCACGACGATGGGCGGGATGCCTTCGTCACACTCGGCAGCTGTGAGTTCTTTGGCAACGGGCATCGCGATTGCGGACGGGTTGGGGTCGTCTATCTTTGCGCTGGCGTTGTGGTTCGCCGCGGTGACGATGTATGACGCGGCGGGAATCCGTCGCGCCGCGAGCATTCAGGCGCACATTCTCAATCAGATGATTGAAGAATTATTTCAGGGACATCCCATTTCCGATGTAAAATTACGTGAGCTGCTGGGGCATACGCCGATTGAAGTCTTCGCGGGCATGGCGTTAGGCATTATTGTTTCCTACTGGTGGATGTTGCGATAAAAATTCAATCATACAAAGGACACCATGAAAATCATCACCTTTCAAGTCAACGGACAAACGCACTGGGGCGCGTTGAGCAATGGGCGCGCTGTTGATTTGAATCGCGCGCACAAAGACCGCGGGCTGAATATGGAGCTCGCACCGACCGCGCTCGATTTTGTGCGCGCGGGCGAGACCGCGTGGAATGCAGCACGCGACACCATCGGCTGGCTCGGCAATCAAGAACGCACGGGCATTACGTTTCCACTCAACCAAGTCCGCTTGCTCGCGCCAATTCTCCGTCCCGGCAAAGTCATCGGCATCGGTTTGAATTATCGCGAACACGCCCGTGAAGGCGGTGCCGCGATTCCGCCGAATCCGATTATCTTTGCCAAATTTCCCACGTCCGTCACTGGTCCCTACGATGCAATTCATCTCTTTGCCGATGTGACGCAGCGAGTGGATTATGAAGCGGAGCTTGGCGTGGTCATCGGCAAGCCCGCATTCCGTGTCCGCGTAGCAGATGCCCTCAAATACGTTTTCGGCTACACCGCCGTAAATGATGTAAGCGCGCGCGATCTTCAGCTCAACGCCGAATATGGCAAGCAGTGGGTGCGCGGCAAATCGCTCGACTCGTTCTGTCCGATGGGTCCTTCCGTTGTAACAAGTGATGAAATACCCGATCCGCAAACGCTTGCAGTGCGTTCCATGTTAGACGGCAAGGTGTTGCAAGACGGTAATACTTCGGATATGATTTTCAATGTCGCTCAATTGGTTTCGTACATCTCGCAAGGCATCACTCTCGAACCCGGAGATGTGATTGCGACAGGCACGCCGAACGGCGTCGGGGATGCGCGCAAACCACCGCTTTATTTGAAAAAGGGTGACGTTATCGAGGTCGAAGTGGGCAGCATTGGCAAACTTGTAAATCCTGTGGAGGATTGAGTATGGCAAATGATTCTCGTCCAATCATTGGGATTCCCGCGCGTCCCATTGTGGATTCGAGCAGCGGCTTTGAATATTCCGGGATTCCATTGACCTATACAGATTCCATAGAACGCGCAGGCGGCGCACCTATTTTGATTCCGCTGAATCTTTCGGAAGAAAGCATCCGCACTATTTATTCGCGCATTGACGGACTGCTGTTGGCAGGCGGTGCGGACGTGCATCCGAAAGAATTCGGCGAAGAGGTGATGCCGTTCTGCGGTGAAATTCAACCCGCGCGCGACGAAACCGAGCTGCGCGTCACGCGTTGGGCGCTCGCGGATGGACGACCGATTTTTGGGATTTGCCGCGGCATCCAAATGTTAAATGTCGCAGCGGGCGGCAGCCTATACCAAGATATTCCGTCCCAGCTCGAGACCGAGTTAGGACACAGCTACCGCAAAGGCGACCCGCATAATTTGCGCGCGCATCCCGTTGAATTTGACCCCGAATCGCGCGTCGCGCAGTGGTTCGGCACGACAACGATTGACGTCAATTCACTGCATCATCAATCGCTGAAAAAAGTCGCGCCGGGTCTGCGGGTGATTGCTCGCGCGCCCGATGGCATCGTGGAAGCAGTCGAATCCGAGGACGAGCGATTCATCGTCGGCGTACAATTTCATCCCGAATTGCTGGGCGACGATGAGCGGATGGCAAAACTCTTTGAAGAATTTGTACAAGGCGCACGGGACTATCGTGCTAAAAAACAATCCGCCACTCACGCGCACGCCGTTGCATCCTGAACAAATTCAACCCGCCTCGCGCCTAGCCAAGATTGGACTATTTGACTCAGGCGTAGGCGGGTTGTCTGTTTTACGGGCAGTTGCACGCGAGCTGCCCGATGTGGATTTGGTTTACTACGCGGACCAAAAATTTTGTCCTTACGGTCAGCGTCCTCCTGAAGAGATACGCGCCCTCTCGCAGCGCATTGTCGAATTTCTCCTCGAACAAGATTGCAACGTAATCATAGTCGCATGTAATACCGCATCCGCCGCCGCGCTCTATGCTCTCCGCGAGACGTTTCCTGACGTTCCGTTTATTGGCATGGAACCTGCGGTGAAACCTGCGGCGCGCGAAACGCGTTCGGGTAAAGTGGCAGTATTAGCCACACTCGGCACATTACAGGGCGACTTGTTCGCGCATACCCGTGATGAACACGCTCGCGCTGTCGAGGTGCTCACCGTTTATCCCGAAGATTGGGTGGAACGCGTCGAGCGCGGTGAAATTGATTCGGCAGAAACGGAAGCGTGCGTGCGGCGCGTGATTGAGCCTCTCCTGGACATAGGCGTGGACGAAATCGCGCTCGGCTGTACGCATTATCCCTTCCTTGCGTCTGTAATCGAAAAAATCACACAAGGACGTGCGAAATTGCTTGATCCGAGCGATGCCATAGCCCTACAAACTGCGCGAGTTGTAAGAGAAGAAGGATTACAGTCACCTACAGAAGGTGCGACCGCCTTTTATACCAGCGGCGATGCGATTGTATTTGCGCGTTTGCTAGAACAACTATTGGGCGTACGCACGGACAATGTCGCGCACAACGCGCTATAAAGAGATTTTGCCTGAACATTATGCTAACACCGCCGCATTTGAGGCGGTGTTTTTGTTAGTGCGGTCGTATGATTGACAAGCCATTTCAAGAGTGCTAACTTCTAAACAAGTACAGAGTAGGTTGCAAGGGTATGGAAAAGAAAGAATTTGAAATTCGACGCACCGACCGCGCCCATGATGCGTCGTCCGATTTGCAGCGTGAGCTGACTCGGCTGCGTAAACCGATTGCGGGCGAGAGTGAACTGGTCGCCGCCGTGAATACGATGGTGCGCGAAGGCGACTTGTATGAAAAGTTGCCGAATAATCGGGTGCATTGTTTCGCGTGCGCGCATAACTGCAATATCAATGACGGCGGGCGTGGGATTTGTCAGGTCCGCTATAACGTCGGCGGCACATTATTCGTCCCGCGCGGCTATGTCGCTGCTTTGCAATGTGACCCGGTTGAAAAGAAACCGTTTTTTCACGTCTATCCTTCTTCGGATGCTTTGACCTTTGGCATGTTGGGATGCGACCTGCATTGCGGCTATTGCCAAAATTGGGACATTTCGCAGGCGCTGCGCGATGGCAATGCGGGACGCCCACCGTCGCTAGTCACACCAAAGCAATTGACAGAAATTGGCAAACGGCAGGGCGCGCGCATCGTGGCGAGCTCCTATAACGAACCACTGATTACCAGCGAGTGGGCGGTGGAAGTATTCAAAGAAGCGACCGACGCGGGATTCTTGTGTGCTTATGTCTCGAACGGCAATGCTACGCGTGAGGTCTTGGAATATATCAAGCCCTATGTTCGCGCATACAAAATAGATTTGAAATCCATGCGAGACAAACCTTACCGTCAGCTCGGTGCGCCGCTAGAACATATTCTGAACGGGATTCGCATGGTGCATGAGATGGGCTTTTGGTTAGAAATCGTCACGCTGCTGGTTCCGGGCTTTAACGATTCGGAGGAAGAAATTCGTGATGCCGCGCAGTTTCTCGCATCCCTGTCGCCGGATATTCCTTGGCACATTACGGCGTTCCATCAAGATTATAAGATGCTGGACAAGAATAACACGACCGTGCGGGATTTGCTGCGCGCCTGTGAGATTGCACGCGACGCGGGTTTACGCTATGTCTATGCGGGCAATCTGCCCGGACGCGTCGGCAGGTGGGAAAATACGTATTGTCCTCAATGCGGTGAGCTGTTAATTGAACGTTTTGGCTTTATGCTGACTCAATATCACATTACGGGCAAGGGAACCTGCCCCAAGTGTGATACGACTATCCCCGGAATCTGGCACACCAATCCCGACGAGGTGCGCTTGGGTGAGGCGGACACGTGGTTTATGCGTCGCCCACGCTCGGTACGCTAGCGGAAACCAGCCAATTCTTCTTCTGCTATCCGAAAAACCTGACATAGTCTCGCGCCGTTCTTTGGCGCACGAGTCCCCTGTCAGGTTTTTTATAGCTCGGAATGACAATCCCCTCTCCTTGATAGAAACAATAAAAAAGGTAGAATAGGCGCAGGGTGCCTACAACTCATTTCAAAAAGGGATTTTCGCGGGATACACCTTGCGAAATCAGTTGTAAAAGCTTATGCTTTGTGTTGGCAAAGGGCTTTTTGAAATGAGTTGTCTTCTATTTTTGTTGCATCGCGCTGATAACGAATCCGAGTTAATCCGTGTCTCGGGCGCTCTAGAGTTCCACGTTGACTAGTGAACGCCAACTAGAGTCCAATCCCTATTTAAAGGCGCGTGGCGAGTCGCAATTACGTGCGCGACATTCTTTCGACCGTCGTGCGGGATGGCACTTTGGGTTCGTTATTGGCATATTGCTCGTCTCGGCGGCGTACGGATGGGACGCGCTTCAGTTGCTTGTACTGCACGCCGAGTTTTGGTGGGTGCGCCTCGCCCTTGCGTGCATTACCATTTTTCCGTTAGCTATTCTGGTTGGCGGTATCAGCGGCTATGTCCATTGGTTGTTAAAAGTGCCGCTCTGGGCGTTGTTCGGTATCGCCAGCGCGTGGTGCGCCGTACACATTCCGTTTGAAGGCGCGCAAATACTCCTGCGCGTATTTGATTCCAATTTACGCCTCGCCGATTTTTTGCAAGCGCCGCCAAGTATTCAAGATTCGTTCAATACCCTAGTCATTCTTGGTGTAGCATTGGGTGTGCTCATCGGCTTGTTGCAAACCTTTTTGGTGAATTGGGCATGGGAATATTCGTCGGAGGAGAATGGCTTGACCGTGCGCGGCTGGGTATATCTTTTACTCGCTGCGCCGCTTGCGTTGGGCTTGGCGTTTTTGTTTGACAGCGCTGTGCAAGCGCCTCTGCGAATGCCTTTGGAAACCATCAACGCCGCCGTGCAAAGCGGCTTGAACGACCTGCCGGGTCAAGACCCCAATCAGATGGAGGCTGACCGCACTCTTGTCTATCTGACGGGACAGCGTTGGCGCGAACAGTTCACCCGCTCTTATATACTTCATCTCGCGGCGGCGGATGCGAATGAAACAGGCGAATCGGTTACGGATGTCACCTTTGACAATGGTTTTAATTGGCGCTGTCGCGTCTTGACCAATGGCGCGCTAAAAGACCCTTGCTACGACCTCAACGCCGAATATGTAAATTATGTCACGGCATTTGTAGGGCGCGGAACGTTTCAATGTATAGATTGTCAGGGCTTGATTGCTGCTCCCGCCGATGCGTGGCAGACACGAAACAAGCGCACCCTCGGTGCGAACGACAAGCTCATGGTGAAACATAACGCAGGCAGTACAGTTGCGGTTCGTTTGGCAGCCCAAGGCAATCAAGGTTTTGAATGTGTACTATCAGGTGCGAATCCGGTTGTAATTCAGGTATGCAGATAGCTAATGACCTTTCCTGAAAGGATTTTTTATGATGGCGGTAATTGAAGACCTCATTGCTCGTGAGATATTAGATTCACGCGGCAATCCGACGGTGGAAGTAGATGTGTATTTGAGTGATGGCAAAATGGGACGCGCAGCAGTCCCCAGCGGCGCGTCAACGGGAGTGCACGAGGCGCTTGAACTGCGCGATGGCGATACGCAACGTTTCGGCGGCAAAGGGGTTGAAAAAGCAGTACAAAACATCAATACGGTCATCGCGGAAGAACTGCTCGGCTGGGACCCCACCGACCAAATAGCAATTGACGAATTGATGTTGAATCTGGACAATACGCCGAATAAATCGAATCTCGGCGCGAATGCGATTCTCGGCGTTTCGCTGGCGGTGGCAAAA
>JADMIO011127024.1_pt1:7500-13683 | contig 13683 bp, 4 predicted proteins | sample 8958161 | NCBI WGS metagenome assembly JADMIO01 (sample SAMN16585339, study PRJNA669376) | soil metagenome | isolation source: Crop rotation soil | place: USA: Cullars Rotation, Alabama | collected 2011 | reverse complement strand
TGGTTCACCCGCCAGCGCTTCGAGTTCGAATTGGAGTTCGGCAATCGGCCACAGGTGGAAGCGGCCTATGAGGCGCTGCGAGCGACGGGCGCCTCGGCAGATCCGCTGGGGCGAGAGTGGTTCAAAGTATTGCGGCGATACCCCGGGGCTGCGTGGTCGGGAGGAGCGGTCGCGAGCGTCGCAGCACTTCTTCTGACTATTCTGATCGTGGCGGCGCTGCCTTTCATTGTGATCACGGCGCCGGTGCATCACTGGTCGTTATGGCGCCGACAGCGAGACCTGCAGGCTTCGTGGTCGATTTCGCCGTGGGGTTTGCGGGTGTTCGGCGGTGTGCTGGCGATCGGACTGGTGGGCGTGTTTCTCGTCCACTGGTATTTTTATCCCGAGGAATTTCGTGGACTGACAGGTGGGGTGGCTGGGGCGGCGACCAAAGCGCGAGTGCTTCTTAAACCAATGGTGTGCCTCTGGGCGCTGATGGGAGCCACCGCTTGTTTTCTGTTAACGCGAGCAAAGAACTGGCGGCTCATCGGTGCAGGGCAGTGGTCGATCGGAAAAGCGTTTGGGATCGGCGTGGGTTTGGCGCTGGCACTCCGCGGGGCGGTTTTCTTTTACGTGGTGATCTTCCCCACCGACGCGCCGATCGTTGCGCAAGTCTCGTCGCCGATGGTCGAGATGCTAAAAGAACTGCGAGTTGCGGTGGGACCTCTTGGCTTGCTGCTCGTGGTGGCGGGATTTGTTCCGGTGCTGGAGGAGGTGCTGGTGCGGGGTGTGTTTCTCGGCGCGATGGCGAAGCACATCCCCTTCGGCGCGGCCAATGCCATTCAGGCGCTGGGTTTCGCGCTTCTGCACGACAGCCTACTTCTCGGTCCATTTTATTTCGGGTTCGCTCTGATCGCGGGGGAAATGGTGCGAAAGGCGAAGGGATTGCTGCCCGCGATCATTATGCACAGCACAAACAACGCCCTGGCTTGTCTCGCACTTGTTTTCGCGGGTGGGCGCCTCGGCCTGTAAGGCGAGTTGGGTTGGAGTCGTCGCGCGAGCGATTGCCGAAGAGAGTTCTGAGAGGGAGATTGTGACAGATTTTGGTGGATTCTACCAAAATCTATCATTTTAGTGGTTGGCCGCTATCGCCGGGTCGGTTTTCACGCATTATGTCTTCCTACAAATTTGTGAACTATCTCTGGGACGACGCCAAAACGGTGTCGCTCGATCCTCTTGGTCGACTGGTTTATCGTTCCAATCTCCTAGGAAGCGACCAGCGGATTACCAATACGGGAGGTGGTAACACGTCGGCGAAGATCGTGGAGAAAGATCCGCTCACGGGGAAACCCATGGACGTGTTGTGGGTGAAGGGCTCGGGTGGCGATCTGCGCACGAGCGCGCGCGAAAATTTTTCGTCGCTCTATCAGGAGAAGCTGATCGGGCTGCAGGCCCTTTACGCGGCGCGAGCAGACAAAGGCCTGAAGGCGCAGGCGGAGGACGACATGGTCGGGATGTATACGCACGCGACGTTCAACCTCAACCCACGGGCGCCGTCGATCGATACGCCGCTGCATTCGTTTCTGCCCGGCAAGCATGTCGATCACATGCATCCGAACGCGATCATCGCCATCGCCGCGTCGCAGAATTGTGAGAAACTGACGCAGGAGATTTTTGGCGGCGAGATGGCTTATGTGCCGTGGATGCGGCCGGGCTTCGAACTTGGGCTCGCGATGCAAGAGATCGCGAAGAAAAACCCGAACGTCCGCGCGATCATGATGGGCCAGCACGGGTTCATCTCCTGGGCCGACGATGACAAGCGGTGCTACACTGACACCCTGAACTTTATCGAGAAGGCATCCGCTTACATCGAAAAGAAATACGCGGAGAAGGGTGGCGATGCGACGGCTTTCGGCGGGGCAAAGTGTCGGACGCTCGACGACGCGAAGCGGCGCGAGACGTTTGCTGCGATTTTGCCGTGGCTGCGGGGCCAGGTTTCGAAGGAGAAACGTTTCATTGGGACCGTGCAGGACGACGCGAAGATCCTGCGGTTCGTGAATTCAAAGGATGCTGCGCGTTTAGCGGAGCTCGGCACCTCATGTCCGGATCATTTTCTCCGCACGAAGATCAAGCCGCTCTATGTCGATTGGAATCCGCAGACCGAGGATGGCGCGGCGCTGAAGGCCAAGCTTGCCGCGGGTCTCGAGCAGTATCGGAAGGACTACGCGGCTTATTATGCGACGTGCAAACACGCGAACTCGCCGGCGATGCGCGACCCGAATCCGACGGTCGTGCTCATTCCGGGGCTCGGCATGATCGCGTGGGGCAAGGACAAATCGGAATCGCGGGTGACGGCTGAGTTCTACAACTGCGCGGTCGAAGTCATGCGCGGCGCAGAAGCGATCGACCGTTACATTGCGCTGCCGCAGCAGGAGGCGTTCGACATCGAGTATTGGGTGCTCGAAGAAGCGAAGTTGAAACGCATGCCGGCGGAGAAGGAACTCGCGCGGCAAGTCGTCGTTGTGATCGGCGCGGGCTCGGGCATAGGGAAGGAAACGGCCCATCGGCTGGTGAAGGACGGCGCGCACGTGGTCTGCGTCGACTTGAATGGGGATGCGGCGAGCGCGACGGCGAAGGAAATCACCGACAAATTCGGCGTGGGCATTGGGGTTGGCGGCGCGGGACTTTCCAATTGCGGCCCTGCGATCGGGCTCGCGACGAACATCACGCATCGGGCGTCGATTCGGCGGATGCTCGATGATGTGGCGATCGCCTACGGGGGCTTCGATTCGATTTGCGTGACGGCCGGGATCTTCGTGCCGAGCGACACCAGCGGACACATTCCGGACGAGAAGTGGGCGACAACGTTCGCGATCAATGTGACCGGCAGCTATTTGGTCGGTGACGAGGCGGCGAAGACCTGGAAGGAGCAAGGGTTGCGCGGCAATCTCGTGCTCACGACCTCGGCGAATGCGGTCGTCGCGAAAAAAGGTTCGCTGGCCTACGACACTTCGAAAGCGGCCGCGAATCACCTCGTGCGCGAACTTGCCATCGAGCTGGCACCGCTCGTGCGCGTGAATGGCGTGGCGCCGGCAACGGTGGTGCAGGGCTCGGCCATGTTTCCGCGTGACCGCGTGATCGGATCGCTCGCGAAATACGGCATCGCCTACCAAGACGATGAGCCGACGGAATCGCTGGTGAAGAAACTGGCGCAGTTTTATGCGGACCGAACGTTGACGAAGGCGCCGATCACGCCGGCGGATCAGGCAGAGGCGTATTTTCTGCTCGTGAGCAATCGCCTCAGCAAGACGACGGGCCAGGTGATCACCGTGGATGGTGGATTGCACGAAGCGTTTTTAAGATAAGAGGCGTGAGCCAGCATCGTGGCGGAATTGCCTTCCGGGGGGCATCCGGCTCCGTCAAGGCGGCTGGCTTTCGTTTCATGCGGTCGAAGAAGGTTCGTTACCGCATACCTGGGCGTCGCTGACGAGTTGGCATCGGGAATGTCCGCTGCGCGAATTTGAATCGCTTCGGATTTGGGTTCATTAAAGTCCGTCGTGGTCAATTTTCGTTCAGTCGCAATCGTCGGCGCTGGTGCGATCGGCGGCTATTATGGGGCTCGGATGGCGCTCGCGGGAGTCGACGTGAGGTTTTTGTTGCGGAGCGATCTCTCGTATGTGCGGGCGCATGGACTGACCTTGCGCGAGCGCGATGCAACGCGTCGGCTGGAGCGGGTCGCGGCGTTCGCGACTGCCGAAGAGATTGGGCCGGTCGATGTCGTGCTGGTGACGCTCAAAACCACGGCCAACCCGTCGCTCGCGACGCTGCTCCCGCCGCTCGTGAGGGCGGACACGGTGGTCGTGACTTTGCAGAACGGACTGGGCAACGACGAGGTGCTCGCGGATATCGTCGGCGCGGAGCGCGTGCTGGGCGGACTTTGCATTATCGGCGTTACTCGCGAGGCGCCGGGCGAGATCGTTGGCTACCGCTCGCCAGGCTCGGTAGTGCTCGGCGAATTTGGTCGGCCAGGCAGCGAACGCTTGCACGCTTTGGGGGTGTTGTTCGAGCGGGCGGGGGTCGAAGCCCGACTGGTGGAAAATCTTGCCGAGGCCCGCTGGCGAAAGCTCGTGTGGAACGTGCCGTTCAACGGGCTCTCGATCGTCGCAGGTGGAATCTCGACGGATCAGATCATGGCAGATCCGGCGCTTGTGCGGCAGGTTCGAGGATTGATGGAAGAACTGGCTGACGCCGGGAAACGGCTGGGCTTCGACGTCCCGGAAGAATTTATCCAATCTCAGATCGATGTGACTTCGACACTGGGCGGTTACCGACCCTCGAGTCTCGTGGACTTCCTGGCGGGTCGTGCCTTGGAAATTGAGCCGATTTGGGGTGAACCGCTCCGCCGCGGCTTGGCGGCGGGTGCTGTGATGCCACGACTCACCCGGCTTTACGGCGATTTGGTGCGCTTAACGGCGCGTTGAGCGCGTTTCAGGAGCCGGCAGAGCGAGGAGCGAGAACTTGGCGAATCGCAAAAAAAAGACCTGCCCATGGCAGGTCTTGGTCGAGAGGAACGTTCGCCGGAGAATCAGGAGAAGAGGTCAGTCGCGGTGCGGCCGAGGAAGTCTTCCATGTAAGCGGTCGTGGCTTTGCCTTCGATGAAGACGGGATCAGCCATGATCGCGCGATGGAGGGGGATCGTAGTCTTAATCCCGCGAATGAGATACTCGCTCAAGGCGCGATAGGCTCGCTCAAGGGCGACTTTGCGGGTGGGACCGAAGCAGATCAGTTTCCCGATCATCGAGTCGTAGTAAGGCGGAATCGTATAACCGCTGTAGGCGTGGGAGTCGACACGCACCCCCAGGCCACCCGGAGCGTAGTAGAGACCGATCGTGCCGGGGGAAGGGGCAAAGTTGCGCGCGGGATCCTCGGCGTTGATACGGCATTCGATCGCGTGGCGTTCACCGAAGCGGATGTCGCCCTGATCGAACTCAAGTTTTTCGCCGTTGGCGACGCGGATCTGCTGTTTGATGAGGTCGATGCCCGTGACTTCTTCAGTCACGGGGTGTTCGACCTGAATCCGCGTGTTCATTTCGATGAAGTAGAAATTACCCTTGGCATCGACGAGGAACTCGATCGTGCCCGCGTTTTCGTATTCGGCGGCTTCGGCGGCCTTGATGGCGGCCTTGCCCATCTTTTTACGGAGGTCCGAAGTCAGAAAAGGGGACGGTGACTCCTCGATGAGCTTTTGGTGGCGGCGTTGAACCGAGCAGTCGCGCTCGCCGAGATGGAGCGTTTTACCGTGGGAATCGGCGAGGATTTGAAACTCGATGTGCCGGGGTCTCTCGATGTATTTTTCGATGTAAACCGCCCCGTTGCCGAAGGCTTTCTCGGCTTCCCCACGAGCGACGTGATATTCCTTGGCGAACGAAACGTCGTTGTGCGCGATGCGCATGCCGCGGCCACCGCCGCCTGCGACCGCCTTGATGATTACGGGATAACCAATTTTACGAGCGATCTTGACGGCTTCGGTCTCCGTTTCGACGGGACCATCGGAACCTGGGACCGTGGGCACGCCGGCTTTTCTTACCGTATCTTTGGCTACCGACTTATCGCCCATCATTTTGATGGACTTGGATTTGGGTCCTATGAACTTAATATTACACGACTCGCATTGCTCGGCGAATTTCGCGTTTTCCGAAAGAAAGCCGTAGCCTGGATGGATAGCATCGACGTCCGCGATCTCGGCGGCACTGATGATGCGGTCGGCCCGAAGGTAACTCTCAGAGCTTTTATTGCCCCCGATACAGATCGCTTCGTCGGCGAGTTGAACGTGGAGCGATTGGACGTCGGCCTCGGAGTAGACCGCGAGCGTTTTGATGCCGAGCTCCCGACATGCGCGGACGATGCGGAGGGCGATTTCACCGCGATTAGCGATGAGCACTTTTTGAATCATGGAACGGGGAAGTTGAGAGTGAGAGCTGAGGATCGAGAGACTGAGCCGAGGCGTCGCAGCCGACGGTCGTCTCGCAACTCCGAACGCTCGACTCTCAGCCAGGGGATCAGCCCTGTTTTACCTTGAAGAGGCGCTGGCCGTATTCGACCGGCTGGCCGTTTTCCACGAGCACCTCGATGACGGATCCCTTGGTCTCAGCTTGGATCTCATTCATGATTTTCATCGCCTCGATGATGCAGACCACGGAGTTC
>JADMIO011127024.1_pt1:0-2500 | contig 13683 bp, 4 predicted proteins | sample 8958161 | NCBI WGS metagenome assembly JADMIO01 (sample SAMN16585339, study PRJNA669376) | soil metagenome | isolation source: Crop rotation soil | place: USA: Cullars Rotation, Alabama | collected 2011 | reverse complement strand
AGCGCTTGGGAGTGAGAATGCAGACATAAGTAACGATAAAGCCGGTTGAAATCCGGCTCGCCGAAATCCCAAGGATTCCTGGGGAAGGTTCGTCCTCCCAGGGTTAGTCGGGTGCTAAGACGAGGCCGTAAGGAGTAGTCGATGCCAAGCAGGTTTAATATTCCTGCACCACTGTATATAGGTTCGACCTAAGGGGTGACGGAGAAAGTTAGTCCGGCGACGTGTTGAATCGTCGTCCAAGCTCGTAGACTGCTCGGGAATAAAAGACCGGGCAAAGTCGAAAAGCGATGGGACCTTGAGGCTACGGCCGATGGGGATCGGATGATACTCAGCTTCCAAGAAAAACCTCGTAGTTACTATGTACGGTGCCCGTACCGTAAACCGACACAGGTGGGATAGATGAGTATTCTAAGGCGCGCAGGTTAAATCTCTCTAAGGAACTCGGCAAATTAACCCCGTATCTTCGGTAGAAGGGGTGCCCCGCAAGGGGCCGCAGTTAATTGCGTCAACCGACTGTTTAGCAAAAACACAGCACTCTGCTAAGTCGCAAGACGACGTATAGGGTGTGACACGTGACCAATGCGGAAAGGTGAAAGTCTTGGGTGCAAGCTCAGGATCTAAGCCCCCGTGAATGTCGGCCGTAACTATAACGGTCCTAAGGTAGCGAAATTCCTTGTCGGGTAAGTTCCGACCCGCACGAATCGTGTAACGAGTTGACGACTGTCTCGGAGAGAGGCCTGGTGAAATTGTAGTGGCGGTGAAGATGCCGCCTACCCGCAGCAGGACGGAAAGACCCTATGCACCTTTACTGTAAGCTGTTATTGTCGCTTGATTTTCAATACGTAGAATAGGTGGGAGACTACGAAATCCGGTTCCAGGATCGGGTCGAGTCACAACGTGAAATACCACTTTTTGTTGGTTAGGCGTCTAACCACGCACCATTATCTGGTCGTGGGACAGTGATAGCAGGTCAGTTTTTCTGGGGCGGAATCCTCCCAAAGAGTAACGGAGGATTACGAAGGTTCCCTCGGCCCGGTCGGTAATCGGGCTATAGAGCGCATGAGTATAAGGGAGCTTTACTGTGAGACCAACAAGTCGAGCAGTTGCGAAAGCAGGTTCAAGTGATCCGGTGGTTGAATGTGGAATCGCCATCGCTCATAGGACAAAAGGTACGCTAGGGATAACAGGCTGATCGCGCCCAAGCGTTCACAGCGACGGCGCGGTTTGGCACCTCGATGTCGGCTCATCACATCCTGGGGCTGGAGAAGGTCCCAAGGGTTCGGCTGTTCGCCGATTAAAGTGGTACGCGAGCTGGGTTCAGAACGTCGTGAGACAGTTCGGTCCTCTATCCGCTGTGGGCGTCTGTGATTTGAGGGGTTCATTCTCTAGTACGAGAGGACCGAGAATGACGAACCTCTGGTGTTCCGGTTGTCACGTCAGTGGCAGCGCCGGGTAGCTATGTTCGGAAGGGATAAGCGCTGAAAGCATCTAAGCGCCAAGCCCATCCCAAGATAAGATCACAATCCCCGCAAGGGGTGAAAGGTCCGGGTAGACCACCCGGTTGATAGGGCAGAAATGTAATCGGGGTAACCCGTTGAGTTTACTGCTACTAATGACCTTTCCGGTTTATGCAGACCTTGCTATTAACGTTCTAGGCGTTTATTTTACCTCCTTACCAAAAACTATTTTAGACTTTATCAGATTACTCGACGCACGCCGTTGAGTTTCCCTTCCTGGTGACCACATGCCGGGGGTTCCACCCGTTCCCATCCCGAACACGGCCGTTAAGCCCCGAGCAGCCAATGGTAGTAGGACGATAGGTCCCGCGAGAGTAGGTCGTTGCCAGGTTTATAGCCCGGTTCTTCGAAAGAAGGATCGGGCTTCTTTTTTGCGCGCGTTTTTTAACCAAGTGTCACGTAGCGCCCGTGATGGGCGCCCTGCTAACGAAGAATAATGGCGTTGTTCTAACCTTAATGGTAAGGTCGCAATGAGGGTTGGGGCATCGCGCCGCTTGGTGGGATGTTCCATGTATGACCTTTTCCTAGACGCTGTGGGTTACGGGCAGCCCTTTTCAGCGCGAACGAGGAAACTCATTCTGCTTATAGGGCATCCATCTAGCCGACCCAATGGACCGTCGCGGCCGCCGATCGAATGCTGCGGCTATCTAGGATGGAGGCATTTACGATTAAATGGCCTATTGCAGGATGCGAAGGAGATTTGCTTCTACCGATCTCAATGCTTCGTCGACTTCGATGGGGCCGCTTGGCGCCTTTGCCCACTGGTGGAGATTAGCACAGGCTAGTCGCAAGCCCTCATCGGATAGGGCGTAAGCACTACTTTGCAGATAATGACACAAGCATGCGACGTCCCCATGAGCGCGCTGTGCCACTGCTATTTTGAGTGCGGAAAGTTGCGCCGGAGCTTCACTGGCGAATAGGCTCCGCAAATGCGCGGTTGGTAATTCGTCTGGTTCTGTCACATAAACCTCTGCTGCGAGCAC
>JADMIO010854516.1_pt1 | contig 13685 bp, 12 predicted proteins | sample 8958161 | NCBI WGS metagenome assembly JADMIO01 (sample SAMN16585339, study PRJNA669376) | soil metagenome | isolation source: Crop rotation soil | place: USA: Cullars Rotation, Alabama | collected 2011 | reverse complement strand
CCAAGCTTCGGATCCCACTGTGCTGGAAAGAGGAAGAGGCCGACGACGATGAAGAAGACGATGATGAGTATTAGGAAGAGAAAGCAGTAAGCGGAACGCAGAAGTCAGATGTCAGACATCAGAGGTCAGAAGGTGACCTCTTGATTTCTGACATCCGACTTCTGCTTACTTTTTCCCGCTCTGATATCCGTTCCGGCTTTGCCGCAGCACCAGTCCCGGCGGACCCTCAATCCTAATCGTGTGAAACTTGCCGTCCTTCCGGTTTTCAACCGGGGGATAGAACCCCAGGACATAAGCTGAGGCCACTTCTTCAGCGATGGCGCGGAACAGTGGCCCCAAATCTTTTTCGTTGGCGTAGATGCTGCGCCCGCCTGTGCGGTCTACCAGTCCACTCACGTCGAACGGTGTCGGCAACGGCGACATCTGGGTTGAAGCCAACAGCCGCGTATAGGAAGGCATCGTCACGACGTAAATGCTGGTGTCGGCAGCGTTGGCCCGATCGATCACGGTTTCCGGCGAGACCGTATCGCCCACCGGAAATCCATCCGTAATTACGACCACGGCGCGCTTCACCAGTTGGTGCTTTCGCGTCAGCGGCGCGTGTCGCGCCAGCATGCGGACGGCATCGTCAACCGCGTCGTAGGCGTGGGTCGACATACCGTTTGGTTCTTTCCCTAAGCGGGAGAAAGCGCGTTCTAATTTTTCGCGATCGTCGGTCAATGACTGGACTGTCCTGACGCGCATGCCGAAGGTCATCAGTGCGAAGGTGGACGGGTGATCGGCGAGACGCCGCGAAAACTCCCGCATGGCATCGCTGACGCGTTCGATCTCTTCCGGCGTCATGCTGCCTGACATGTCCAGCGCGAAAACTATGGCCAGCGGCCGCGGCTCACCTTCGATCTTTTCAATATTGAATGAGCTGATCGAACGTTCGACACCGTCTTCGTACAACTTAAAATCTTCCCGCTTCAGGTTTCGTATCAGGCGGCCCTTGGCATCCGTCACAGTGATATCGACGGGGACCAGGTCTGTATCGATCTTGATGACGTCCTGAGGCGTGTCTTCGGCCGGCATGGCCCGGCGCGGGCGCTCCTGGGTTGCCGGTTGCTGAGCCGGCAAGGAGACGCAGATCAATAGAATTATTCCGAGGATCAAAAGAAAGGAACGACCAAAACTAAAACCGCTTGCCATGACCTGAGTGATTATACGCCCGCCAAAATAGGTGCGCTATTAGATGCCTAACCGGTGATGCTCCACAGAGAGGGTGTTTATTTTTGCGCCTCGCGCGCCGCACATAGCGGTGAGCCTTCGGCTCACCGGTCACGTCCCTATTTAAGATACCGAAGGCCCGCTTCAGCCGGGGTGGCGGAGCCACCAATTCTAATGGAATCGCGCTTCGGTAAGCCGGAGCCTTACCGCTATGTGATGTGGCGAAGCCACCAGCTACTCGACTGCAAGACAACTCTGCTCATCATTCACCGCTCTAATCGAGCGGCGCTAACGGGCCGCTCTCGATCAGAGATACAATAAGCACCTCAATCAAGAACGAAAATGCAGACCGCAACGATCAGGATTTTTCTGGCTACCTCCATTTTATTCCTCCTCGCCGTCGCCGGCCTGGGGCAGGACAAGACCACGGCGGTCATAAAAGGCAAAGTGAAAGTGGAAAAGGGCTCGGCCGCGGGCATCGATGTCCTGTTGATGCAGCGCGAAAGCGAAATTGCTCATACCACCACCAATAAAAGCGGGGACTTTGTCCTAAACCGTATCCAGCCCGGCACTTACAGCGTGAAGTTTCGCAAACCCGGCTTGGCCGTGGGCACCGTCGACGGCGTTACTGTAAAAGCCGGCGAGACCCGCAAATTGGGCGACAATCTTTTCCTGGGTGTCGATGAAGGATCAATCACTTTTATTCGCGGGAGCGTCTTTACCGAAGACGGACGCAGTGTTCCCAACGTGCGGGTTGAGTTGGCCCGCGTCATAGATGAGAAGTCGGTTCAAAAGCTCGACGCCCGAATCACTGGTGAAAGTGGCGAGTTTGTTTTTCGCCTGCCCCCGAATTTCGCAAAATACCGTTTGACCCTGAAAGCGGACGGGGCCGAAGCGTCTTCCAAAGATGTTGACGTCGAAGGCGCCGCGGTTTATCGGATCGCGCTGACCTATAAGCAGGCGCCCAAATAGCAAAATCCTTCCGCGCTTTTCATAAAAAACAGTTGGGTTTGTTTGACCGCGCGTGTCTTTGCGTTAGGATGCGCGGGAACGCCGAAACTCCGAACCAGATCAATGTCCGAGCGCGAGGAATTTCTTACTGCCAGACAGCTTGCCGAAATCCTGCAGGTGAGTGAATCGACTGTGCGCCGGCTGGCACAGAAGCGGCGCATCCCATCCGTCCGCCTGACTCCAAGAATTATCAGATTTCATCTTGATGCGGTCCGTGAAGCGCTCGACGTGCCGCGTGTGACGGGCCCGCATCATCTGCAAACCGACGATGCGCAACTCAGCTTTGATGATCTCCTGAGTTGATGAGTCGCATTAGTGCCGTTAGTCCCATATGCCATGGGACTAATGGGACCGATGCGACTACTAGCGCCGCCCCAATGGGATTGGCACCCACTTCCCATTTTGATTGATGTAGGCGTTCGGTTTCTTGATGGGGAACTTGCGGGCGAAGCTGGGATTGTTTTTCAGAAAGGAATTGATGGTCGCGGTGTCGCCGGTAGCCACGCGCCAGGCGCCGTTTTCGCGTATTAGGTATTGTTGCACCACCAGTTTGCCATCGGCTTCGATGGGCCGGCTGAGCCTGGCGTACATGGTCGTATCGACCACAGCGATATTTCCCGAAACGCGGACCGCCCCGATCTCGATGCGCTGCAACTGGAACATGCTTTGGCTGCGCTGCAGACCCTGCACCAGCCGCTCGCGCGAGATGCGCGACTGGGAAGATGAAGGCAGCGAATCGTAAAGCGCGCCGTACTGTCCATTCTTAAGCTGATCAAAAATCCGCTGCACTGCGCTACGTACATCGGATTCGTCCGATGGCGCTGCGGCAATCGCAGCCGGCGCAAAGACAATCAGTGTCAGGAGAACCGCAACCGTCGCGGTTGCTTTTTTATTGATCATGTAAGCGAGGGCGCTGGCGCTCCAGTCATGCTGGCGCGGCCGGTTATTCTTCATCGGTCTCTTCAACAGGTTCTTCCTCATCGTCATCTTCCCCCGGCGCTTGCAACTTTGCGCGATAACTCAAAAACCACGCGCACGATCCTAACGCAGCCGTAACGAATGCGCCCGACAAATTGTTCCGCCAAACAAAGAATGCTGCTGAAATCAACAGCAGCGCCGCTACGATCATCCACGCGCGTTCCCAATTCATTTTATTTCCAGGGAGAGCGTGTTCCGCAGAGTGTCAGGCGGAAAGCACTTTTCCTGATCGCAGGCCTGGACGCGGATGTTGAGCGGTAGGGAGCGGGACCCTTTGGCCGTAGTGGCCGCAGCGGTCAGCGGCAATCTGATCTGGGTTTCGCCCTCGTAGACAGCCAGCGGTTCATCAGCGAACTGGAATTTCTGTTTCGTGCCCGCCGGATAGACTGGTTTGCCGGTAGTGATTCCATCGGTGCTTCCGGGAGTAATTTCCGTGGCAATCAAATAATCGTAGGTCGCGGGGTTGGCATTTATGTGATAACCCCTGGCGATCGAGAGCGTGATGCTGGTGCCGCCGGTTCCGCCTGCCGTGAGGCCTGTGGGCGCGGTGGTAACTTTGACGACATCGGCCGACGAGCGCACGTTTGCCGGCGCGTCTGGCTTCTCAGTCTTCGCCGGCTTTTGGCTGCAACCGGCGAGAAGCGAAGTTATCGAAATGAATCCCAGCAAAGCTAACGCTCCAACGACCCGCATTTGGTACAGAGCCGTATGTGAGCCGAAATGGTTGACCCGCTCCCTGGTCGCTCTTGTGTATGGATTGTTCATGCTTTTTCGTAACGCCTCATCAGACGCGATTGAAATCTATGTGAAGGTTCGTGTTCTTTCGTGAACTTCGTGGCTCCGTTTCGCACTGATTCGCAACCACTAAATTCACGAAGAGCACGAAGAAGACATGATTAATTCGCGATCACTTATTCCTCGTCAGGTTCCTTCTCTTCTTTGCCATCAGCGCGCTTGATGCCAAATTTTTCGAGCCGGTACTGCAGTGTCCGGAAGGTCAGGCCCAGCAGTTTCGCCGCCTTCGTAATATTGTAGTCAGTCGAATCCATCGCCTGCAGGATCAGGTTCTTTTCGACCTCCTCAAAATTGATGCCTTCGGCCGGAAGTTTGAACCCGCCGGTGGAGACGGCCGCCGACTCCTGGCGGACCTCCGTAGGCAGATCGTCGGGTGTGATCATGTCGCCTTCGCAAAGCAGAATCGCGCGCTCAATTGCCGACTCCAATTGCCGCACGTTTCCCGGCCATCCGTAGTCATGCAAGATGCGCCGGGTCTCAGGCGTGAGGCCCTTCACCAACCGCGAAGTATTCTTCGTGTGCTTCCTCAGAAAATAGTCGATCAGCACCGGAATATCTTCGCGCCGTTCCCGCAGCGGCGGCACGTCGATCGAGAGCACGTTGATTCGATAATAAAGGTCGTCACGGAAACGGCCGTCAGCTACCATCGCCCGCAGATCGCGATTTGTCGCTGCGACCACACGCACATCGACCGGGAGTTCATAAGTGCCGCCTACCCGCCGGATGCGGCGTTCCTGCAGGGCGCGCAGCAGCTTGGCCTGCATGCTGACATCGAGCTCGGCGATCTCGTCCAGGAAAAGCGTGCCGCGGTCCGCGACTTCGAACAGTCCCTTTTTGTCCGCGTGCGCGCCGGTGAACGAGCCTTTCTCGTGACCGAACAATTCTGATTCCAGCAGGTTCTCGTTGATGGCGGCGCAGTTCACCGCCTGAAACATTTCTGAAGAGCGGGGCGATTGATTGTGAATGGCCCGCGCAATCAATTCTTTGCCGGTGCCGGATTCGCCGCGGATGAGCACCGTTGAGCTGGACCGCGCAACTTTCAGGATCATCTTCTTAACGGCTTCCATTTTGGGCGAGGCCGAAATGATCTCAACGTCAATTTGATCCAGAGTACCCAGCGCTCGTTTGATGGTCTGCAAGAGCACCTCACGATCGAAAGGCTTCTGCAGATAATCAAATGCGCCGCGGCGCAAAGCTTCCTTGGCTGAGTCGATCGTGCCGTGGGCCGTCAGCAGGATCACGATGATTGATGAATCCAGTCCGAGCAACTGTTGCAACAGCTCGATGCCGTCCATGCCGGTCATCTTTAGATCGGTCAGCGCCAGATCAAAGCTTCGGTCCTTCGCGAATTTGAGCGCGGCTTCGCCTGAGGCCGCGGAAGTCACGTCGTACCCGGCGCTCGTCAGAATCTCCTGCAGGATGTCGCGCTGCGGTTTCTCGTCGTCAACTACCAGAATAGTTTTTCGTGCCATGATGATTCTTTGTCTGGACTGAAGCCGGAAGCGTCTCGCTCGCAGAGACAAACGGGAAATGCACGGAAATGTTTGCGCCTTGTCGAATGAAACCCGGTCGCTACCGCTCCCGCTTCTGACCTCCTTACGCTGCCGGCAGTGTAATCGTAAAAGTTGTTCCTTCTTCGAGTTTGGATTTTACGGTGATCGTACCTTGGGCGTCGTCAACTGCTTTCTTAACGATAGCCAGGCCTAATCCCGTGCCCGTTTCCTTGGTTGAAAAATACGGCTCGAATACTTTCGAGATGTCCTCCGGCGCGATTCCGCGGCCGGTATCAATCACATCCACGCGCGCCCGCCGGCCATCGTCTTCTCCGGAAAGCCGCACAGTGACTTTGCCCCCGTTGCCATCCATTGCCTGCAGACTGTTGATGATCAGGTTGGTGATGGCCGAGCGCAACGACTCGCCATCGGCGATCACGTGCGGCACATCCCCGTCGGTCCGCACTGCGGCATCAACATTTGTTTCCGTCGTTTGTACTTCGAACATGCGCAGCGCATCGCGCGCCAGGGCCACCAAATCGAGTGGTTCGGGATTCAGCTTCGCCGGCCGCGAATAATTAAGAAACTCGGTGATCCGATCGTTTATCCGCGCCACCTCAGATTTTAGTTGCTTCGTCAGACTCTCAAACTTTTCGCGCTTCTGCGGGTCATCAGGTGGAAACGTGGCGCGCAGGTGATCGAGCGTGAGATTGATGTAATTCAAAGGATTGCGAATCTCGTGCGCGATCGCAGATGCCAGGCGGCTGACTACGACTGCTTTTTCGGCGTTATAAAGTTGCGCCTCGAGCTCGCGGGTTCGCGCGAGCTTCACCGTCATTTCATTAAACACTTCTGTCAGCTCTCCCATTTCGTCGCGACGCTTGATATCTTCAACTCGCACCGAAAAATCACCGCCGGCCACACGGCGCGCAGCATTCGAGAGCGACTTGATCGGCCGGCTGAATCGCCACACGACCAAACCGGTAAGACACGCCGTGACCAGCAGCACGGCCAGGGTATAGAGCAGGGACTGGCGCGCCTGCTGATTGAGGATCGTCATCATGCTGTTGGCGGAATTCAGCACCACTACGACATAGCGCGTGCCATGCTCGCCTGCGACCAGAAAATAGAAAGCGCCCGGTTCGTTGGCCGCGGCCGACCTGCCTCTATTCATGCCTTCCGGTAACGGTTCGTTATCGGAAGGCAAGTCGACCGCGCTGCGCAACGGTGGCAGGGAAATGTCTTTCACCTTTACATAAGTCACACTCTTGTCGGGGTTGAATCGGGGCTGCTGGTTCTTATCGAGGCTGTCTTTAATATTGCCCTGTTCATCGACAATCAAAACGTTCTTCACCCGCTCGGCCTGTTCACCAAATGATCCCTGGGTGGTTTGATCGCGCATTTGATCCAGATACAAGTTGCTGGAGATGCTGTTCACGCCCAGGGCAACACCCGCCATGATGGCTTGCTGCTGTCGCGCGATGAAGCGAGTGTTGGCGCGAATGGCGCGCTGATTCACGTAGTACTGGACACTCAAAGTGCCTACCAGCAGGGCCGCCAGCAGCAGCAATAATCGCGCGCGAAAACTGTTGAGGAGTTTTGTCAAAGCGGTTTCAGTGCAGCAAGTGCCGGGCCACTATTGGTCATTCAAAATCGCGTTTTTGTAGTCATAAGAATGACTGATTTTCGTATTGCTGTTTGGTTATGGCGATGTTATAGTTGGCCCGGTCTCAACGCAAACCCGGCTGAGGCCGCCCGCGGGAAGCTGGTCCCGTCTCACTTCAGGCAAGCGGTGGAATATCGGACTCGGGGGTTATAGATCGCCGGAAATTAGGCACCCTTAGCGGTTTCTAAGCTTACAAGGACGACATAAGAGCGCGCCGCCCCTCGGCGCGTGGAAATCAAAGCAGCGAAGAGTTTTTATTATTCCGCCTGGCCGCATCGCTACGTTTCTTTTTTGAGGGAGTTGCCAATGAATCTTAATCGTTCCTCCAGGGTTGCAATCACATCTTTTTGCCTTTTCCTCTTTATCGCACTCATAGGTTCATCAATAATCGACACCAATGCTCGTCCCAAAAATAAGGGGCGAGCCTCAGCCAAAAGCCGCAAATCAGATCGCCGCAGCGCTCGCAGCGCAAAATTATCCCGCCGGGAACGACGTCAGCTGGCGCGCAACGGACGCAGCCGCGGAGGCCGGATGTCCAAGCGCGAGATGCGCGCTGAACGCGCGCGCATCGCCCGAGAACAATCGGCATACATCGCCAAGTTGCAGCGCCGCTCGGGCCGCAAGCTGAGCAAGCGCGAACTCGCGGCCGAGATCCGCAGGTTCCAAGCTTCGCATCGTCGTGATCTGGAAGCTGCTCGCCGCCGCGCTGCCGCGGCGCGCGCTGCCGCCATCGCTCGCCAGCGGGCCATCGATGAAGGCATGCGCAACGAAGTCGAAGCGAATATCGCCAAAGACTCTACCGTCGGGGAGGACCTCGAAGTGCGGCAGGCCGCAGTTCAGGCCCTCGGTCATCACGCGGGTACGGTGGTGGTCATGGACCCAAAGACCGGACGAGTTTACACGGTGGTGAATCAGGATTGGGCACTCCGTCGCGGCTTCAAACCCTGCTCGACAATTAAGCTGGTTACGGGTGTGGCCGGCATTTCCGAAAAGGTTATTCAGCCGGTGGAAGCGGTCAGTGTGGGTGGTAACTACAGTCTGAATCTGACTGAAGCCCTGGCCCACTCGAACAATACCTACTTCCAGCGCGTCGGCGGCGAGGTCGGATTCGATAAAATGGTTTCGTATGCTCGCGAGATGGGACTCGGTGAGAAGACCGGCATTAATTATGCCAACGAGTCACCGGGCCGCGTGCCGCTATACAAAACGGGGTACGCCGTGAACCATATGAGTTCCCACGGCGACGATTTTGAAGTCACTGCGATTCAGCTGGCTTCGCTGGTTTCAGCCATGTCGAATGGCGGCAAATTGATCACACCGCATGTGCCCCGCACCGTTGAAGAGAACAGCAAGTTCAAGACTGAGGTGCGACGCAAAGTGAATATCGACGGCGATACCTGGAAGCGAATGCTGCCGGGGATGATCGGTGCAGTTAATTACGGCTCAGGCCGCAAGGCTTATCGTCCCGAACAAACCGTAGCCGGTAAGACCGGAACCTGCATTGGCCAGGGAGCCTGGTTGGGCTTATTCACGTCCTACGCTCCGGTGGTAGATCCGCGTTTGGCGGTGGTCGTGATCACTCGAGGTACAGACGCGCATAATCACCTGCCGGCGGCTGTCGCGGGCGACATCTACCGGGCGTTGAGTCCGCGGTTTGGCGTGCCGATCGATTTCCAGGTGGCCCAGACTGACGAGACACCAGCCGGTGATAAGAAGTCAGCCGCTTTGGACGAAGAGGCCCAGGAAACGAAGGCGGCAACCGAGGCTGAAGAGAACGCGGAAGAAGCGGCAGCCGAGAATGCGACCGCCGCGGGCGCCGATACCAAAGCCACCCCGGCCCAGCCGGAAAACAAGAGCAAGGTGAAGGCGACCGTGATGCCCATCGAAAGCAAACCGAAAGCTTCACCACACCCGGCCGCGAAGAAGCCGGAGGGCACGGACGCTGCGAAGAAGCCGGGACAGCCTAATCAGTGATTGGCCGTCGGCCATGAACGGCTGATTTTGCAACAACTTTTACCGGTGCCGAACTCTCGCGCTAGTTTGCGAGAGTTCGGCATTTTTAATGCGATCCTCTAGCACGGCCACACGTACCGAGTTATCGCTTGACACCACCCGCAGTGTTGCATGATTATTGCCGCTCTGCTCGCACCAAAGACCCCTCGAACCTGATGTCGCAGCGCTTCGGCGACAACGAGCGGCGCGCCAGTTGCATCTTAGAACTGCGCCGTGAGGCGATGCGCAATTCGCGTTGCATCGGGACTGAAATTTGAAAAGGAAATTGAATCGGAGGCTTTAAGAATCATCCATGAAACGAACGATAAAGTTTTTGGCACTCACCATTTCGCTCGCAGCGTTTGCGGCCCCGGCCCTGGCCCAGTCCAATGAGTGCAACGACGAGAACAAAGGCGCCTGGTACAAAACCTTTTACGATAACTTCAAAGGCGATGCCACCCAGCAGAAGACCGCCGTCGATGCTGCGAAGACCTACATCGCGGCCTGTCCCGCAGATCCTGCCGACAAGCAGCGCGAGTACATGGCGAAGTTCGTTGACAAGTACGATGCCTTGATGGGCAAAGCGGAAGTCGGCAAGCAATTTCAGGCGGCCGCTACTGCTAAGAATTATGCTGAGATGATGCGGCTGGGGAAACAGATGTTGGCGACCGATCCGGATAATCCCGGCCTCAACCTCGCGCTGGCCGGCGCCGGACTTAGCGACGCGAAGCTGCTTCCTGATTCGGTCCCGTTCGCCCGCAAGTCGATCGATCTGATTAATGCCGGGAAACCTTTCGCGCCCTATACCAGCAAAGACCAGGCGCTTGCCTACATGACCTACGTGCTGGCGAAGAGCAGTTTCAAGTCCGATCCCAACGGCGCCATTCCGCTGTTTGTAAAAGCCCTTCACTACGAGAGCGAGTTGAAGAAGAACGCGTTGGTGTATAACGAATTGGCCGGAGCATACGGCGAAGGTCCGGTTGATAAGTTTGCCAAGGACTACAAGGCGCTGGCGGATGCCGGTAAATCGGTTGATAGCCCCGAGGTCAAACTGGCCATCGCCAACATGAATCAGGCAATCGATCGCCAGATTGATGCGTATGCCCGCGCCGCCGCGGCCAGCACGAACGCGGCTGACAAGAAAGCCATTATGGATGTACTGAGTGGCATTTATAAGGACCGCAACGCGGGAAATGCGACCGGTCTGGATCAGTTAGTTGCCACTGTACTCAATACTCCGATTCCTGACGCGCCGACGCCAATTACGACTTTGCCGGCCTCGACGCCATCCACACCGGCCTCGGGCACGAATGGATCGAATGGCGACGGTGCGGCAGCGAATACCGCCAAGCCCGGCGGTGGCAACATGACTACCACCGCTCCCAACGGCAGTGCCAAGCCGGCGGCGAGTCCGAGCCCGATGGTGAAAAAGCCATAGTTCGACACTACAACGGCGCGCGCCGAATTTCGCAGCGCTTTGACGCCGAACGCAACGTCTCTTCAACGCTGCGTTCGGCGTTTTGCTAGAATCAGCTCACGTGAAACGCACCTCGCTCGAAAACTTCGATCAACTCCAGGACGTCCTCGGTTATCGATTTAATGATCACGACCTGCTCACGCAGGCAATGACGCACCGTTCCTGGGCGCACGAACAAGTGTCGCCGCGCTCCGGTACGGAGGCTCGTAATCTGCATAACGAGGCGCTCGAGTTCCTCGGCGATTCAGTGCTGGGCTTAATCGTCGCGGAATATCTTTTCAAGGCTTACCCGAGCGCCAGTGAAGGCGAGCTCTCGCGCATGAAGCATCGTTTGGTGAGCGCCCCGACCTTGGCGAAGGCTTCCATTGATTTGGGCTTGGGTGAATTTGTGCGCTTTGGCCGCGGCGAAGAGAAGAGCGGCGGCCGGCGCAAGCACGCGCTCCTCGCCGACGTATTCGAAGCAGTGATGGGCGCAATCTTTCTCGATGGCGGGCTGGAGTCCGCGCGCGCCTTTGTGGATCACGCACTGGGCGCTGAACTGCGGGCGGCAGATCCGGTGGCCGCCGCCGCCGCCGATCCCAAAACTATGTTGCAGGAGAAGCTCCAGGCGACGCATCAACCAACGCCGCAATACCACGTGGTTGAGACGCTGGGCCCGCCGCACCGGCGGATGTTTCACGTTGAGCTGCGATGGAACGGCGGCGTCGCTCGCGGAGAAGGACAAACGATCAAAGCTGCCGAGGCGGCCGCCGCGCAAGCTGCCTTGAGGCAAATGGCCGACGAGGAAACGCCGGTAAGCTAATGATCCGAGCACCGCATCCAATCCGTACCTTGACCCGCGCAATCAGCAAACACTAGGATGGCTTCAATGAGTGATACGGTGACTACAACCGAGAAACCTGTCGACAAGCCGGAAGCGTTTACGGCGCGGCCGGTGCGCTCCAACGGCCGGGAGCCGGACACCAAAACAGAGAAAGAGACTGAGCCCGGTCCGCCGAAATCGATTGTCCGCGAATACTTCGAATCGGCCGTTGTCACCGTCATCATGGCGTTATTCGGAATGACCTTTATTGTGCAGGCGGTAAAGGTGCCGACCGGATCGATGCAAAATACGATCACCATCGGGGACCACCTGCTGGTCAACAAATTCATTTTTGCTCCCGGGCCGCGCTTCTTCCTTCTGCCGCAGAGAGAGATTCGCCGCGGGGACATCATCGTGTTCAAGTATCCCGGTAATCCGAAAGATCCGGCGGGGGATCAGCGTCAGGACAACATTCCGTTCAAGACCAATTACGTGAAACGCGTCATTGGGTTGCCGGGCGATCGGGTACAGGTGAAAGAGAAGCAGGTTTACATCAACGGCCAGCCGTTACCGGAACACCAGATCGTTTCGCGCGATCATGAAGACGATCTCACCACGGACGCGATTGAGAGTAACGCGCCCCTCGAGATTGTTTCAGATCCTCCCCACAAGCCCGGAGAGATTTACAACGTCTATTACAGTTTGCCTCCTAAGACGCTTGATAGCGGGTTTGACGACGTGGTGCCGGCCGACAGCTACTTCGTGATGGGCGACAATCGCAACAACAGTGCGGATGGGCGTGTCTGGGGATTTGTGCCGCGCGATTTGATCATCGGTCGCGCGATGTTTGTTTACTGGTCGTACGATGAAACCCAGCCCTTCAGCGGCCCGCTTGATTTCTTTACCAATACCCGTTGGCGCCGCACCGGCACCATGGTGAGGTGAAAATCTTTCGCCGGCACATCACATTGTCATTGTGGTATGAACAAGCTATTAGCTCGTAGACAATGACATCTACGTGGGTAATGGCTTTGCCCGATGCGCGGCAAGTCTTTGACTTACCGTGGAGTGTCCTTCCTGTTTTTTCGGGTCTCTGACCCACTCTAACGGTCACAGACCGTCCCATTTCTAGAAAGGGCGCCCCCGCGGCAAGTCAAAGAAACTATGAAGCCGGGTCTCCCAAAGTCGATTTGAAAGTTGGAGAATATCCAACCATAGACGAGTTTGGCCTTTGCAGGTTGACTCAAAATCTGACTTAGAAGGGAGTACCCGGTAATGAAGATATTGGCATTGGATTTGGGCAAATACAAGAGCGTTGGTTGTGATTACGAGAGGGAGAACGGCAGACACCGTTTTGTGGGGAGCTTAACGACGCGAGGCGCGTTGCAGCAACTGGTGAGCGAAGTGAAACCGGATCGAGTAGTGATAGAAGTTTGCAGCATCGCTGGTTGGGTTTGTGATTTGTTACGGGAGATGGGGATAGAGGTTCAGGTAGCCAATACCAATGAAGATGCTTGGCGATGGCGGAAGGTGAAGCGGAAAAATGATCGCAGTGATGCCTTGAAGGTGGCGCAGCTCTCGGCAGTAAATCAGTTACGGGAAGTACACATTCCCCGGATTGAAGTACGGCAATGGCGAGCCTTGATTGGTTATCGGCACCAACTGGTGCGGCGGCGGGTGAAGGTAAAGAACCACATTCGAGATCTGTTAATGAGAGAAGGACAACTGCTACCGCGAGGTCGCAGCTGCTGGACGCACGAGGGAGTGGCGCGACTGGAGGCGATGGCCCGGCCGCTGAGTGAGTTGGGATTGACTGAGCTGTGGCGGGGCGAGTTGGAGCTGGAGTTGCGACAACTACGCGCGGCGCAAGAGGAAATTGCGGTGGTCGAGGAAAAGCTGGAGGCGATTGCGAAGGCCGACCCGCGGGTACAGTTACTACGAACTATCCCTGGGGTAGGACCGCGCTTGTCGGAGGCCATCGTGGCTTTGCTGGATAGGCCGGAGCGTTTTCGTGAGGCCAGCGAGGTGAGTGCCTACATTGGGATGGTGCCGAAGGAGTTCGACTCAGGAGAAACTGAGCGGCGTGGTCGCATCACGCGTCATGGCAGCCGGCTGGTGCGTTCATTGTTGGTGGAAGTAGCCTGGGCCGGATTGCGTTACAACCCGTGGGTGCGCGAAACCTATCGGCGCATCAGTGGCGGCAAAAAGTCACGGCGAAAGATTGCGATCGTAGCGGTGGGCAGAAAGTTGTTGGTGCGCTGT
>JADMIO010787678.1_pt1 | contig 13687 bp, 6 predicted proteins | sample 8958161 | NCBI WGS metagenome assembly JADMIO01 (sample SAMN16585339, study PRJNA669376) | soil metagenome | isolation source: Crop rotation soil | place: USA: Cullars Rotation, Alabama | collected 2011 | reverse complement strand
CTTTCCGGCATCGTTTCGGATTTCGCGTTGAAATACCTGGCCGATCCGCCAGCGCCGCCGCCGGCGAAGCCACGAACTCCAATACCTGAGGCCAAGGGAAAAACACCCGGACCGATCGTGGCGCCGATCGTCGTCGAAAAGCCTGCGGCGATTTCCACGCAGCATATTTTGCGACGAGTGAACGCTATCTTTGGAAGCGGCGACGCCACCATCTCGATCGCTTCCTTCACCGGCGCCGTCCGCCTCAAGAAAATCTAGCCGCAAAAAGGCACAAAAAGCACAGAAAAGAATACTTCGATGAGTCAAAATGGATTTTGACTCGTCAATTTTGTTTTATGTGCTTTTTGTGCCTTTTGCGGCTAAATTTTTCTTGCCACAACCTCGTTAGGGCCGGTGTATTGATTATAGAGCAACGCAGAAGGGCCGGGGGCGGTTGGAACCAGTTACTTCAGAACTGACTGCTCTCGGCCTTAAAAGTAAGAGGACAAAGGGATGAATAGCACGAGACGACAGGTGAAAAAATCAGGCTACCTCGTGATACTGCTTTTGGTGGTGGGCCTGACCGCATTCTCGAATTCCATGAAGGAGTTGACGGAGATTCACGAATTGACGGTGGACGCGGGCCGGTTAGTCGCACAATTGTCCGGCGATGTCACGCCCGCTGCAATCCCGCAAATCGCGCAAGTCCCGCAGCTCCCGCAAACTGTCGTCAAAATCGAAAAGCTCGGAAGTTGTCAAAGCCACCAGCCGGCGGCGGTAGTCGAACCAAAAATCCTGAAGAGCGAGCGACGCGTCGTCCCCAGCGAAGCTCAAATCGCGAAGCTCAAGCAGCTCCGCAGCGTTGGCGTCGATGCAGATGCGTTCGAGGTACGCGTGCCGGCCGTGCAAATGCCTGACTCAGATGAATTCCCCGCGTTTACGTTTAAGACGAAGACCCGCAAGCCCGGTGCTTTCAGAATTAACCCTCGCGATCGTGAAATTCTTTTGAAGACGCTGAACCGTAGTATTAATCTACGCATTGCCAGTTAATAATTCTTTAACAGGAAACGAAAAATACGATGATTAGGAATAGCCTCATTGGTGTAGTTCTGTTGATTGCCACCCTGTCCACGAATCAGGAGCGCCGGCCGGTGCCGTCGGTTCCCGCTGCGGACTCGACCGCCGCTGCCGGCGAGACAGGCGACGAGCTGCGCGAGGAGTTTCACCAAACATATCCACTATCGCCGACCGGCCGCATCAGTCTCGAAAACATCAACGGCGGCGTGCAGATCAAAGTCTGGGATCAAGCCTCAGTACAAGTTGACGCAATCAAAAAAGCCTATCGCCAAAGCCGGCTGAACGAAGCCAAGATCGAAATCAACGCCAGCCAGGAAAACATCAAGATCAGTACCGAGTATCCCAACGAGAACCAGACCTTCCGCGGTGACGAGCGCCGTTGGGAAAACCCGGCAACGGTCGATTACACGTTGACCGTGCCGCGCAAAGCCATACTCGAGTCGATCGAGATGGTGAACGGCTCAATCGATATCGACGGCGTTGAAGGCAGCGTCAAAGCCACTTCGATTAACGGGCGTCTGAATGCGCGTGGCCTGGTCAACGAAGTGCGCTTGTCAACCATCAATGGCCAACTGACCGCGACCTTCACTCAGCTCGACGAAACAAAGCCGATTCAACTGAATTCAGTCAACGGTAACGTCACGCTCGTCATTCCCTCCAACGCCAATGCTTGGATTCGCGCAGGTACGGTCCACGGCGGGATCACCAGCGACTTCGGGTTGAAGGTCAAGCACGGCGAAATTGTGGGCCACAGCATGGACGGACAGATCGGAACCGGCGGCCCGCGCATCAAGCTTGCGAACGTCAACGGCGGCATCAAGATCACTCACGCCGAAGACGGCTTACCGCTGAGCCCGGCAGTATCGCTGCAGGGCGATGCGGCGGTCCGCGATGCCGAGAGAGCGGTTGAAGACGACGTCAGCGATGCAGTCGCCGCGGCGGAAGCTGCACACGCAGCCCGAGCCCGCATTGAGTCCGCGCGTGCGGCTCGTGAAGTCCAGCGCGAAGCGCAAAAACAAGTCGATCAGCAGTTGCGAGAGTCGCAGCGCGAGATCGAGGCCGCGCAGCGACAGGTCGAACGCGAGCGCGCCCGTGCCGAGCGAATTGACGTACGCACGAAAGTCATCGCGCGCATCGCGCGCGGTAGCGGCGGTTACCCCAGTGAGCGAGTTACGGCGAAAGAAACGAGAACCTTCAGCGTTAGCAATGCGCCGCGGATCACTTTGAGCACGTTCGACGGGCAGGTGACGGTGCGCGGTTGGGACAAAAACGAAGTCACGTACAACGCGACCAAAGGCGCCGCGGACGAGGAAACGCTGAAACAGATCTCGATCCAGGCGCAACAGCAGGGTGACGCAATCGTGATCAACACCGTCAACCCCGAAGACGTCAACGGACGCGTGAACTTCGAGGTGTACGTGCCGCGTCAATCGACCTTGCATGTTTCGTCGGGAGACGGCCCGCTGAACCTCGACGGAGTTACGGGACAAATCACCTTGCGCTCGGGTGATGGCCCGATCGAAGTGGCTAATGGCGGCGGACAGCTTCAGTTGAACACGGGCGACGGTATGATTCGCGTCATCAAGTTTGAAGGACAGGTCGATGCGCGCACCGGCGACGGCGCGATCGCGCTCGACGGCAACTTCAATGCGGTATCGGCGCGCACCGGCGACGGGCAGATTTCTTTAACGGTGCCGGCCGGATCCAGCTTCACCATCGAAACCAATTCCATGGAAGACCTCGCTAACGAGGGTTTTGTCGTCAACGAAGACGTCACGCCCTCGCCTCGCGTGAAGCGTTGGAGAATCGGGAACGGCGGCAAGGTGTTTATTCTCAGGACTGGCGAAGGAAAGATCCTCCTGCGTCCGCGCCAGTAAGAAAGCTTTCTCCCGCAAAGGCGCAAAGAAGAACCAGCGGTTTGGGATTTACTTTGCGCCTTTGCGCCTTTGCGGGAGTAGGCTTAACAACTCTGCGCGCTCTGGAAGATGAAGGCCGCATTGCTCTGCACTGCTCTGATTGTCTTGTGCTGCGGCGCGGCCCTTTCCCAAGATCTTTCGCCTAAAACCGGTAAAGCCGCGCTCGCGCTCCCGCCTGAAAAAGCCAACCCCGTCAAAGCTGTTCTCTTCGCTACGCCGCCCGTGATTGATGGAAAACTCGACGACGAGGTTTGGAAAACCGCGGCCGTATTAAAAGACTTCTACCAGACCCAGCCCGGCGACAATCTCATCCCCGAGAATCGCACCGAAGTCCGGCTCGGTTACAACGCCCGCTTCCTCTACATCGCCTTCCACTGTTTCGACGATCCCGCCAAAGTCCGCGCGAACATCCCGAAGCGCGACCAGATCTGGGACGACGATTACGTCGGCATCCTCTTCGACACCTTCAACGATCAGCGGCGCGCTTACGAGTTTGACTTCAATCCGCTCGGCGTCCAGGCCGATGGCATTTGGACCGAAGGACAGGGCGAAGACTTCAGTCTCGATCTGGTGATGGAGTCGAAGGGAATGGTCACGAGCGACGGCTACACGATCGAGGTCGCGATCCCGTTCAAGTCGCTGCGCTACGTCGCCGGCAAAGACAAGCTGTGGGGCATTCACTTCTGGCGTCGCACGAAGCGTTTGAACAACGAGCTCGACATGTGGATCCCGATGGACCGCGACAAAAACAGTTGGCTCGCCCAGGCCGGCCACCTCACCGGTCTCGAAGGTCTCTCTGCGGAACGAACACTCGAGCTGATTCCGAGTTTGATCGTTTCCGAAACCGGCAAACGAAAAACTGCGCTTCCGTTCAATGCGCGTGCCGGAACTCCCGATCCCGGTCGCTTTGTCAACGAGCCGGTCGATCTCGAGCCTGGCTTGACCGGCAAATACACTCTCACGCCGACCGTCACGCTCGACTTCACGTTGAATCCTGATTTCGCACAGGTCGAGTCAGACCAGTTAGTCGTCACTGCAAACCAGCGCTTCCCGATCTTCTTCGAAGAGAAGCGGCCGTTTTTTCTCGAAGGCATCGACATCTTCCAGACGCAGATCCAGGCGGTCCACACGCGCGCGATCGTCGATCCTGACTACGCCGTGAAACTCACCGGCAAGGTCGATCGAAACACGTTCGGCGTCCTGCTCGCTTCCGACAACGCTCCGGGAAACTTCACCGAAGACGACCGCACGAACCCCAACGTCTTTCCCGGCATTCAACGCTTCGTCGACAAGAATGCCGCGGTCGGCATCGTGCGTTTGAAGCGCGACGTCGGTACGTCAGATTCGTTTATCGGTTTCTTGACGACTTACCGTCGCTTCGTCGACTCGTACAATGAGCTCGGCGGTTTTGACGGTCGCTTTCGTTTTGACAAGCAGACGACGTTTAGCTGGCAAGTGCTCGGCACGCACAGCCGCCATCTCTTTTTCTTTCCGGAAGAAGGCGAGCTGCGCGACAGCAAACAGAACGGTTTCACTTACGCCGTCGATTACAACCAGAGCGGGCGCAACTTCGGTCACGAGTTCACGATGGTGGGCCGCACGCGTTACTACGTCGCCGACGTCGGTTTTAATCGCCGGCCCAACACCAATAATCCAAACTGGTTCATTCGCTACAACTCCGAACCGAATCCGAAAGCGAAACTGATCTCATGGCGAGTTTATACAGACCTCAACGCCAACTTCGATTTTCAGGGACGCTCGCAAAACTTCAACGACGAAACACAGGTCCAGTTTCAATTTCCGCTACAGACGTATATCGGCACGGGCGTCGATAAAGGTTATGAACGTGTGTTCGAGAGCGAGTTTGGACCAAAGCGACAGGCGGGATCGAATTGCGTGCTCGAGAACACGTGCACGTTTGCGGGTGAAGATAACGAGCGATCGTCGCTGACGACGGGCTGGTACGTTTTTGGCGGGTCGGCGCCGAGTAAGAAGTACAACTTCAATTTCTTTTTGAATCATGTTTGGGGTGCGATGGATTTCGATTTTGGCGCCGGACCGAAGTACCCGCGCGTGAGTCCGCCGGCGCTCGCCGCTCGTGAGGCGTTTGCCGCTGGTGTGTGTGGTACGGATCCGTTGCCGGCGGCGTGTCGTGCCCCGCAGGATCCGGGGCCGGGAGACTTCCTGCACTTCGACGGCGGCATCACATACCAACCGACGGGCGCACTGAATGCGAGATTGAGTTATACAAAAGAGCGGCTCACACGCTATGACACGGGCCGGATCGCGTTCGATGAAAACATCGTCTCGCTCCGCGCCACGTACCAGTTCACACGCTTCCTTTTTGCACGCGGCCGCATTGACTACGACTCGTTAGCTTCCAACGTCAAAGGGCAGTTTCTGCTGGGTTGGACACCCAATCCCGGGACGGCGTTCTACGCCGGGTACAACGACGATTTGAATCGCAATGGATTTAGTCCGTTTACGCGGCAACTTGAGCCCGGCTTTCGACGTAATGGGAGAACGTTCTTTATCAAGATGTCCTACTTGTTCCGGCGCAGTTTTTAGACAGGATTTCAGGATTTTTCAGGATGAACATGTAAATCCTGAAAATCCTGTAATCCTGTCTAAAGTGACGGTTCGTTATTCGCTATCAATGAGAATTAACTATCTCTCCCTTTTACTGATCCTCTGCGCCTCGTTGTGTGCGAACGCCCAGACGGACAAATCACAACCCATCACGATCCCGAAGTTTGAGAAACCACCCACGATCGACGGCAAGCTCGACGAAGAAGCCTGGCAAAAAGCCGCCGTCCTGAAAGACTTCCTCCAGATACGCCCGGGCGACAACACACCACCTTCCAGACCAACGGAAGTCCTCCTCGGTTTCGATCCGCAATTCCTCTACATCGCTTTCAAAGCCACCGACGAGCCCGACAAAATCCGCGCCACCGTGGCCAAACGCGACAACATCTTCAACGACGACTATGTCGGCGTCATGCTCGACACGTTCAACGACCAGCGCAAAGCCTTCGAAGTCTTTTTCAACCCTTTCGGCATTCAGGGCGACGGCATCATCGCCGAAGGTCGCGGCGAAGACTTCAGCATCGACCTCCTGATGGAGTCGAAGGGCATCGTTCACGAGACCGGCTTCAACGTCGAGATCGCGATACCTTTCAAGTCGCTGCGCTTTGAGGCGGGCAAAGGAAAACTCTGGGGCGCTCATTTCTTCCGTCGCATCCAGCGTTTCGAGGGTGAGCTGGATTCGTGGATGCCGATGTCGCGCAGCATCGACAGCAACCTGAGCCAGGCGGGCCATCTGACGGGTCTCGAAGGAATCTCCGTCGAGCGCACGATCGAGTTGATTCCGAGTGCGACGGTTTCGCAGAACAGCCGCTTCGTGCCGACGTTTGGCGGCGTCCCGCGAATTAACGATCAGGGTCGTATGGTGAATGAGCCGGTCGGACTCGATCTCGGCTTGACGGCGAAGTTCATTCCCAGCTCGGCGGTAACAGTTGACCTCGCCATTAATCCTGATTTCGCGCAGGTCGAAGCAGATCAGCTCGTCGTAACTGCAAACCAGCGTTTTCCGATTTTCTTTTCTGAGAAGCGCCCGTTCTTTCTTGAAGGCATCGACATCTTTCAGACTCCGATCACCGCGGTCCATACACGCGCGATCGTCGATCCTGATGTCGCGGTGAAGACGACCGGCAAGAAAGGACGCAACACGTTCGGATTGATGGTCGCGAGTGACAATGGACCGGGAAACCTCAGCGCCGACGATCGCGGCGCGTTGGATGGTTGTATCGAGAGTCGCGCTCTCGACCGGAATGTGAATTGTAAAAACGAACGCATCCTCGACAAGAACGCGTACATCGGCGTATTGCGACTCAAGCGCGACGTCGGCAAGGAAAACTCGCTCGGGATGGTCGCGACGAGTTACAACTTCATCGAGAAACACAACCAGGTGCTCGGCGTCGACGGTCGCTTTCGTCTCGACAAGCAAACGACCGTGAGCTTTCAGACGCTTGGAACAACTTCGCGCAACTTCTTCTTCGATCCAGACGACGGTCTGACGCGTTATCGCACCGGCAACGGTTTTGGTTATTCCGCTGACTACAACGTTGCGGGTCGCAACTGGGGTTGGGAGCTTTACGGCGAGGGCTTCACGCAGGACTACCGCACGGACGTCGGCTTCGTGCAGCGCACCAATTCAAACTTCAATTACGGTCTTATCCGTTACAACTCCGATCCGAATCCAAAGAAGAAGATCATCTCGTATCACGTTCACAACGTCACGCACGTCGATTACGACTGGCAGGGACGGATGTACATCTGGGAAGCCGAGAACCTTGTCGAGTTGCAGTTGCCGCGCAGTAGTTATGTAGGCACGTGGTGGGAGCCGGGTTACGAGCGCTTGTTCGATCATGAGTTTGGACCAACGCGCGAAGCGAAGCCGTGTAATCCGTTTTCGGCCGGGGACGACAAGTGTACGTTCTATGGTGAGAGCAACGAGCGGGCTTCAAGTAAGCAGCATCTTTCATTTTACGGCGGCTCGAACCCCAACAAGAAGATTCAGTTCAACGGGCAGGTGACACATCGCTGGGGACACATGGACCTCGACTTCGGGAACGGCAGTAAGTATCCGCAGGTGAGTCCGGCGGCGCTCGCGCTCGGGCAGGAGGCGCCGCTCGATCCGGGTCGCGGCAGTCTGCTGCAGTTCAACGGCAGCATCACTTACCAGCCCACGAACGAGTTGCGCACGCAGTTCAGCATCAACTCGCAACGTTTGCGGCGCTACGATACCGATCGTGTCGCTTACAAGATCAATATCCTGACGTTCCGCGGCACGTATCAGTTCACGAAAGCGACGTTCACACGTTTGATTCTCGATTACAACACGCTCGATTCGCGACTGCGAGCGCAGGCTTTATTGGGTTGGACGCCGAGCCCCGGCACGGCCTTCTACGCGGGTTACAACGACGACCTGAACTACGACAGCCTACATCCCTTCACCCAACAACTCGTGCCCGGCTTCCGACGCAATGCACGTACATTTTTTATTAAGGCGTCGTACCTGATCCGCAAGGGGTTTTGAAGAAGGGTTGACGCAAAGGCGCAAAGATCGCAAAGGCGCAAAGGCGCGCCCGAAGCATTTGACCCGCCGTTGCGTCTTTGCGATCTTTGCGCCTTTGCGTCAAAAACCCTCTTCGAAACTTTACAACCGCTTTACGTAACTTTACATAACTTTACGTAAATCGTTGTGGCTTTTTGGGATTAGCAAAGGCCCGCGTGTTAAACTGCACAAGATGTTCCAGACCCGATTTCTCTTAATAGGAGTGTCGCTCTTACTGGCGGCGCTTTTTTTGACGTCCTGCAAGAGCGACTACCAGGCTTCGCAGCGACAGGGCCAGGGACGCCCCGGCCAGACCGGACCAGCGCGCCAGGTTAAAACCACGACCGTTGCCGAAACACCTTTCGGCGAAACCGTAACCGCCAACGGCACACTCGCCGCCTACGACCAAACCACAGTCAGCGTGAAAGTCCCGGGGCGCGTCAGCAAAATTTCAGTCGATCTCGGCAGCGTCGTCGCGAAGGGACAAGTCATCGCCGTCGTCGACTCCGCTGATTACAGTCTCCGCGTCCAACAAGCAGAAGCCGGACTCGCACAGGCGCGGGCGCGTCTCGGTCTCGCCCCCGAAGGAAACGACGATCGCGTCGATCCGGAACAAACTGCCACAGTCCGACAAGCGCGCGCAGTGCTCGACGAAGCCCGTTACAACCGCGATCGCGCCGCGCGACTGGTTGAACAGGGCGTGATCGCGAAAGCCGAATTCGATGCCGCGACGGCTACGTTCAAGGTCGCGGAAGGCCGCTACCAGGACGCATACGAAGAGATCCGCAATCGGCAGGGCGTGCTCGCCCAACGAAAGTCCGAGCTGGCGCTCGCGAGACAACAGTTAAAAGACACTGCCGTGATCGCTCCGCTCGACGGCATCGTGCAGGAAAAGCGGACGAGCGTTGGTGAATATCTCGCGGCGGGTGCGCCGGTCGCGAACATCGTAAGAATGGATCCGCTGCGTTTGCGTGCTGAGATCCCGGAGCGTGAGTCGCATACTGTTCACACAGGCCAGGATGTTCGTGTGAGCGTCGAAGGCGATGCAAACGTCTACCTCGGCAAGATCATGCGACTCAGTCCGGTGATCGCCGAGCAGAATCGTATGCTCGTGGTGGAAGCGGACGTACGAAATAATGGAAAGCTGCGGCCCGGATCGTTTGCGCACGCCGAGATCGTGACCAACGACGCGAAGATGGCCGTGACCGTTCCGAACAATGCCATCGTCACTTTTGCAGGCATCGAGAAAGTGATCACCGTTCAGAATGGAAAAGCGCTGGAGAAACCGATCACGACTGGCCGGCGCACCGGTGAATTCACTGAGATCGTTTCCGGAATCAACGTTGGGGAAAAGATAATCGTCGATCCGGGCAACCTGCAATCGGGCCAGGCTGTCGAAGTTGTCGACTAGCTGAAATAAGTCTTACAGGTCCTGTAGGGCCTATTCTTTTTAATGCAAAAATTAGCCGAAATCTGTATTCGCCGTCCTGTTTTCGCGGCCATGATCGTCCTTTCACTGGTCGTGATAGGCGCGGCCGGGTTTTTCAAGCTCGGCGTCGATCGCTTTCCTTCAGTTGACCTTCCGACAGTCTCCGTGCGTGTGAACCTTCCCGGCGCGGCGCCGGAAGAAGTCGAGTCGCTCATCGCGCAACCAATCGAAGAAGTCGTCAACACGGTCGACGGCATCAGCGAGCTGAGATCGGTCTGCGGACAGGGCACCGCGATCGTCATCGCAACCTTCAAGCTCGATCGCAATCTCGAATCGGCAACACAGGACGTGCGCGATCGCGTCAACACGCTCGGGCGTACTCTTCCCGAAGACGCAACTCCGCCTGTCATTCAAAAATTTGATAACGACAGCACGCCGATCATGACGATCGCGCTCTCCGCCGATCGTTCCTTGAGAGAACTAACCGAGCTCGGCGACAAGATGGTGCGGCCGCAGCTCGAGCGCGTCGGCGGCGTCGGCGAAGTGCGCGTCGTCGGTGGTCTCGATCGCGCGATCAACGTCTGGATCGATGCGGAGCGACTCGCCGCTTACCAGATTTCGATCTCGCAAATTCGCCAAGCCATCGAACGTCAGAACGCCGACGTGCCGGGCGGAAACGTCACCACCGGCAAAGAAGAGCTGACGCTCCGCACGCTCGGACGATTTACCGATCCACGACAGTTCAACGACCTCGTAGTCGCGAATGTAAACGGCGCGCCTATCAGGCTGCGCGACGTCGGTCGTGTTGAAGACGGCACGAAAGAACAACGATCGTTCTCGCGTCTCAACGGTGTTCCCACGGTGACGCTCGACATCAGGCGACAGTCGGGCGCCAACACGGTCGAAGTCATCAAGGGTTTGAAAGAAGCTTTACCGCGCGTCACCTCGCAGCTACCCGAAGATGTTAAGGTCGAAGTCATTCGGGACCAGTCGCGCTACATCGAAGCGGCGCTACACGAGATCCAGATCCACCTCGTGCTCGGCAGTATTCTCGCGAGTCTTGTCGTGCTGATCTTCATGCGCTCGTGGCGTTCGACGTTGATCGCCGCGGTCGCGATTCCGTGTTCTGTTATCTCGACGTTCGGCATGATGAAGGCGCTGAACTTCACGCTCAACAGCGTGACGATGCTGGCCCTCGTGTTGATGGTCGGCGTGGTTATCGACGACGCGATCGTCGTGCTCGAAAACATCTTTCGCTTCATCGAAGAGAAGCGGATCGACTCGAAAGAAGCCGCGCGCGAAGCGACGAAGGACATCGGCCTCGCCGTGCTGGCTACCACTCTGTCTCTCGTAGTCATCTTCCTGCCGGTGTCGTTTATGTCGTCTATTTCCGGACGCTTCCTGTACCAGTTCGGCATCACGGCGGCCGTCGCGATCCTCGTCAGCTTGCTCGTGTCGTTCACGCTCACGCCGATGATGAGCTCGCGACTGATTCGCGTCAGCGATGCCAGGGGCGGTCATGACGAGCCGGCTTCACGTCGTGGTTTCTATCGTTATATCGACGGCGCTTACACGTGGATGCTGGCGTTTGCGATGCGACACCGTATCGCCGTCGCGCTGGTCTCGATTGCAATCGTGTTGACGAGCGTTCCGCTTTATCGCTCGGTGAAGCAGGAGTTCATTCCGACGAACGTCGACGAAGCGGAGTTTGAAGTCAGCGTCAACGGCCCGGAAGGCACGAACCTGGCGGTGATGAACGAGGTCATCACGGCTATGGAGAAAGACATTCTCGAGACGCCGGGTGTGCGGCTCGTGCTGTCGTCGTCCGGCGGAAGTTTTCTCGGCGGTGTAAACCAGGGCAGCGCGTACGTGCGCATCGCGCCGCACGAGGAGCGCACGCTCTCGTTCGGAAAATTCTGGACCGAGCTAAAGCAGGGCCATCCGCTCAACGCCTTCAAGGGAAACTACACGCAACAGGACGTGATGGTGGAAGTGCGCCGGCGACTCCAGAAGTACGCGCCGATGCGCATCGGCGTGCGGAACGCGCAGTCGTTCAACTTCGGCACCGGCGGCCGCACTGATATCGACTTCGTCCTTCGTGGACCAGAGCTGGTCGCGCTCGCCGGTTATGCGGACGATCTCGTCGAGCGCTCGAAGAACCTCGGCGGCATCGTCGACGCGGATACGACTCTCAAACTGAACAAGCCCGAGCTGCGCGTCGTGATCGATCGCGATCGCGCCGCGGATCTCGGCGTCGACACGTCTGACATTGCCACGAGCTTGCGATTGATGGTCGGCGGTGAAGAGGAAGTGTCGCGTTTCCGCGATGAGTCGATCAACGAAGATTACGACGTCGAATTGCGTTTGACCGAAGCTGACCGGCGCGACGTGGAAACGATCAAGCGGTTGTATGTTCCTTCGTCGCGCGGTGGCAGCGCGCCGACCACAGCAGGCGGCACGGCTGTTCGCGGGGCCGGGCTTATCCGGCTTGATAATCTCGTCAAGATCCTACGCGACACGAGTCCTTCGCGAATTGACCGTCTCGATCGCGAGCGGCAGGTTTCGGTGCGCGCGTCGGTGGCGCCGGGTTACGCGCTCGCGGATCGCATTGAAGCGTTGCGAAACGCGGTCAAGGAGATGAATCTGCCGAGTGCTTACACGACGACGGTTTCCGGTCGTGCGCGTGAGCTCGAGCGAACGTTCACCGAGTTTATCTGGGCGTTCATTCTCTCGATCATCTTCATGTACATGATCCTCGCGTCGCAGTTTGAAAGCACCGTGCACCCGCTCACGATTCTGCTGAGCTTGCCGCTGTCAGTGCCGTTCGCGTTGCTGTCGTTGTGGGGAACGGGAGACACGCTCAATCTTTACTCGGCGCTCGGAATTCTCGTCTTGTTCGGAGTCGTGAAGAAGAACGCGATCCTGCAGATCGATCACATGAACAGTCTGCGCGAGAAGGGGATGGAGCGGTATGAAGCGATCATGCAGGGTAATCGCGATCGTCTGCGCCCGATCCTGATGACGACGCTCGCGCTCGTCGCCGGTATGTTGCCGCTCGCGTTAGGAACCGGACCGGGCGCCGAGGAGCGACGCTCGATCGCGATCGTTGTTATCGGCGGGCAGACGTTGTCGCTGCTGCTGACGCTGATCGCGACGCCGGTGGTTTATTCGCTGCTCGACGATTTGAAGGGAACTGCTCGCTGGCGACGTTTTGCTGAGAACGCCGCAGCCTTTACACACGGCATCGTCGAGAGACTAAAGCCAAAACCAAAACCGCGCCGTAAACCCTCGCGCGAAGCAGAAGCCACGGATTACACGGATTAGATCCGGATTTTCAATCCGCGTAATCCGCGTTCATTCGATCCAGCTTTCTCAATAGTCCCGGCCAGACTAATCTTCCACCACCGCCCTGCGTAACGACTTGTTCCTGCGCGGGAATTTGCGCGAAGATCTTCTCATTGATCGGCACGAGCCTCCCGCCGCCTGACTGCGCGAGGATCTGGATCCGGCACGCGCGCTCCAGCAGAAACATCGACAGAAACGCGTCTGCCACTGTTGGTCCAACTGTCAGCAATCCATGATTTCGCAGGATGAGGAAAGTCTTGCGGCCTAAGTCCGCGACGAGGCGCGGCTTCTCTTCGTCATTCAACGCGAGTCCTTCGTAGTCGTGATAACCCAGCGAGGCCAGGACGAACAACGATTGCTGGGATACCGGCAGGAGCCCCTTTTCCTGCGCGGAAACCGCGATGCCGTATTCCGTGTGCAGGTGCATCACGCAACGCGCATCCTCGCGGGCGGCGTGCACCGCGCTGTGGATCGTGAATCCCGCCGGGTTAATACTGTACTCCGAGTCCATCACGATCTTGCCGTCGAGATCGACTTTCACCAGACTCGAAGCCGTGATCTCTTCAAACATCATCCCGTACGGATTGATCAGGAAATGATGTTCGGGCCCGGGCACGCGCGCCGAGATGTGTGTGAAGACCAGATCGTCCCAGCCGTAATCCGCCACCAGCCGGTACGCAGCCGCCAGATCGACGCGCACCTGCCACTCTTCGGCCGACACGTGGTCGCGAACGTTGGATTTCTTCACCTCGGGAGCGCTCATACTCGTCCCTTTCCAGCACAGTGGGATCCGAAGCTTGGAATTCACGTGACTTGAAGTCGCGG
>JADMIO011096074.1_pt1 | contig 13688 bp, 8 predicted proteins | sample 8958161 | NCBI WGS metagenome assembly JADMIO01 (sample SAMN16585339, study PRJNA669376) | soil metagenome | isolation source: Crop rotation soil | place: USA: Cullars Rotation, Alabama | collected 2011 | reverse complement strand
CGCGACAACTTGTCCACGTGGAATTCTAAGCTTAGGATCCCAATGTGCTGGAAAGACTCGTCGTGGATGACCACCCGGTAGTGTGCCGCGGCTTGGCGGCCATTATTCAAGCTGAACCCGGTATGGAAGTCAGCGGCCAGGCCACTAACGGGCAGCAAGCCGCCGAACTCTTCAAAGAACACCAGCCCGACGTCACCCTCATGGACCTCCGCATGCCCGTGATGAGCGGCGTTGAGGCCATCGGAAGTATTCGCGCCACTTTCCCGGACGCCCGCTTCATCGTCTTAACCACCTACGACGGCGACGAAGACATCCACCGGGCCCTGAAAGCCGGAGCCCAAGCCTACTTGCTGAAAGGCATGTCGGACCGTGAACTCGTCTCGGTCATCCGTAAAGTACATGCGGGGCAAAAGTATCTTCCCGACGACGTCCGCCAGACGCTGGCCAACCGGCCTCCCAAGTCCGACCTCAGCAGCCGCGAACTGCAGATTCTCAAATTGATCGTCAAAGGCATGAGTAACAAACGAATCGGCGAGGGCTTGGGCATCACCGAAGCCACCGTCAAATGGCACGTCAACATCATTCTGAGCCGCTTGAACGTCTCAGACCGCACTCAGGCCGCAGTACACGCCCTCAATCGCGGAATCGTCGAGCTGTAAGCGGCATCCCCGCAGCCACCAGCGTCCCGCGTCCGCGCTCGCTTTCGATCGCGAACCGTCCGCCCGCCTGTTCCACCCGCTCCCTCATGCCAATGATGCCGTAATGCCCATTCTCCTGAACGGACTGCTCGGCATCGAAGCCCGTGCCGTCATCGCGCACTTCCAGTCTCACCTCCGACGATTGGAAGATCAACCGCACGGTTACGCGAGTGGGGTGCCCATGCGACACCGCATTCCGCAAGGCTTCGCGGCCGACCAACAGCAGAATCCGGTCCGTGTTCTCATCGAGCGGAACCTGATTGCCCACCGTCTCGGTATCGGTCTCAATGGAGTTCTCGCGCGCCAGTTTCCGAGCCAGATTGAACAGCACCGGAATCGACGATTGGTCTCCGCTCAGATGACGTAGATTCCAGACGGCCTGCCTCGCTTCATCGATCGTCGCTTTCACTTCTACCTGCGCTTGCGACAGCAACTTGTTCGACTCCTCGAGATTCGACTGCTGAAACTTCGATGAGGCAGCCAATAGGGTCGATACACCGACACAGCCCTGAATCACGGTGTCGTGCATCTCGCGAGCCAGCCGCGTCCGTTCGGCGAGCAGTAAGGCATAGCGGGCAGACGTTTGCTTCGTGTGCAGCCAGAACGCGCCCCACACTAACCCCACCGCGGCCAGGATACACAACCCGTAGAACCACTCCGTCTGATGCCACGACGGTTGAAACGCCAACGCCAGCGAGGCTTCGGAAGCCGCACCCGGCAAACCGGCAGCATTGGCCAACACCCGAAATCGATAATGGCCCGGCGGAACATTCGTATAACTGGCGGTTCGCACTCTGGCCGCCGAATTCCAAGTCTCTTCAAATCCCTCGAGCCGATACCGGTAGCTCTCCCGCTGCGGCGAGGCCAGATTGCACGTAGTGAAATCGATAGCGAGCCGGCCCAGTCCTGGCAGAATCTCGATCTCGCCTTTCGCTACCGGCTGAGGATGCCCATCCGCAACCACGCGCTCAATGAAAACCGGCATCGACCTCATCACGGGCAACTGCTGAGGATTGATCCGCACCGCGCCCTTGATGCTCGCGAACCAGATCTCCCCGGCAACGGTGCGATATCCAGGCGAATGCAGCCCGCCGCTCATCTGGCTCGTCTCCATCCCATCGGCGGAGCCATAAGTGACGAAAGGAATCGGCCCGCGCCCCCCATCGGCCACGCGATCAAGTTCGCGGCGATCGATCGAGAAGATGCCTAGCGGACCGCTCAGCCAAAACTTGCTCTGCGCGTCTTCGAGGACTTGATAAATCGTATTGCCCGGCAGTCCTTCCCGCGTGGTGATGCGCGCGATCTTCCCCGCCTTGACGCGAATAAGCCCGCCCCCGCGCGTGCCAAGCCAGAGGGCGCCGCTCGCGTCGAGATGGATGGCCCAAATCTTCTCCTTCCCCAACTGCGCATAGACAGGATCACGAACGATCTGTGAGTTGCGCATCACGTCAAGCCCGCCATCAGTACCAATCAGCAGGTCGCCATTGCGATCGAGCGCAAGGCAGCGAACGCTCGGGTAGGAAAGGCCGTCTTCGAGATAGTAATTCCGGAAACCCGTCCCTTCCCATACGCTCAACCCGCTTCCCGTCGCCACCCAGATCCGCCCCGAACGATCTTCGAGAATTTGCCGGACGTTGTTCGTTCGCAAGCCTTGCTTGGTCGTGAGGTTCACCGCTTTCCCACCCTCGGCCCGAATAACGCCGCGGCCGGAGGTGCCATACCAATACGTACCGCGTGAGTCCTCATAGACACTGCGAATAGGAAGCGCGTCCACCGGCGCCGGAAGGCGCACCCGCAGGGGTTTCCCGTTGTTCAACCGATAAAGCTGGCCGGTAAGGGTGGCCAGCCAAAGCACCTGCCGCCGATCTTCATAGACGCTGGAAATATTGTCATCGTCCAATCCTTCATTGCTTCCGACAGTCGTCACGGCCGTCTTGCTCAAACGCAGCAAGCCGTCCGAGCCACCCACCCAGATATTCTCCTGTAGGTCTTCAAAAACCGCCGTCACATGGTTATCCGGCAGCGTCGTGGGGGCTTCGAACTTAGTCAGTACACCCGCGCGCGATCGGAACAAGCCTTCGCCCAGCGTGCCGATCCACAAGTTACTCGCGCGATCCTCGTAGAGCGTGGTGAGCGGCACAGGAGGAATGGCTGAGTCCGGAGTACTGCAGCCATTCCGCAGTTGGCTTGCTCCCATCGTATTGAGCACCCGGACCGTTCCATCCGCCGATCCATGCAATGCGCTTCGCGGACCTTGCACCCCGCCCGGGCATAGGACCTTCGTCAACTTCTCGCCGTTCACCGTCAGCAAACCCGCGGAACTGGTGATGAGTAATTGCCGCGTCGTGGGATCGCGGAGAATCGAGCTCACTGAAGCCAGAGGAATCTCGGCTGTGCCATCCAGACGGTCAAAACGGTCGCCGCGCCTACGAAAGAAACCACGATCGGCGCCCACCCAAAGCGCTCCATCCCCATCCTCAAAGATGGCGCGAATAAATCCGTTAGTCAGTCCTTCATGGTCGCTAAAAGTACGGAAGGTGCCGCCCTGATAATGCAACAGACCGCCGCCTTCGGTGCCGATCCAGAGCGAGCCATCGCGCGATGTCTTGAGCGACAGGATACTGTCGTCATGAAACGCCGGCACGGTCGAACGTCCAAACACTGTGAACCGCACGCCATCGAATCGAGCCAGCCCCTCCGAAGTCCCAATCCACAGATAGCCGTCTGGGGTCTGCGCCAAAGCCTGAATCCGGTTCTGCGGTAGTCCGTCCTCCACGCGCCAAATGCGACGGCTATACGGCTGACCGGCAGAGAGCTGGCCGGAAAGTATAACCAGCATGAGTAGGCGAATCATGACACTTACCGTGAGGGAGTGTATCATCGCTTCGCCCTACGCAGAGCCTCCAGCTTGGCCCGCGCCTCACGATGATCCGGCGCTAAACGCAACACAGCCAGTAAATGCTCTTCGGCCTCTGCCGTGTCACCTTGATTCATCAGCAGGACGGCCAGATTGTAGTGCGTATTCGTGAGCCTGGCATTCAAGCGCAAAGCCGTCTCGAATTCTCTGCGCGCTTCCGCCATGTCACCGCGCGTAGCCAATGCAATGCCATAGGCCGAGTGACCTTCAGCCGACGCGTCATCGAGACGCAATCCCTGCTCGAACTCGAACTTCGCCGCTGGCCATTGACTCAAACGCGACAACAACGTCGCCACGTTGAAGCGCACCGAAGCCATTTCCGGCCGCAAGCGTACCGCCTCTCGCAATGCACGCGCTGCCCCCGCCACATCACCCAGCCGCAGTAAAGTCGTCCCGAGATTATTCTGCAGATCGCTCGAGTCCGGGTCAGCCGCAACCGCGGAACGAAGTACAGCCAGCCCTTCCGCCGGCGGCAATACCGCAGCAAGCGACTTCGCGATCTCCGTGTTCCAAGGCGCTAGAGTTCGGGCGCGCAGCAGAGCGCTCGGATCACGCAGAGTAACTCCCAATCCAAAGTACGCGGACCAATTTCGCGGATCCAGTCGAATAGCCTCGCGATACAGCGGAACAGCCCGATCCCGCTCCCCCATGTGACGGTAAGCATCCGCCAAATCGACCGAGAACTCGCCCCGCTTCCATTTCGCAATCGCCCGCTCCAGACTCGGAATGCCCTCAACCAGATTGGCTTGATTGGCCACCTGTGCCAACGCCAGATAAGAATCGCGCGTCGCAGCATCGTTAATCGTCTCGGGATAATACAGCACCACTCTTCCTCGATAGGGCTTCCCAGCCTTGCTCTCAAAGGAACCTGCTCCGCTGCGTTGAATCCGGTGATCGGAAATCGTCACCTGCCCCGCGTCAAAAGGACGGCGCCTCGCCATATGACAGGACACACAGTCCTCCACTGGCCTTCCATGAATCGCGTCAGCCGCCAAATGACAACTCCGGCAGACTGCGTTGTAGTTACTAGCAGTCTGACGTCCATGCGGATCATGACAAGTGGTACACGTCAACGCGCCGCGGCTCTCGGTGAAACACCGGGACTGCTTCAGGCGGTACGGCGCGCTGGCGAACTCGAACTTGTCGTCATGTCCAGTGCCAGGCGCATGATCGAAGAACAGCGCATAATCCTCTAGCGGCTCGCCTGGACGATACGAGAATACGCTGCGCCCGCGACGAAGCAGTGAACCCGGCAGCGGCGAGTTGGTCGTCTCCAGATGGCACTGCAGACAGACCTCCATCTTGCGCTCCGCGCTCAGACGCTTCGGATTGACGATGGAGCTGGGCTTCCCGGCCCGCGCCGTCTCGACATGCGTCTGCCCCGGCCCATGGCACCGCTGGCAATCGATGCCTTCCGGCAACTGTTCAGGCCATCGCTCACCTTGCTCCGCTTGCGCCGGCAGCGTCGGGTAGGCATTGTGGCACGACATGCACCGATATGTGATCTTGCGGCTGAAGCCCGCGTGCTGAGCGGAGTCATAAGCCGGGCTCATCCCCCAATGCCCGCCATTCTCGCTGTACCAGGTAATCGGAAGTTCGATTAAGTCACCGTTGGCATTGCGGCTGATGAAGCTCCGCGCATGATTGCCTGATCCAAACCAATAGTCGATCTTCCGCTCGAGTACGTTCGACGGCGCCCCATCGAACCCAGTTTGCTGACGGCGCAGCATCGGCTGTCCGTTCCGGGTGAACACCGAGAACGCTTGCGCGGACGCCGCATGCTGGTATTCGCCGTCAGCAACCTGCCGAGCTCTACCAAAAGACCGCGCCATCGGCGTACGGCTGTACGCCGCCGCAATCGCGGCATGACACTCTGTACACACTCCCGGCGCAACATACTGCGCCGAAACCAAGAGCAGAACTGCTACCACTGGAAGCGGCCGACGAGTTGCCCGTTACGAGGCAAGCCACCGCCAGTCGACGTGGGATCGATGCGGCCAAACCCACCGGACAAACGTCCCTGGTTGTCGTAAGTGGTGGCGTTGTTCGGCGCCCCGCCCGGATTCGCCAGGTACGTGCGATTGAAGGCGTTGAACATCTCCGCCCGAATCTGCAGCGACATCCCTTCGCGAATCTTCCCCAGACTGAACCGCCGGCCGAGGCTGAACTGCTCGTCCGGACGGCGCATGTTGCGGAAGTCGTTGTAGAACGGCGTCGACGAACCCCACTGGCCTTGTGGCACATCGCGCCACGCAGCCGGATTCAAGGTCAGGTCCTTGTAAGGGTCGATGCAGTGGCAGTTGAGGTCCTTCAAATAAAGCGGCTGCCCGGGCACCCGTTCCATGCGAGTGCTCTGAAAGACATGCGACGCCAGATTGTTGTTCGACGTCGGCACCGCAATCAAAGTGCCGCTCTGATAGCGCAGCACGCCGCCGACGGTCCAGCCACCCGCCAACGCACGCACAAACTTGTTTGCCGTCACCTTCGGCGTCTCATAGTTGAAGCCGATGACGAAAATAAGCGGAATGCCGCCAGCAGTCAGACTCTTCAGGTTGGCGCGATTGAAGACGTCGCTGTTGGCGCCGTTGGTGGAAAGCTCTTTGGCATAAGTAAATGCTCCCGTGAAATCGAGGCCATGCGAGTAGCGCTTCGTGATCTTCACCTGCAGCGAGTCATACCAGGACTTGCCCAGCGGCGACCACCGTGGCGTTAGCGCATTGTTGAACTGCGGGAACGGCCGCAGAGCCTGTGCCACCGTCCCGGTGTTCGGGAAGCTGGCGTACGGCTTTCCGATGCCCCGCGCGATCGCCGCGGGAGAGTCGATGCGCGACGCCAGCAACGTAAGATCGGCAGAACGCTCTCGGCTGAGTCCATACGATGACAGCGTCTGATCCGAGATCGCATTCGGGTTAATGATGTTGGCCTGAGTCAGCCAGGACGAACGGTTGGCGACATAAGCCGCTTCCACCACCAACCCCTTCATCACTTCACGCTGCAGGCTGATGTTCCACTGCAGCACACGCCCAGGCCGCGCGCCGTTCCGGTCGAACATCGTGCCGGGAGCGTCGAAAGCGCCCAACCGGGGACGAAGGCCCGGATCAAGAGTTGCCGTGTAGAGCTGCGTCAGGTTCACGGGCAGTCCCTCCCGCATCAACACCGCGGGCTCCGCATAGCTCGGATTCGTGAAGACCTGCTGGTCAAATCCCACGCCCAGAATCGCCGAGTTCGTCAGGTACCCTAGCGTCGGCAGGTTCGAATAGATCACCCCGATACCCGCGCGCAGTATGGTCTTGTCGTTGATCTGGTACGCCGCGCCAAGCCGCGGTCCGAGGGCATACGGATAGTTGTCCGTGAACTGGCAATTGCAGCGTCCATTCCCGTAGCCCTCGTAAACGATTCCGCCCAGGCGTCCACCCACCGCCGGATTGGGAATGGTCGGCCCGAACATCGAGTTGCGATACCAGATCTCGTGTCCCTGAGTCATCAGATCCCAGCGCAAGCCGTAGTCGACGCTCAAGCGGCGTGTCACCTTCCAGGAGTCCTGCAGATAAAGCGCGAAGCTCTTCTTTCGCCATTGCGGATCCTGCACGGCATTGACATTGGCGTTATTCACCAAGCCCAACAGGAAGCTCGCATAGGGGAAGCCGGAGACACCGCCCTGCAGCGCGACGCCCTGCAGCGCCGGATACGAGGTTTCGGTGGCGGCGAAGTTCATGATGCCCTGCGCGCCACGCGTATTGCGGTCCGTCCACGAGTCGAGCCGGAACTCCCCACCCAGCTTGTAAGTGTGGTTGTTGCGGACGTAGGTCGCACTCGCCACCGACGTCCATTTGCTGTCGTAATAGCGATTGGCATTCGTCGGTCCCATGCCCAGATTCATACCGCCAAAAGCGTCCGTGTTTAAGCCCGCAATGCGAGGGAAACCGGCGGGATTGGTGGCCGAACCCTTAAAGCCGATGCCGCCCACCGCGTCGTAGTCCAGCACGCTCGAGGGCGAGCTGTCGGGATTATGAAAACGCAGATAGCCGGCGCCGAAGTGCAGCACGAGATTCGGCTTCGCCACCCAGTCATAGTTCAGCCGTGTCGTATGGCCGTAGATTGCTTGAACCCGGACGGCGGTGATCGGATCAGGCAGACCGTCGTTGGCCGTCTTCTGATCCGTACTCTGCTTCGAGTAGTAGAAGGTCGCGCGATGGTTGTCCCGGAAATTGTGATCCAGTTTAATGCCCGGAAGGCCTTGAAAACGGGTATTGTCGTTGTTCGGAACCCAGTTCTGAATCAGGTTATTGTTGATCGGCGCGGGAATCAGCTTCTGCACCGCCAAGGCGACGGGATCCATGCGGCTGGCCGGAATCCGGTTGTCGGAGAACGGCATGCGGTAAATCCTGCCTTCGACACTGAAGTTCGATTGCGGATCGAAAATCATGTTCTCAATAATCGCGTTGCCGCGCGCATCCGTGCCGATCCGCCGGTTCTGGGCCATCGCCGCACTGAAGTCGCCGTTGCGATAAGCCGCCGTCGGCACGGCTTGGAAGCTCGCTGTCGCCGTTGCCCGATTGCGGAAGAACTCGTAATTGAAAAAGAAGAACGTCTTGTTCTTGCCGTTATAGATCTTCGGAATCCACACCGGCCCGCCAACCGACGCGCCCGCATCATGCTTGCGGCTGGTGGGGCGAATGCCGGTGAACGGCCGATGCGCGTCAAGAGCTTCATTCGCGAAGTACTCGTAGGCTGTGCCATGCAGGCTATTCGTGCCGGAGCGCGTCGTGAAGTTGAAAAGTCCGCCGGCCACCTGGCCGAACTCCGCAGCGTAGTTCGAGGTCTGTAGCGAGAACTCTTCGATCATCTCCACCGACGCCTGGCTTACCGTGCTCGTCCAGCCGGTGTCATTCGAGCTGGTGACGTCCTGCCCTTCCACGATGATCTTGAACTGGTTGGCCTGCGCGCCGTTGGCCCGATTGCTATTCGACGTACCCACCACGCCGGGCGACAACTGCGCAAATGCCGTCCAACTGCGAATATTGCCGGTACTGCCGCCTCCGCCACCAAAGTTGATAGGCAGGTTATTGATCCGGTCGCCGGTGACATTGATGCTCTGCTCGGCATTCTCGGACTTGAGCACCGGTGCCTCAGCCGTTACCATCACGCTGTCGGCAGTTGAGCCGATCGTGAGCATGAAGTCCAAGCGGGAGACTTGGGCCACCTGAACCTGAACGGCTTTCTGAGTCAACTTCTTGAACCCGTTCGCCTCCACCGTCAGGTCGTACAGACCAGCCGGAAGCGAGGTGATCGTGTAGTTTCCGGTGGGCGTGCTGACAGTTTCACCCGCTACGCCCGTCGCGATATTGCGAATCGTGATCTTCACGTTCGGTACCACCGAACCAGCGGGATCCGAAACAGTGCCGGTGATCGTTCCACGATCACTTTGGGCGGTAGCGAGAGAAGCAGCCAGCAACAGAGCGGCAGCAAATCGACAGAGATTGACTTTCCTCACAAATGAGACTCCTGAGGTATGGGTCTTTAAGTTGTAGGCAAACCCACCATGGATGCGTACTCTATCTGCAACGGGCCCGAATCGCACCAGCCTAAAGTATGGGTGGCGCCAAATGTCTACCTATCCCAAAGTTCGGTGTCTTTCGCTGCGCACGCCGTATAAACTGGACCTCGTTATGCGCATCATCGCCTCCCTCTTGTTCACCGCTACGCTCGCCTTGGCCGCTGAGCCTCAAATCGTCCTGCTCTGGCCCAACGGAGCGCCAGGCTCCGAAGGCAAAACCGGCGACGAGAATGTCCGGGTGCAACCCGCCGGTGACCATGTCATCAGCAACGTCCACAAGCCTTCGGTCACGGTCTACCTTCCCACGAAGGAAACCGCCACCGGCGCGGCCGTGCTGATCGCCCCCGGCGGCGGACACAGCGCCTTGTGGGTGGATCACGAAGGCCACAGCATTGCCAAATGGCTGCAAGAACGTGGTGTCGCCGGGCTTGTCCTCAAGTACCGCCTCGCCCGCGAGAAGGGGTCCACCTACACCATCGAGGGCACATCCCTCGACGACACCCAGCGCGCCATTAAACTCACCAAAAACCGCGCGGCGGAGTGGGGCATCGACCCCGCGCGCATCGGCGTCATCGGCTTCTCTGCCGGTGGCGAACTCGCCGCCCTCGCCGGAACCCATGTCAGCGCCGGCAAGCCTGACGCGACGGACCCCATCGATCAGCTCAGTTCGCAAGTAGGCTTCTTTGGCCTGATCTATCCGGCCATTCCAAAGGACATGCCGCTCTCGAAGGACATGCCCCCGTCCTTCCTCGCCTGCGGCGAAAATGACCGGCAGAACATCTCTCAAGGGCTGCCCGAACTCTATCTCGCCATGAAAAAGGCAGGTGCCCAGACCGAACTCCACGTCTACACCAAAGTCGGCCACGGCTTCGGTCTGCGTGCCACCTCCAAAGGACCCATCGCATTGTGGCCGCAACGCTTCCTCGAGTGGATGGATGCACGCGGACTGCTCAAACGCAGCTAGGGCATCAGCACGAACTCGAGTCGAGACCCATCCGCGCCCCCGATAAACACGCGCTGAGTCGCCTTCACAAAGTCTGATGGCTTCGCGTTCGGAATGTCGCCAAAAGTCTGCGGATTGCGGTCCGTCAGCGGAAACCAGCTGCTCTGCACCTGCACCATAATGCGATGACCCACCCGGAACGTATGTACGACGTCCGGCAGCTGAAAGGTGATCCGGTCCGGCTGATTCGGCACAAATGGCACCGGCTTCTCGAACGTCTTCCGGAACTTGCCACGAAATGGCTCGCCACGCACGAGCTGCTGGTAGCCGCCCATCTGGATCTTGTTCGCCGGAACTGCCGCGGGCGCGGGCGCCGGGCCCAGTGCTGCGGGATTCTGTGGTGCATTGTAGTCCGGATAATCCATTGGATAAACGTCGATCAGCTTCACCACGAAGTCCGAGTCCGTGCCAGACGTCGACACCTTCAAGTCCACCGTAATCGGACCCATCACCGTCACATCCCGCTCAAGGACCGGCGTCTTATAGACCAAAACATCCGGACGCGTTGCTGCGAAACGCTGATCCTCCGTCATGTAATCTCCGCGCACCCCGACCCCAACATGGCCGATATAAGGCACAGGCTTATTCGGATCTGCCAAATACTCGTCATGCTGAGCAGTCGCAGGACGCTCCCACGTCAACGCCCCACCCGGAGCAAGGAACAAACTCGACGGCCGCGACGGCTTAGGCGGCCACACCTCGAACTTACGCCACTGATTCGTCCCCGTCTCAAACACCCAGGCCTTCGGAAACAGCCCCGCGCGGCCCTTCAGATGATGCAGGAAGAACGGAAACTCAATCTGCTGCCGATAATACAGCCCCGTCTTCGACCCGAAATTGACATTCCCCACCCGGTCGCCATCGCCGCGCGCAAAGCCACCGTGGGTCCAAGGACCCATCACCAGCATGTTATTCACCGGCGGCGTATTCTTCTCCATGAAAGAGAACTGCCGCAAAAGTCCCTGCGGATCCTCCGTATCGAACCACCCGCCGACTAACATCGTCGCCGGCTTGATGTTGCTCATATACTTCCAAATCGCCCGCGACTTCCAAACGTCATCGTAAGTCGTGTGTTCGATGTTCAGCTTCCAGTACGGCTGCGTCCCCTTGAAGTACTTCTCATCGGCGTTGGCCAAAGCACCCATGTTCAGAAAGAACTCATAGCCATCGGTGGTGCCATAGTCGAAAGGAATTGCCGGCTTCGGCCGCGACGGCTCTTCATCGCGCGCCTTAAAGCCTTGATAAAAGCGAAAGCGATGCGCCAGCATGAACGCGCCATTGTGATAGACATCGTCGCCCATGTAATAGTCGATCACCGGAGCCTGCGGCGACGCTGCCACCAACGCAGGATGCGCGTTGATCATCGCCGCCGCCGCGAAGAAGCCCGGCTGCGAAATACCCCAGATACCGACCTTGCCCGTATTTCCAGGCACATTCTTCACCAGCCAGTCGATGGTGTCGTAAGCATCAGTGCTCTCGTCAAAGTCCTTCGGACCCTTATTCGGCGCCTGCGGCCGGATGGGTACATAAGTCCCTTCAGACAGGAACCGTCCCCGCACGTCCTGATAAACAAAGATGAACTTCTCCTTCTCGAAGAAGTCCGAAGGGCCCAAGGTCAGCTTGAAAGCATCCGGCCCATAAGGCGCAACGTTATAAGGCGTCCGCATCAACATGATCGGATACGTCTTGCCCTCGCCAATCGCATCCTTCGGCACATACACCGAGGTAAAGAGCCTGGTGCCATCGCGCATCGCGACACGGTATTCGAACTTGGAATAGAACTCGCGGACGAAAGCGCCAGGTGTGGGAGCCGGCACCGGGGCTTGTCCCCAGGCGCTCAAAGCCAACAATACACAACCAGCGAGCTTTTTCATCTCACGAGTTTAGCCTGATGTCTCTCTACGAATCGCTTTCGAGCTTACTGATCCGCGACTCGTGCCGGCTCGCGGTATGAAACAGAATCTCCGTAGCATGAACGAGCGCATCGATCCTCTCACGTTGTTCGCGGTTCGCTTCCCGCATCTCGCGGTTCGCTTCCCGGTTCGCCACGTGTTCCTCGCGAATGGCCAACAGCAGCGCGTCCGCCATCTTCTGCTGTCGCTGTTGCGTCTCCTCAATCTGCTGCACCGTCTCCGCCAACGCTTCGTGCCGCTCCGTTAACCGCTCGATCCGCTCCTCGAAACTCATGACTTCACTCTACCCGAAGCCTTCGAGGCGCTACAATTCAAGAGTTCAATGAATATCCAAGCCTCCTCACCCTGCCGGGTGGACCTGGCCGGCGGCACCCTCGACATCTGGCCGCTTTATCTTTTCCACGACTCCGCCGTCACCGTCAATTTCGCCGTTGACCGTTACACGCGCTGCTGGCTGTCGACCCGCAACGACGGCGCCATCCACCTGAAATCGCGCGACCTCGGCATCGCCGAAAGCTTTCCGTCCCTGGACGCGCTGCTCGCCACCAAAAAGTACCGCCTGCCGCTCACGGCCTGGCAGCTCCGGTATTGGCAGCCCGAAGTCGGCCTTGACCTCGAAACCGTCAGCGAAGCTCCCGCCGGCGCCGGCATCTCCGGCTCCTCCTCGCTCATGATTACCGTCGCGAGTGCGATGAACAAGCTCACCAAAGCTGGCCACTCCATCGAAAAGATCCGCGAAATCGCCCAGAACATCGAAGCGCAAATCATCCGCGTGCCCACCGGCTGCCAGGATTATTACCCGGCCATGTACGGCGGCGTTAGCGCAATGGAGATGTCCCCCGCCGGCATCCAGCGCGTCGGCATCGAAGTCGACCTCGCCGACTTCGAACAGCGCATTGTCCTGGCCTACACCGGCGAACCCCGCAACTCCGGCATCAACAACTGGGACGTCATGAAGAAGCACATCGACGGGGACAAAGCCGTCCACCGCTCCTTCGAACAGATCTCCGCCATCGCCAACGGCGTCCGCGCCGCGATCGCCAAGTCCGACTGGAACGAACTCGCCATCCTCATCCGCGAGGAGTGGACCAACCGCAAGAAGAACGCCCCCGGCATCACCACGCCCCTCATCGATCGCCTCATCAAGACCACGGCCAAGGCCGGCGCCAAAGCCGCCAAAGTCTGCGGGGCCGGCGGCGGTGGATGCGTCTTCTTCCTGGTTGAAAAAGGCGCCAAGGAAAAAGTGCAGGCTGTCATTGAGCGCGAAGGAGCGCAAGTCCTCGACGTCCGCGTCGCCCCGCGCGGCGTGCAAGTCAGCTCGAAGAACTAATCCATGCGAGGCGCGGACACCTACGGAATCGCCGTCCGCGTCGGGCTCTTCGCTCTGCTCGAGATCCTGGGCCTGATGATCTTCGGCTCGCTCCTCGCGCCCTGGGCCGGTGTCATGGCGACCGCAACGATGGCCACGTTTCTCGCCGCGTTCATCACGAACGTCTTCACCGTCCGCATCTTCGAACGCCTCTCCCTTGCCGACCTCGGCCTCAACTGGAATCAGAGCTCGCTACTCAATCTGCTCTGGGGACTCGGCGGTGGCGGCGTC
>JADMIO011575656.1_pt1 | contig 13692 bp, 8 predicted proteins | sample 8958161 | NCBI WGS metagenome assembly JADMIO01 (sample SAMN16585339, study PRJNA669376) | soil metagenome | isolation source: Crop rotation soil | place: USA: Cullars Rotation, Alabama | collected 2011 | reverse complement strand
GCCGCGACTTCAAGTCACGTGAATTCCAAGCTTCGGATCCCACTGTGCTGGAAAGGGATCCTTTCGGATGGTAAAGAACCTATACCCTGATTCGGGGAAGATCCGATCGCTCTCCCCCGTCATTCGAAATCCGACGACGTCCCGGTACACGCTCCACATGGGGTGATCCTTCCAGACGACCGCGTCGAACGCAATCTGCCTTGAAGTGTAGCGATTCGTAACCTCGATAATGAAATCAGTGCCGATGCCACTTCGCTGCGCTTCGGTCCGCGCGTAAAGTCCCCGGCCGTAAACGGAGTCAGCGGTGCGTGGCTCGACGTGCACGAATGCTACGACGTGGCCGCCGTGATACAGCATGTGGAATACTCCCGTGGTAGCCGAGTCTAAATGCGTGTTGAATCCGGCGATGCTCAAAGTGCGGAGCGGCTCGGGATATGCGAGGCATGCCGTCTCGGCAATGATTCTCATCGCGGCCCTGTCGGCTCCGCTCAGATCGGCCGGACTGATATCGCGAAGCTCGAGTTTGAGGGCTTCCGCGTGAGGGGTACGCGAATCCCTTCCTACGGAATAAAGAGCCGCCGCAAGATTAACTTCGCCCTTGTAAAATGAAAGTGCATCGAGCGGGGCCGCCGATCCGAGACCGTGCCGCGACGCCGTTCCGAGCATGGCTTTGAGGCATCGATTGGATCCGGAAAGCGCTGCCTGCGAAACTTCACGCCACTCGAGCCGATCCTCGAGGCTCATCGAAGGGAAGTAGCGCCCTTCCAAGACCTCGACCGTTGCAAGCAGCTCACAGTAAGTCGATAGCGCTTTCTCGAGGTTTTCCGTGTCCAGATGCCCCGTAAGATCGAGCACGACGTCGGCAAAGTCAGGCGACTCTGCACAGGCGAAGAACGATTCGAGGATTAAATTCGTGCATCGCGGGTGCGCCGCGATTGCTTCCCTGACTCGTGACCACTCGCGGTGATCCTCGGTGGAGAGCGCTAGAAGAAGGTGCGCCCATGCCCTAAAGGGCAGTTCTTCGAGCGCTGCTCCGAGGATCAGCTCCACTTTCGGGACGAGCGCGGGCAGGTAGCGAAACAGCTGGAGCGTACCCGCCGGGATTCGATCGCGGTACGGCACGAACGAGGGCAGCGTCGTCAAACGCTCGGCACTCACTACATATCTCGGTTGCACCATCGACGTGCGTATGTCGGATGCGATTCGGGCAAGCTTATCGGCGACCCCAGCAAGAGGCAGGCTCACCCCGAGTTCCTTGATATACCACCGCTCGGTCAGCGGCACCGGCTCCTCGCTTTTGAATTCCTTTCGTTTGACGTCGTTCAATGCGCGCCGATACTCATCGAACGACGCTTGCCCCCCCGGGAGGACGAAGAGATTCTGTACGTCCCGCGCGGAGTGTACGTTGTGCCAGGATCGGCCTTGCTGCTCCGCCGCCGAAAGATTGAAGTCGTCGATATACTGTTGCATCCCGACGGCGTCGTCTTCATGGCGTTCAGCCGGCCGCCCCGGAGTCGCAAGCGCGCGATCAAAAAGATTACTTTCAGCATCGGGCCAAAGCTCCTCGAAAATGTCGAGGCGCGAACACCCCCGAAACCCGGCCACCGGCCGCGCAACGTGAATGTCGATCTCTCGAATCAGATCCCTCGATGAAATGGCCCTCTCAATCCCCGGGCTTGAGTTCTTGTATTCGTGCTGCAGCCACCGAAGCTCGGGATACTCGACTCCGATGTACCGGGCGAGGTCATCGATCGGTCGCGGATCGATCCCCGGCCCCTCCCGGGGCACATTCCTATCGTGCACGACAACCGCGCGAAGAGTTCCTGAGCGAGGTTCGAGCACCCCGATTGCATCTCTCGAGAGTCGCCGCGTTACTCCGGGTTCTCTCACATCCAGATAGCGTTCGATGCCATCCCCCCGGCGCAGAGAAGCATCGAGGCTAGCGGGTACGCGCGTTTTACTTTGCTCGGTGAGCTCTCGGTCGGTCTCCGCCCAATCTTCACACGCACATTGCACAAGAATCTCGCTCCGGCTACGCAGCACGACCGCGAAGCACTCCCTGATGAACGAGAGGCTCCGCGGATCGGCACGCGTGTCCTTATCGCATCCAATCGTATTGAGAACAGCTAATGTTTCGAGGAGCGTACCGACTGGAAACTTAGGGTCTGCGAGGTAGCGGTGAAGAATCGCAATATCTGCCTGGTTTGCTCCGGGAACCCAGCCGATGAAGAACGTATCCGCCATGTATTTAGCGCTTGGACTTCCGGCCCCGTTACGCCGGGCAATGTCCACAACGTTCTCCAGATGCTTCGGGAGAGTACGCTCGAAGTAATTCGGCCGGAGCGGCCTATTTTCTGCATTAAGATCGGGCATACGGATGACTCATCGTGCGCGGGAATTCTAAGACTATTCCTCTCCTTAAGATAATCCGGGCCCTAGGAACCGGTTAGCCGACCGGATGAGCTACGCACGTGAGAAACGGAGGCGTCCAAACCCTAATCTTACAACCGCATCTCCCAACTTCTCGCCGATGTGAGAACGCGGGCCGAAAGCTTTGTAGTTCGGCCCGCGCCCACCCCTTTAATCACCGGTCGGGGTCGTCTTCTCCGCCGCCTGCAGGATCAGATCCTCACCGAGAAAGGTCACGTACACCCGGGTCTGCCCGAGCCGCCCCGCGATGAACGAGGCGAGGTCGAGGAGCTTATCGCGCGCCTCGTCGTCGGACATGCCCGATGCGAATTGCACGTTGATCCCGCCGTGGAGCATCCACCCCGACTCGGCCGCCGAGCGGATCGACCCGTCCTGCGGCCAGCCGTAGGACGGATCCGCCGGGCTCACGAGAAGCCCGATGATGGCGCTCCGCTCCCCCTGCCACGCGTGGTGGGCGGCCACCACCTCAGCCAGCGTGTGGAGCTTACCGTCCGGACCGTACCCTTCCTGTAACCCGCCCGTGATCACGAAGGGACGCGCCTTGCCGCGCGCCGCGATGGAGAAACCTCTCATGTGGAGCTCCCGACAGTTGATAAACCGGATATCAGCCGGTACGTAGCGGAAATCGTCAAACCGGACGGCTTGACGGAAGCGTGCCCCACGCTTCCTCGAGGAAACCGGTCCGCCTCAAGGAAGCGCAGGGACTTCTTGTCCGCCACACGTAGATGGAGCTTCCAAATATCGAAAGAAAACCTCTGCGCCTCTCGTCTCTCAACCTCATCCCCGAGAGCATGATGATGAGAGCGAGTGAGCCTGCGAATCCGCGTTAGCGATGAAAAAGAACGAAGCCGACACGCGATACATCGACCGGCGTAATAGCGTTTGACTATATATGCAATCTGCACTAAACAAGCAAGCATTACATGCAATATGCATATAAAGGCGCATGCTTCCGAACGTAACTCCAGACGAAGCCCGGCGGCCGAACCGGCCGGCTGATACCTACGTGGATTGCGTCGCTCACGGCGTCGAGCTTCACGTCTATCCGCGGGTCATGATCTCGTGGGAAGAGTTTTTGATTCATGCCCCGCCCAATTCGATTGCATTGGACGGCTACGTCACCGGGCCTCCGCGCGTCGTTCTCAATCCAACGTATATCAACCTCAATCATCACGAAGGTGTCGATCGGCTTGCGACACGAGCAACCTGCAGCCAAGTTCTCATTTACCTCAAGCAGGACATGGCGGAATCGCTGCGCATTCGAGGAATTCCGAAATTTCAGATCTTCATCAACGATCCCGATCAAGATACGAGCCTCGCTGTCTGGCTGCTCGTCAATCACGACCGCTTTCGCGGAGAGCGGAGTGAACCGCTCGTCAACAAGCTCGTCGCGATCGAAGATCTATTGGACGTCACTGCCGGCGCATATCCTCTCGATCCGGGCTCCGGGGCGATGCAGGAGATCGCTTGGGTGTTCGAGCCCTACACCAGCGCAAAGGTTGCCGGTCGGATCCCGACCATGGCTGGTGCCGAGATGGCCAACGTGGTGAGCGCCGTCGGCAAGCGAATCGATCGCTACACGCTCGGGCGCGCCGAGCGCCTTCCACTCGACATGCGTTACGAAACTCTCGGGGGCGGCCGAGGCTGGAAGCTCATCCGCGAAGTGGGCGCTCATGCGCGAACCGGACTGCTCGCCGACGGGATTAAGGCCTTCGTATCGCTCATCAGTGAGAACGGAGGAAAATATCAGTACTCCATCGGGATGATGTCCCAGTTTATCCCCTTCCCTCTCGAGCGTCTCTTCATATCGCTCAATCGTGCCGAGGGTCTGAGCGATTCCCCCGGGAACCGCTGGGGCGGAAGCAACATCATCGGAGGATCGCCCCGGCTCACGGCGAGCCGTCTCGCGCCCGGGGAGATCGAGCAGATAATCAACGCGGAAGTCGGAGAATTATTATGACCGTTACCTTCATTGCATCATCGAGGGCCGACAGCCTCCAACAGGCTCTGTCAGAATCGTCGCTCCCCACGGGAACGATCGAGGCCGAGTACGGTGACCGGGTCGTAGAGGGATCCGTTTTTACGATGGCGCACCATGGAAGCCGTGCCGGCAATCGTGCTCCCTGCGAGTATGAGAATGGAGAAGCGCGGCTCCCTGACGGAAGCATTTTTAGGGGGCTCGTCGGATTTAGCCACCTCGATCCGGACGCTCTCGGCGGAGCAATGGTGGTGCTCGAAAACAAGCCGCCCAACCGCGCGTTTTGGGATCTCGTCTTGCGTTATGATCTCAAGGGACTTCACGCAATAGAGCCGGCCGGCGAAGATCCCGAAGCGATGCGAAAGCTGTACGCATTGCTCGCGTATTTCTCCGAGAACAAAGTACAGCTTCCTCGTGACGGATCCGTCGCCGACATTACGCGCGACGTATTGAATGCAGCGAGCTCGAATTTGGAGATCGTAAGCGGTGGCTCCGACGGCTGGCTGAGGAAAGGTGATCTCTATCGCGAGCAACAGGACAACCTAAACCGCACGAGCTTTCGATTCCTCAGAGAAGGGGTGATTTTTCGCATCTCGCCCGAAAAGGTGAATCACCTCTACCGGACCCCCGACGGTATGCTAGCGCGGGCCGTGGTGAAATTCGACGAAACGCTCGGTTCCATTTCCCTCTCATTCGCCGGGACGCCCCCTGCAAAAAACGCAATTAAGATTCTGGAAGAGGTTCTGCCGGGAAAAGACGGTGACGATCCGGGAGGTCATGCTTCGATCGCGGGGAGCCGCAGAAATGGGCGGTACGATTTAGAAGCGGCGCTCGCGGTAGTAGCGGCTACGGCTCGCGAGTTGGGAGAGACGAAAACTTGAGTGATAGCAGTAGACAAGCGGCCCGGTTTTGACGGTGTGACACGGGTCATATACCGAGCGGGAAATTCAGTACACTAGTTCTAATCGTGATACCACATGGCACACCACAAATTCTTTTGGCGAGGTTTTTGGCGGCTGCCGTCGTTTTAATAACCGCCTCAACGTCTGCACGTGCGGCTACGAAGCCCCCGCCTCCTTCGGGATATTCGGCAAAGGACTCTGCTGACCAGTTCGATCGAAAAGAAACACAGCGGCCACGCTCCACGAGAGACTATTTCCTGCCTGCCGCGGAGATCGTCGGATTCGAATTTGTTCTCAACCAGTTCAATCGAAACTTTGCCTCGGATGAGGAGGACTATCAGACAAACGCCCACACGATACGTAAAAACTTTCGGCGCGGATTTGGAATAGATCGAGATCAGTTTACGATCAATCAGATTGGTCATCCGTATCAGGGATCAATTTATTACGGATTTGCACGATTTGCCGGATTTAACTTTTGGGAATCGATGGCATTCACGGGCGCAGGAAGTCTTTTATGGGAAGAAGCGGGGGAGACAACGCGGCCTTCGCTCAATGATCAGATTACAACCACTTTCGGTGGCTCCTTTTTGGGGGAACCGCTTGTTCGGATGGCGAAGCTTTTTTGGGCTGATGGATCCGCCGGGGATGCCTCGGTTGAAAACTTGGACGCGGCCGTCGCGTCTCCGCCCCTTGCGATAGACAAACTTGCAGTGGGCCACACCTCCGATTCAAATCCCCCGAATCGTCCTCCCCGGGTGTTTTCGCAATTTCATCTCGGCGTTCTCGACAACTTTCATATCTCAGCCGGTAACCAAGAAGATGCCGTTGATGAAACCGTGGCCGCGGCTATGTTCGAGATGGAATACGGGTTACCGGGCGAACCGGGTTACACCTACAGCCGACCTTTCGACTATTTTAATTTCGAGGGAACATTGGACTCCAATCGTGGCGATCCAATCGAGAGCGTATTCGTGCGCGGCCTCTTGTACGGTGAGGACTACTCGGTATCAAGCGACTACCACGGTGTTTATGGGCTCTACGGTACCTACGACTACCTAGCTCCCGGGCTCTTTCGCGCCGGCAGCACCGGCCTTGCAATAGGGACTACGGGTGAATGGCGTATGGAGCGCGATGTAACGCTCGAAGGAACATTATTGGCAGGGGGTGGTTTCGGAGCAGCCGGAACCATCCACGATACCGACGGTGCGCACGACTACCATTACGGCGGCATTCCGCAGTCGATGGCCGCCCTGCGCTTACGGCTAGGCGATCGGACGACAATAGATCTATCCGGACGCGAATACTATGTCGTTGGTTCAAGCTCGGAGGAGGATAGTTCAAACGCCGAGAATGTTGCAGCCGTCCAAGCGGCGATTACGTGGCGCATCTTCGGACCAAATGCCGTGAGCGTCATGTACGGATCAAGCTGGCGCAATGCACCGCTCGAGGCGACTTCCGATCAACATCAGCAAGTGGAGACGGTCGGCCTTTATTATACCTACCTCCCAAGCGGCCGCCTGGGCCCGGTGCCGGAACGCAACCACGTGCGATAAAAAATATTCGCCGGCAGCTACCGCGGTCACATTTTTCACCGAGAAGATGCGGAGTGGTAACTGGCACTGAAGGTCGGCAATCAAAATCTTGGCCGAACTGATGAACGAACGCGGCTGGATATTCCCCAGCCAAGTTTAGAGAGGAAACAAAATGCATTCTCCCCTTTTGGGCCGCTGCATGAATTCGATTGATCAAAGATATGGGCGGCAACAGCCGCAACGCAGCCTGCGTGGCGCATGAACGCCGGGATCCGGGGGCAGAGCCCCCGGCCGCAATCGCAATCTTGGCCTTGCCAAGTTGCGATCGGTAACAAAATGGAGCGGGAGACGAGACTCGAACCCGCGACCCTCAGCTTGGAAGGGTGTCGACCGACCAACTTGGTCTCATTCGTCAGCACTCATCATGAATGGTATGCTTTGGTTGCTCGACCGTCAATCATGATGAGAGCGATGGATTCATTGTGATTGGTGGAGAGTAGTGCCACCATTTTCGCCACCAGTCCTGACTCTCCTTCGATCAGAAACCATACAGAACGAAATAAAGTTTTTCGAAGTATATCAGCCAGAGAAGCGGCATAACGCACTTCGGAAAAATTTGGGTATGACACGTTAATAGCTATGTTATATCCCACGCTATCGGAGTGCCACAACCACATCGTTCCACGTCCATGGGTTATTGATTAAAGAGCGCCAGTGAAAAACGGCTGTGTCTATATCCTCAAACTTTCTGAAAGTCGCCGTTACTTTTTAGAACACGGCATTTCATACTCTCCTCATCCTGCTGGCGGCGTATTCAGCGAATCAGTCTCGGAGGAAACTTTCAAGCGACTAAACCCAGCTCTCGTCCTGATCGCGTTTGAGTCGGCAAAAGTTGACTATCTGGGCCGCGCGAAGCGCGGTGGAAGTGGCGGGACGGGGAACCGACTCCTTAGATGCTCCCAGCTTTATGAGCTCCCAAGTGGGGTCCCGATGGTCGATTCACAAACGGATGGAGAGCCCCCACGCTCTATTGGTATGTCCTTTCGCGATCTCATTGATGAAACCGAAGCACGATTCCAATCACACGTTAAAGCCAAGCTGGAGTCTGGCGGCATAGTCCAACCGAAGACCTCCGAGGCCCTAATCAGAGCCCTTACACGTTTGTGCCCTAGCTTGGCATCTGTCCTTGAAGAGTTCTCCGGCAGCTGGGCTCGCGGACTTTCGAAAGAGCGCAGAGGGCGGATGGCACTCGAGCGGGACTCCGTCGGGCTAGCCCTGCGATTCGCAGGATTTCCCACTGGTACGATAACAAATCGTCGAATTCGCGACGAAGATGGATCGTTTCTCTCGACCTTGAAGGAATTTCGCGCGCGGGAAGACAATCTAATACTACATGACCTCCACAAAATCCCGGGTGGAACTCTTTTAGAGAAGAGTCCTTGGGTCCTTGGTGCTGCTGTATTCGAGGCGCGGGATTGTCGAGTAACCGTCGTGCATGCGAACAAACAGCCGCTAGAGACAACACTGGGTGTAGACCTAATTTACTTCAATGAGACGTACAAATCGTTCGTTATGGTTCAATACAAAGTTTATGATGACGACGACCGGTTTCGCCTCCCTGATCAAATGCTCGAGGAAGAGATCATCCGGATGAACGGAATACGAAACGGCCTTCCTCCGACCGACGTGAAAGACGTGTGCTGCATTGACCTTCGACTTAACGAAGATCCGTTCTTCTTAAAGTTCTGCTCACGCAAAAAGCTACTGGAGCGCGAATCCGATCTGATTTCTGGGCAGTACGTTCCGCTTCATGCATGGCCAACCATAGAACGGGCAAGCGAATCGCGTGGTTCGAAGGGCGGTCGACTGATCGTCAAAAACGCGCTGAAGCGCCATCTCACCCCGTCCCTTTTCATCGAGGGAGTAAAGCAGGGTTGGATAGGCACACGCAGCGCTCAGAGCGCGCTTCTTCAAGATCTGATTACCAATGCGCTTACCACTGGCAAACCCACAATGTTGGCAATCCGGACTGAAACCGCCGAAGACGACGGTCCCGATTCCGGATTCGGCAGTGAAAGTGCCATTTAACCGTATGTCACAAAACCTGCGTCTGTATCTCGATCAGAGTCTGTTTGGGATTGTTACTGCACCAGGCCCAGCCGAGTCTTACCAAGTCGAGCTGCTGAATCATTTACTGGAGCATCTTGGGTCTCAGATATCATTTGGCGCAACGCCAGCAGGCTTAATTGAAGCGCTCGGTTTTTCATTGCCCGTTATTCCACAAACGGCGCTCCCGGCCTATCAAAGTCCCCTATCCATCGAGGCATTTCAGGCCGCATTTCAGCATCTTCGGAGCTTCTATTTGGAGAAAGTCGTTACGGTTGACGCCATCGAACAACGGGGTGAGCTTTTTCTTCATCGCGTTCGCCAAAGTGAACTCGCGCCCCATTGGCCATTCCATGGAGTGTACGCTGGAATGCTGAACGAGCCCAGTTTAAGGAAAGGGCTAGCGGGTACGCTTGCCTGGGACTATTTATCGTCACGGCGCTTCCTTAAGGATCCTGCTCAAGATTTTGGTCCCCCCTGCGCATATTTTCTTCATGCACTTCACACGGCAGATACACTCTCGGCCTATCGGCTAGCAGACACTCTATTTGATGTATTATTCCGCGCCGACTTCCGAGAACGGGGTCATCCCCTCGTCCGACGGCCGTTTAAACCTAAGGGACCCGGCGGAAAGAAAGGCAGTGACCTTCTAGACTCAGATCTCATCCATCTTGCGTTACTTGGCCCGTTTGCGCAGGGAGCCGTCGCGGATACTGAGCGTGCAATCGTTATGACTTGTGAAAATCCGATTAATTTCACACATCGACTTCGGGTCGCCCTTCAATTCTTCGACTGGTTATTTTGGACCGCAAAGAATGACTCAATCTTTGGAAGTGTGAAATTCCGATTTAACTTCGGTGAAGTGCATTTCTTTCGTACCGCTCGTGATGGCGGCGCGTTTTTGGAGACGTTGCAGGTCGGTCCGCTTCTAATCGAGGAAGTTAAACAGTTCGATCCAGCCGTCGCGAAGCGTCTCGCATTTTACCTGGATCGCGCTGAATCCTGAATGTAAGCGGACCTTAAGTTCGAATTTCGCGGATGATAGCTTATGCTGGCCTCAGCTCTCGGTATCCATCGTTGTTGGGCGGACGCGAGTGTTTAGCGTCCCGCGACAGAGTTTGAAAAAAGACCCGTCCGACCACACCAAGATCTAAATATTTTTTCCTATGTTCTTAACAACCCTGGTGGTAACTTGCCGTGGCTGTAAAACCGGCAGTTCCTAGTTTGGATGAACTAACCTATGCGCCGTCCCTTTGCACTCATCATTCTTCTGATAAGCAGTTTGTTAATTAGTACTAGCGCAGCTTCTGCGCATAGTGCATCTGCTAACGACTCGGTCGCATCTCAGGCCGGTCCGAACGTAGCACGACTGCTTGAACAGATTGCTAAACGTCGCGTGTTTGAAGAGCCTCTCATTGCGGTTAGCGGGCTTCCTTCCGACGCGGAAGCCAAGGTTTTGGATGACGCCATTACGCGGTATCTGGACGCCAAGAATTTTGAAGATGTCCGCCCCTTCGAAGAATTCCTTTCGCGTTATCCTTCAAGTAGTTTTCGCCCGTCCCTTCTAACAAACCTTGGAAGCCTCAGTTATCAACAAGGCTACTTTAGTCGTGCAATAAACTATTGGGAGAATTCCCTTGCATTACTGGAAGCAATGAACGGCCAATCATTGGACGGTAACGCGAGAGCTCTAACATATCGTACCATTGGGGAACTTGCCCGTATGTACGCACGTCTAGGGCGCATGCAGGATGCCGAAACGCTCATCAACAAGGTTAGGCCGGGCGAAATAGAGGGAAAAGCTGAATCACGAATCCGCGAAGCAAAAGGTGCTCTCTGGTTTATGGAGCATGAACCTGAGCATTCCTTTCAATGTGGTCCCCACGCCCTCCATGAAATTCAAAAATTCTACGGCAAGGATACCCCCGATCGGATTCTCAACCTGTCTTCGACGAAGCAGGGCACCAACCTCGCGCAGCTTCAAGCCAAGGCGAAGGAAGTTGGCCTGCCGTTAACGATGGTTCAAAAGGTAGGTAGCGATCCCCTTCCCTTACCGGCGGTCGTGCATTGGAAGGTCGGCCATTTTGCAGCCGCGCTTCAAGAGGTAGACGGGAAAGTCCTTATTAAGGATCCAACTTTCGATGATGAGCTGGTTATCAGTCGAGCGGTTATCGATCAAGAATCGTCGGGATACTTTCTAATACCGACAAAGTTAGTAACAACCTCGTTCCGTAAAGTCTCCACGAAAGAAGCCGAGTCTATTTGGGGCAAAGGGATGACCACGGGAGATGATGGCGGCGAAACCCGCGGCGATAGTGGAAGTGGTGGCGGGGCTTGTGGCAATGGCTCTTGTTGCGGGGCAGGAGGTCCGGGTGGAGGCGCCGGCGGCTCAGGCGGCGGTGCCGGGGGCGCTGGCGGCAGTGGTGGCGACGATGACGGAGACGATGGCTTCTCCGGAATGGCTCAATACAAGATCCATCTGATGCTTGTAAGCCTCTCAGTCTTTGATACGCCGCTTAGATATCGACCTCCTGTCGGTCCCAAGGTTAGTTGCAAGGTCACCTTCAATGCGAAGGAAGCATCTCAACCGTCGATCTTCGATTACACAAACTTTGGAGATAAGTGGAATTTTAGTTACACAGCTTACGTAACTGACAACTCAACCGTAACGAATGGCCCCGTCACTATCGTCCGAAGAGACGGTGGAACTGAACAGTACACGTGGGACACGAGCTTAGCACGGTACATACAGGATCTACGAAGCAGAGCGCAGCTTGTTAAGACCAGTTCGTCTCCGATTATTTACGAGAAGCAGCTGCCGGATGGGGGAAAGGAAATTTACAGTGTGTCTGATGGAGGCACCACGACCCGGCGCGTCTTTCTTAAACAGATCGTTGACCCTCAAGGAAACGCGCTCACCCTCGACTATGACTTTCCATTAAGTGGCGGCATCCGGCTTGTGACGATTACCGATACTATTGGACAAGTCACTACTCTCACTTATGGACTCTCCACTGATATTTATAAGGTAACTCAAATCACCGATCCGTTTGGTCGTTCAGCGACGTTTAGTTACGATACAAGCACCCCGGCGAAGCTCGCATCCATTACAGACATTTTAGGACTAACGTCGTCATTTCCTGCACCACCAACACCGGGCCAAAGCTTCACAATGACAACGCCCTACGGCACAACTTATTTCACGTACTCTGACGTCACCCTAACCGCACCGGACGCTTGGCTAGAAGCAAAAGACCCGTTGAATCAAATCGAGCGAGTCGAGTTCAAGCAAGGGGCCACTGGAATTTCAAGCACTGAGTCGCCGGCGCCGACAGGTGTGACGAACAACTATCTCCAATACCGGAATACCTTTTATTGGAACAAGCGAGTGTATGCGCTCTACGGCGCCGATTATACCAAAGCAAAAATTTTCCATTGGCTCCACAAAGGTAGCACTCAAATTACATCCGGATTTCTTGAAAGTGTAAAAGAACCGCTTGAGCGACGGGTGTGGTACCGGTGGCAAAGCCAATCCGATGCGGTTCGCATTCCCTCGGATTCAGCAGGGATTAACCGCGGATATCGTGTGCTCGACGACGGCACGACTCAGACCGTTGTCTACCGTGACATGAATGGACTTGGAAAAGTAACACTCGAACGAGATCCACGAAGCCGGGAGAGACAGTATGTCTACGATACCAACCGAGTCGATTTACTGACCGTTAAACAACTGAACGAGTTAGGCACAATAACGACGGTTCAACAGTTCTCGAGCTATGTAAACCATCGTCCGCAGACAGTTACGGATGTCTCTGGTCGGACGATCACCTACACTTATAATTCGCGCGGACAAGTGACGAGCGTAACCAACCAGAAGAGTCAGACGACGACCTATACCTATGATACTAACGGGTACCTCACCGCGATCACTGGCCCCGATTCAGTTGATGAGTTTACGTTTACCTACGACTCATATGGACGGACAAGGACCGTCACTGATGTACTCGGTCACACACTAACGTACGACTACGATGCTGCGGACAGAATTACAAAAATCACATATTCCGATAGTACATATGAAGAACGCACCTACGATAAACTTGATCTGTATACGGTTACAAATCGTGACGGCAAAACAACAACCTACAATCACAATGCGATAAGGCAGACGACCTCGGTGGTCGATGCCGAAGGTCATACGACCTCATACGATTGGTGCGGTTGCGGCGCACTCATGGGAATTGTCGACGATCTCGGGCACATGACGACTTGGGACCGAGATATCGAGAACAGAGCTACAAAAAAGACATTCGACGATGGGAAATACTTTACGTACACATACGAAAGCTCAACGTCGCGACTCAAATCGATTCTCGATCCCCGCGGCCAAACTATCAATCTGACCTGGCATCTCGATGATCGATTGCAATGGATTAAATTTACAAGCCCAGTCGTGCCCACAACTGACATCAATTTTAGTTACGACTCTTTCGTTCCGCGGCTAAAGTCCTTTACGGACGGAACGGGGACCACCGCGATCAACTATAATGCTATCGATGCCTCAACAGCTCTTGGACAAGGTCGGGTGGCAAACTTTAACGGACCACTCGCAAACGACACTATTGCTTATACCTATGATGAACTCGGTCGCGTTTTAACCGAGAAAGTAGATGGAACTGGCCAAACCTTTCCAGCACATTGGGATCCTAAGCTTAGAATTCCACGTGGACAAGTTGTCGCG
>JADMIO011070366.1_pt1 | contig 13693 bp, 16 predicted proteins | sample 8958161 | NCBI WGS metagenome assembly JADMIO01 (sample SAMN16585339, study PRJNA669376) | soil metagenome | isolation source: Crop rotation soil | place: USA: Cullars Rotation, Alabama | collected 2011 | reverse complement strand
CGCGACAACTTGTCCACGTGGAATTCTAAGCTTAGGATCCCAATGTGCTGGAAAGTTGTGGGCTATTCAAACTGCTTGATGGCCTCAAAGAATGGAGAAGGTCTCACGCTTGTCCAAGCCAGTGGCATCCGCAACGTGTTTGCGAACGACTGGAAGGGGAACTTCTTCGACGACGCAAGGAAGAAGATCGCCTCAATACCCTTTCTGAGAAATTTAGTGGAAATGACCACAGGCGAGGCCGATCCAAACTATCAGATGCTTACAGCAATGGTGCACTGGAAGGAGTCTACGCCGAAACTAAAAGTGTCTGACTTAGACAGAGTCTTCAACACGCTGTGCAAGACGAATGGCAGCTCAAAGGACGCCTCCAGACTGCTACCCGAGCTGATCGCTCAAGAGGCGGAAGCGTGTCTAAAATCCGGTGGGGTTGGTCTGTATCTGGAGAACAAAATCGTCCTCGCGATAATGATACGTCTTACCTCCGAGCAATTCATGATCGGAAGGTTGAACGACCCGAAGTTCGTGGCAGGGATCACCGCCAATCAAACCCAGCAATTGATCGCGCGGTACAAGGCGACGTTTCCGGACGAGAGCAAAGCAACTAAGACGCTGGATCGGGTCGCGCTAATGACGCCGGAGAATATCCACGTGAACTCTTTCATGTATGAGCCCATCGTCGACATGTCTGACGACAGTCTCCGGAAACTGTGTGTCGACGTGACGAGTCTCGCCTAAGCCTGCGCCCTCTGAGGACCGTGGATCTGCGAGCAGCGTCGCCGATTTTAGGCGTAACTTCGAACAGGCGGCCAAGCGTAACCGGGGTGCCCACCGCCCTGGCTCCCGCGCTCTCTTCAATCTTGGTTGCGGCAGGGCATAGAATCTCAAAAGACTTGATCGAGGAGACGCAACAAATCTCCTTGGTCGTCGTCGGTCCCCGAAGTGTCCGCAAGTGAGGCAATCCCCCACCAAGGGAGAATTGCCACCCTAACTGCCACCGGACGGGAAGTGACAGTATGGGACAGGACGGGATAGGCGAGGCTCGCATCGCCCTAAATCCGGGAAGTGCCGGACCAAAAGGGACGGACCGGGATAGGTAAAGACAGCTCAAGTAGGTTTTCGAGACCGCCCCGTTCGACCGCTCCGGCATCCCTCCGTCAAAGAGTCGATTGGGAGCCGGGTATCTAGAGGGTTGCCCATCCCGAGACAAGGCCGGGGAGAGGGCTTTCGAGGGGCGGAAACCCTTGACTTTCCGCCCTCCTTGCACTTTATCCCCGGCGACGGCGCGAACCATACCCGGTCCGCGCCCTAATCGTTTGTCCGACGGCGTTTTCGTGGGCCTAGCCGGCGCCGTCCCCGGTCAGACTGGAAGAAGCCCGCCCGTTTGCTTCCTAGGAAACGAGGCGTGGCGTCGAACGCGAGGCAAAGATGTTCGCAGTCATCAAAACCGGCGGCAAGCAATATCGCGTTGCCGCCGATGAAGTGTTGCAGGTCGGAAAGGTCGCCGGCGAGCCCGGCGATCAGGTGACCTTCGGCGAGGTGCTCGTCGTCGGTGGCGACAAGCCCAACCTCGGCTCTCCGCTCGTTTCCGGCGCTTCGGTCGTCGGCGAGATCGTCGAGCACCAGCGCGGGCCGAAGATCATCGTCTTCAAGAAGCGTCGCCGGCACAATTCGCGCCGTCGCAATGGCCACCGGCAGGACTTCACGCTCGTCCGCATTACCGAGATCCTGACGGACGGCGCATCTCCTTCGAAGGAGAGGAAGGCGAAGCCAGCAAAGGCCAAGCCTGCGAAGGCTCAAGCCAGCGAAGCCGCAGCCACCGAAGCCGCAGCCACGGAAGCCGCAGCCACGGAAGCCGCGCCGAAGGTGAAGAAGCCGCGCGCCAGGAAGGCGCCGAAGAGCGAAACCAAATCGAAGGGCGCGGACGAATAGTCTGCAGCCGAGAGTTCGAAGGAGACTAAGATGGCACACAAGAAGGCAGGCGGTTCCTCCCGCAACGGCCGCGATACCGCAGGCCGGCGCCTTGGCATCAAGAAGTCGGGCGGCGAGGCGGTCGTGCCGGGCAACATCATCGTGCGGCAGCGCGGCACCAAGTGGCGCCCCGGCGCGAATGTCGGCGTCGGCAAGGACCACACGATCTTCGCGCTGGTCGAAGGTCGCGTTGCCTTCAAGTCGAAGGACGGTGGACGTTCCTACGTCTCCGTCGAGCCGTCGCCGGAGGCAGCCGAATAGCCGGCTTGATCGCCGGCGTCCCGCGGACCCGGCAACGAATTTGAGAGGGGAAGCGGGAAGCCGCTTCCCCTTTTTCTGTTGAGGACGACGACCATGGTTGCGAGGGCGGAGGGAGCAGAGAGGCTGGCACGCGCGCTGCGCGTGAGCCTGTCGCCGCTCGACCCTCGCCATGCAGACACTCTGTTCGAGCTTCTGAACGACTGGGAGGTCGTGCGCATGCTCTCCGATGTGCCGTGGCCGCTTCGGCGCGAGGATGTCGCGTCGTTCCTTTCCTCCGAGCATGCGGCGACGGATGACTTCATCATGCTCGCTGGCCATGAGCCGATCGGGGTCTGTGCCGTGAAGAAGCCGGGGAGCGGCAATCCTCCGCGCAAGATGCCGCGCCTCGGCTATTGGATCGGCCAGAGATACTGGGGCCGCGGTTACGCGACAGACGCGATCGGTGCGCTGGTCGATGGTGCGTTCGACACCTATCCGGCCGAGCGTGTCGGTGCCGGCATCTTCCACGACAATCCCGCTTCGCGCCGCGTGCTGGAGAAGCTCGGCTTCTCGCAGATGGGTACGGGGCTCGCCCGTTCCGTCTCCCGCGCACGTGACGTCGAGACCGTCGAGATGCAGGTCACGCGAGCGGCCTGGTGCGCTGCGCGGGCGAAGCGCTCATGAAGTTCCTCGACCAGGCGAAGGTGTTCATCCGCTCCGGCGATGGCGGCGCGGGCGCGATCTCGTTTCGGCGGGAGAAATTCGTGGAGTTCGGCGGGCCGGATGGCGGCGATGGGGGCCGCGGTGGCAATGTTTACGCGGAAGCCGTCGACGGACTGAACACGCTGATCGACTATCGCTACCAACAGCACTTCAAGGCGAAGACCGGCGGCCACGGCATGGGTCGTGACCGCCACGGCGCCAAGGGTGCGGACGTCGTGCTCCGCGTTCCCGTCGGCACGCAGATCTTCGCCGAGGATAATGAGACGCTCATTGCCGACCTTGCGACGCTCGGCGCGCGCGAGCTGCTTGCTGAAGGTGGGAACGGGGGCTTCGGCAACGCCCACTTCAAGTCCTCTACCAACCGCGCACCGCGCCGCGCCAATCCCGGCATCCCGGGCGAGGAGCGGTGGCTTTGGATGCGGCTGAAGCTCATCGCCGACATCGGCATCGTCGGCCTGCCAAACGCGGGCAAGTCGACCCTTCTCGCGCGCGTCACCTCCGCCAAGCCGAAGATCGCCGACTATCCCTTCACGACGCTGCACCCCAATCTCGGTGTCGTGCGCCACAAGGGTACGGAGTTCGTGCTCGCCGACATTCCCGGGCTGATCGAAGGCGCGCACGAAGGCGCAGGTATCGGCGACCGCTTCCTTGGCCATGTCGAGCGCTCTCGCGTTCTGATACATCTCGTCGATGCGGCGGGCGATGATCCCGGCAAGGCCTACGACACCGTGCGCGGCGAGCTTGCGGCATACGCCCACGGACTGGCAGAGAAAGCGGAGCTCCCCGTTCTCTCGCGCGCCGATGTCGCGACGCCGGCGCAACTGAAGTCAGCGAAGGCGAAGCTCAAGCGCCGCTCCGGCGCTGCACCGCTTGTCATCTCCGCCGCGACCGGAGCCGGTATCGAGGCATTGCTCGATGCCTGCATCGAATTGGTCGGAACGTCGGCATCGGACGAAGAAGAATCCGATCCGCGTTGGAGGCGAGGGTGAAGCGCCCAAGCCTCGCCACCCACCGCGTCATCGTCGTCAAGGTTGGGTCGTCGCTCCTCGTCGACGGTGCGAACGGCAAACTCGATGGCGATTGGCTCGCTTCGCTCGTCGACGACATCGCCAAACTTGCGAAAGGCGAGCGCCAGCTCCTCGTCGTTTCATCGGGGGCGATCGCGCTCGGCCGTGGCGCGCTTGGCGTGAAGCGGGGTGCGCTGAAACTGGAGGACGCGCAGGCCGCCGCGGCAGTAGGGCAGGTGGCGCTTGCAGGCGCGTGGGCTAGGTGTCTCGCCGAGCGCGGTCTGACCGCAGCGCAGATCCTGCTGACCTGGGGCGACACCGAGGAGCGCCGCCGGTATCTGAATGCGCGCGCCACACTCGCCACGCTTCTTCGGATGGGCGCTGTTCCCGTGATCAACGAGAACGACACCGTCGCGACAGCCGAGATCCGCTATGGCGACAATGACCGGCTCGCGGCGCGCGTCGCGGCGATGGTCGGCGCCGACTGTCTTGTGCTTCTCTCCGACATCGATGGCCTCTATTCAGCGCCGCCGGCATCAGACCCGAATGCCGAGCATATCGAGTTTGTGTCCGCCATAACCCCCGCGATCGAGGCGATGGCCGGATCGGCGGGCTCGGAGCTTTCGCGCGGCGGCATGAAGACGAAGATCGAAGCGGCGAAGATCGCAACCGCCGCTGGCGCGGCGATGGTGATCGCGAGCGGCCGGCGGAAGAACCCGCTGGCTGCGATCGACGGCGGCGCGCGCGTCACGTGGTTCGCGCCGCAGGCGACACCGGCAAGCGCGCGCAAGGCGTGGATCGCGAGTCACCTCGAGCCACGCGGGATGATAACGATCGACGCCGGTGCCGAGAGTGCGTTGCGTTCCGGCAAGAGCCTGCTGCCTGCCGGCGTCACGTCGGTCGCCGGTGACTTTTCGCGCGGCGACGCGGTGGTGATCCTCGGTGCGAAGGGCGCGGAGCTTGGTCGTGGTCTGGTGGCGTTCGACCTGGACGAGGCGCGAAAGATCGTCGGCCGCCGCTCGCAGGAGCTCGAGGCGCTGCTTGGTTATTCCGGCCGCGCCGAGATGATTCACCGCGACGACATGGTTCTTCGCGAAGGCTGAGGGAGCGCCTGCGATGCTTTTCATGGTGATCGAGACGTTCCGAAATCAGGATGCGAAGTCCGTCTATCGCCGCTTTCGCGATAAAGGCCGCATGATGCCCGAAGGCTTGAGCTTCGTTGGGAGCTGGACGACGGCCGAAGTTGGCCGCTGCTTCCAGCTCATGGAAACGGATGACGTCACGCTGCTCCAGCGCTGGGTCGCCGAATGGTCCGACCTCGCCGCCTTCGAGATCGTGCCAGTGGTCGCCGGCAAGGAGACGGCGGAAGCGCTCGCCGCGCAGCTTTGACCGGCCCAGTGACGGCGTTGTCAGCGCTTTCTCAAAGAGATAGAGCACTTCCATGAACGCCAAGCGCAACGAGTTCGCATCCGGCGAAGGCGACGTCGAGACGCTGATGCAGGGCATCGGCGCGAAGGCGCGCGCCGCTGCGGCGATCCTCGCCAATGCTTCGACCGACGCGAAGAACCGAGCGCTTGTGGCCGCCGCCGCCGAGCTTCGTCGTACAACAAAGACAATTCTTGCTGCGAACGAGACGGACGTCGCTGCGCTTCGCGCCTCTGGTGCTACCGCCGCCATCGTCGATCGCGGCACATTGAACGAGAGGCGCGTCGAAGCGATCGCGAAGTCGCTCGAGGAGATCGCAGCATTTCCCGATCCGGTCGGTTCTGTCATCGCCGAATGGGATCGCCCGAATGGCCTTCATATCGAGCGCGTCAGGACGCCGCTCGGTGTGATCGGCGTCATCTATGAGAGCCGGCCGAACGTCACGGCAGATGCGGGCGCGCTTGCTTTGAAGGCGGGGAACGCCGTCATCCTCCGCGGCGGCTCCGACACGTGGCGAAGCTCGGCCGCCATCCACGCCGGTCTCGTCGCTGGCTTGCGCGCTGCGGGCCTGCCGGACGATTCGATCCAGCTCGTGCCGACCACGGATCGCGAGGCGGTCGGCGCCATGCTGCGCGGGCTCGATGGTACGATCGACGTCATCGTGCCGCGCGGCGGCAGGAGCCTCGTCAGCCGCGTGCAGGCGGAGGCGCGCGTCCCGGTGTTCGCGCATCTCGAAGGCGTGTGTCACGTCTACGTCCATGCGGCCGCCGAACTCGATATGGCGCGGCGGATCGTCATCAACGCGAAGATGCGGCGCACGGGAGTCTGTGGTGCAGCGGAAACGTTGCTCGTCGACAAGGCTTGCGCGAAGACGCATCTCGCGCCGCTCGTACGGGCGCTTCAGGACGCCGGCTGTGCTGTCCGCGGCGATGCTGCCACGATGGCGGCGGTCGATGGTGTCGAGCGAGCGACGGAGGAGGACTGGTATAAGGAGTACCTGGACGCGATCATCGCTGTCCGCGTCGTCGATGGCCTGGACGCCGCGATCCGACACATTGCCACCTATGGCTCGCGCCACACGGACGCGATCGTGACGGACGACAAGGCCGCGGCAGAGCGCTTCATGGCCGAGGTCGATTCCGCCATCGTGCTGCACAATGCCTCGACCCAGTTCGCCGACGGCGGCGAGTTCGGCATGGGCGCAGAGATCGGCATTGCGACCGGCAAGCTCCATGCGCGCGGGCCTGTCGGTGTGGAGCAGCTCACCAGCTTCAAATACCGCGTGCGCGGCAGCGGCCAGACCCGGCCTTGAACCGATGGCGGGTGAGGCTGAGGTGCGTTCTTGAGGCCGAGCCGCGTCTATCGCGGGCTGCCGCCATTTGGCGAGCGGCAGCGGATTGGGCTCTTCGGCGGTTCGTTCAACCCCCCGCATGAAGGTCACCGCCGTGCCAGCCTCTTTGCTCTGAAGCGCCTCGGCCTCGATTGCGTCTGGTGGATGGTGACACCGGGCAATCCTTTGAAGGAGAACGGCGGCCTGAGGCCGCTAGCGACTCGCATGGAGGCGGCGGCCAAGGTCGCCGCCCATTCGAAAATCGCGATCAGCGGTGCGGAGGAGGGGTTCGGGACGCGCTACACGGCGGATCTGATCGCCGTGCTGAAAATGCGCGCGCCGGCGGCTCGGTTCGTCTGGATCATGGGCAGTGACAGTCTTGCCGGCTTTCACCGCTGGGAGGATTGGCGCGGGATCGCCCGGTCAGTTCCGATCGCCATAGTAAACAGGCCGAAAAGCACGCTGGCGCCGCTTTTCGCCCGCGCGGCCCAGGCGCTTGCCCGCTACCGGGTCGACGCTGACGACGCGCTGACGCTTGCCGACCGCGACCCGCCGGCCTGGCTCTTCCTGACCGGGCCACGGATTTCCGCCTCCTCGACGGCGCTCCGAGCCCGCGTCTTGAAACGGTAACGTTTGCACCCCTATCTTAGGGGCGTGGCTTCAGCCACGATTCGCGACGGAAAGGGGAACACACGCTGTCCGAGATGAACCGCTCTGTTGGAGGTGCCACGTTACGCGCGCCTCCGTCGGCCTCCCTGTTGGCGGCCAGTGCGTCAGGGGAAGCTTTGAAAACCGTCCTTGCGAGCCTCGAAGATGCGAACGCCGAGGACACCGTCACCATCGACATCCAGAACAAGTCCGCGCTCGGCGACTACATGGTCGTCGCTTCCGGCCGTTCGCACCGCCACGTTGGCGCGATCGCCGGCCGGCTCGTGACCGATCTCAAGGCCGCCGGCTTTGGTCCGGTCCGCGTCGAAGGGCTGCGGCACGGTGACTGGGTGCTGATCGATGCCGGAGATCTGATCGTCCACATCTTCCGACCCGAAGTGCGTGAGTTCTACAACCTCGAGAAGATGTGGTCCGCGGACTCCTATTCGGAGCGCCGCGCGCTCGCCTGAGCGGATGGATATTGTCATAGCCGCTGTCGGCCGGCTCAAGGCCGGGCCGGAGCGTGAGCTCTGTGATCGTTACCTCGACCGCTCGCGCAAGTCGGGGGCGAAGCTCGGCCTGCGCGGTTTCTCCGTTTCCGATATCACTGAGAGCCGGGGCGCACGCCCCGCCGGACGGATCGCTGAAGAGGCGAAGGCGCTCGCCGGTCTCCTGCGCAAGGACGACCGGGTCATATGTCTCATTGCAGACGGCACGCTTGCCGACAGCGAGGCTTTTGCAAGATCCCTTTCCGCCGATGCCGCCTTCAACGTCCCGCGAACTGTCTTTATTATCGGAGGGCCTGACGGCCTTGGCGCAACCATCGTAGCGAGGGCCGACCGCAAGCTTTCGTTTGGGCGGCTGACCTTGCCGCACCAACTGGTGCGGGTGCTCCTCGCCGAGCAGCTTTACCGCGCAGCGACCATCCTTTCCGGGCACCCCTACCATCGGGCATAATGTTAAGTCCCCGTTGGTTATATGTCCGGATGTCCCCGTTCAGCCGCCCCGCCATCTCAGCGCTCGTTGCCGGCCTCGCCTTTCTGGCGGCGCCGCATGTACTGAGCGCGGCGGAAGCACCTAAAGCCGCTGAGGCGCCGAATGCCGCAGCGGCCGCGGTCGCCGAGCTTCGAAGCGGTGAGGGGAGTGCGGAAGACCGCAAGCAGGCGCGCGAAGCCGAGCTCTCGGCGATCCGCCGGTCGATCGAAGTCTCCGAGCGCCGGCAGGCGGCACTCCGCGACGAGATTGCCGGTCTGGACAAGGACCGCGCCAGCCTGAACGCCGATCTGATCGCGACCGGCCGGCGCCTTCAGTCGACGGAAGATGACATCGGCAAGATCGAGGCGCGCCTAGATCGCCTGCATGGGGAGGAGGATGGCCTCCGCCGGTCGCTGCATGAGCGCCGCGCGGTCCTCGCCGAAGTGTTGATGGCGCTGCAGAGGATCGGCCGCACGCCGCCGCCGGCCATTCTGTCGCGGCCGGAAGATGCGCTCGCTGCGATCCGCGGCTCGATCCTCGCGGGCGCCGTGCTCCCCGATATTCGCGTCCAGGCTCAGGGCATCGCCGCGGATCTGTCCGAGTTGACGGCGCTCGCCGCCCGCATCGAGTCGGATCGCGATGCGCTTCGCACCCGCTACGCCTCGCTTGGCGATGAGCGGGCGCGCATCGATCTTCTTGTCAGCGCGCGGAAGGCGCAGCGCGAGCAGACCGAGGCCGCGCTCTCCGCTGAGCGCGACAAGGCAGGCGAGCTCGCCACGCAGGCGGAGACGCTGCAGGGCCTGATCACATCGCTCGAGAGTGAGGTGGCGGCAGCGGCGCAAGCGGCCGAGGAAGCGCGCGAGGCTGCGCGGGCGACAGCGCGCGCCAATCCCACGGAAGCCCAGCGCCGGCTCTCCGATACGAGCCGCATTGCGCCGGCGATTCACTTTGCCGACGCAAAGGGTCTTCTTCCGTGGCCGGTGCAGGGCGAGAAGGTGCTGGGCTTCGGGGATCCCGATGGCCTCGGGGGCGCCACGGAGGGCGTGTCGCTCGCGACCCGGCCGGGGACGCCGGTGCTCGCCCCGGCAGACGGCTGGGTGGTTTACGCTGGTCCGTTCAGATCCTACGGACAGGTCTTGATCCTGAATGCCGGTGACGGCTATCACATCGTGCTGGCCGGCATGGAGCGCATAGACGCTGCGCTTGGCCAGTTTGTTCTTGGCGGGGAGCCCGTAGCCATCATGGGCTCCACCCGGCTGGCGAGCATCGAGGATATAGACCACACTTCCGCCAAGCCGATTCTCTATGTTGAATTTCGTAAGGATGGCAATTCGATAGACTCGGCGCCCTGGTGGGCGCCCACGAATGGTGAGGTCAACGGATGATGCGTAGATTCACCCTACTGGCGACCGGCGCGGTTCTCGGCGCCCTGGTTATGGGGGGCGTTGCCCAATTCGGCGGCGTTGGTGGGGCGACTGCGGCGGCGACGGATACCTATCGCCAGCTTAATCTTTTCGGCGATGTCTTCGAACGCGTCCGAACGGACTACGTCGAACAGCCCGATGACGCGAAATTGATCGAATCTGCCATCAACGGGATGCTGTCCTCGCTCGACCCACATTCGAGCTACCTGAACGCGAAAGATTATCAGGACATGCAGGTCCAGACTCGTGGCGAGTTCTTCGGGCTCGGCATCGAGGTCACGATGGAGAACGAGCTCATCAAGGTGATCTCGCCCATCGACGATACGCCGGCTTTCAAGGCGGGCATCCTCGCTGGCGATCTGATCACGCAGCTTGACGGCGAGCAGGTGCAGGGACTGACGCTGCGCGAAGCGGTCGAGAAGATGCGCGGCCCCGCGAATTCCTCGATCGTGCTGACGGTCGTGCGCGAGGGCGAGCCGAAGCCGCTCAAGATCACCGTGGTCCGTGACGTGATCCGCGTTCAGTCCGTCAAGTCGCGCGTCGAGAACGACATCGGCTACATCCGTATCGCTTCTTTCAGCGAGCAGACAATGGAAGGCCTCGAGAAGGCGATCGACGGCATCGAGGCGAAGATCCCGAAGGATACGCTGAAGGGCTTCGTACTGGATCTCCGCGGCAATCCCGGTGGTCTGCTCGATCAGGCGGTGATGGTCTCCGACGCTTTCCTCGACAAGGGCGAGATCGTCTCCACCCGCGGCCGCCGCAGCGACGAAGTTCAGCGCTTCAGCGCGCGGGCCGGCGACCTCACCAATGGCGAGCCGCTGATCGTGCTCGTGAACGGCGGGTCGGCTTCGGCCTCCGAGATCGTCGCCGGTGCGCTTCAGGATCACCGCCGCGCGACGCTCGTCGGCACGCGCTCCTTCGGCAAGGGGTCGGTGCAGACGATCATCCCGATCGGCCGCTCGGGTGCCATCCGTCTGACGACGGCCCGCTACTACACGCCGTCCGGCCGCTCGATCCAGGCGAAGGGCATCGATCCGGACATCGAGGTGCTGCCGGAGCTCCCGAAGGACCTGCAGGACTTCGACACCGTCACCGAGGCGCAGCTTCGCGGCCATCTCCGCGGCGAAGGCGAGAAGAACGAGACCGAGACGCCGGCCGCGACGACGACGACCGATCCCGAAGCGCCCGCGGACGCCGAAGAGCCTGCCGCCGCGACCGCGACGCCTCCGAAAGAGGGCGACGAGAAGCCGCTCGCCGGTGCGCTCGCGTCCTACATCCCGGATGATCCGAAGCAGGACAAGCAGCTGAACTACGCGTTCGACCTGCTGCGCGGCATCCAGGTGAACGCGCGCTTCCCGGCTACGGCAGAGCAGGGCATCCCGAACTAGCTCTCACTTAAGAGTGGCGCGCGGCCTGGGTGGCCGCGCGTTGCTTTCCGGAGGGGCGGTTTCGTCCTTCGCCGGCAGAGGGTATACCTAATCGCGAATCGCCGGCGCGGATCAGGTCCGCCTCGGCCCTCCCGCAAAACCATCCGGGGCGATGCCGAAGAACGATCTCGATAAGCCGCTGATGGGCCTGCTGATGCCGGAGGCGCCCGCCGTGCGGCGCCGTTCGGTGATCGCGCCCCTCATCGTCTCCGTTGCGATCGTTGTCGCTGTCATTGCCGCGATCTGGGTGGCGGTTGTCGACGATCCGGATGGCGGACGCCCGGTGGCCGCAGCCCGCATCAGCGATCCCATTCCCGCCGCGACCGGAAGCATCGATGCCAGCGGCGCGCCCGCTGCCGGCGCCGACGGCACGAGCACCGAAGTTGCCATCGCAACGCCTCCGCAGCTGGAGCTTCAGCCGCAACCACAGCAGCCCGAGCCGCCTGCGGACGAAATCCAGTTGGCGGGATTGCCGCAGCTTCCTGCGGCGGTGTCCGGCGATCCGAGCCTGCTCGAGCAGACGAGCCTCGGAGCGCTGCCGCGCATCTCACCTGACGGACGCAAGCCGCGCGACACCTATGCACGCCGCGCCGCGCCGGTGCCGCAGGGCGTGCCGCGGATCGTCCTTGTCGTCGGCGGCCTTGGGATCAGCCAGACGGGGACGCAGGCCGCGATCGATGCGCTGCCGGAGGACGTGACGCTCGCCTTCGCGCCTTACGGCTCGAGCTTGGAGCGGTGGGTCGGCAAGGCGCGCGAGAAGGGCCACGAGGTACTCCTGCAGATCCCGCTCGAGCCGCTGGATCACGCCCAGACCAACGACGCCGGCGACCACACGCTTCTCGTCGAGGGTGGGCCGGCGAACCGCGAGAACCTGCACTGGGCGCTGGCGCGGATGACCTCCTATGCCGGCGTGATGAACCACATGGGCGGGCGCTTCCTCGAGGATGAGCACGCAGTCGTGCCGTTCCTGGGCGAGATCGGTGAGCGAGGCCTGTTCTATCTCGACGACGGCTCGGCGCAGGACAGCCTCGCCGGGCGGATCGGCGCTGCGCTCAAGGTTCCAGTTGTGACGGCCGACAAGACCATCGACCGCATCCGCACGCCTTCGGCGATCGAGAAGGAGCTTGCAGGCCTCGAGACAATGGCGCGCACGCGGGGGCTGGCTGTCGGGGTCGCCTCGGCCTTTCCCGCTTCGATCGAAGTGATCTCCCGTTGGGTGCGCGAAGCGCAGGCCCGTGGCATCGTCGTCATCCCGGCGAGCGCCGCTTACCCGTCCTGAACCGATGAATGATGCCGAGGGCCGCTACCGGCCCTGCGTCGGGATCGCACTCTTCAACGCGGAAGGCCGCATCTTCGTCGGCCGCCGGCGCGCCGGCGGCAACGAGGGCAACAAGCTCCGGAACGCGTGGCAGATGCCGCAGGGCGGCATCGACGAGGGCGAGGCGCCGCTCGATGCCGCGCACCGCGAGCTCTACGAGGAGACGAACGTCCGCTCGGTCGAGGCGCTTGGCGAAAGTGCCGGCTGGCTCTCCTACGACATCCCGACACCGCATGCCGGCTTAGCGTGGAAAGGCCGCTACGTCGGCCAGCGTCAGAAATGGTTCGCCTTCCGCTTCACGGGTGACGACAGCGAGATCGACGTCGAACATCCGGGCGGGGGGAAGCACAAGGCCGAGTTCGGCGCATGGCGCTGGGAGAAGCTTGAGCGGCTTCCGCAACTCGTCGTGCCGTTCAAGCGCGCCGTCTACGAGAAGGTCGTGGAGGAGTTTCAGCGCTTCGCCGCGATGACCTGACCTAGCGTCAGGTCGGGCGAAACAGGTTGCGCGTCAGTCGGTGACGAGCTTGACCATCTGCCCCGGCGTCACGACATCGCCCGGCCCCAGCCCGTTCAGCAGCATGAAAAGCTCGCGGCTCCGCTCCGTGCCCTGCATCTGCGCGGAGAGATCGCCGATGCTCTCGTTCGGTTTGACGACGACGACATCGACCTTGAGCGGCGATAGCCGCGCCGCTTCGGCGGCGCTCATGCGGTGGAACGACGAAAGCGTCGCGGCGAGCGCCTGGTCGATCGCCGCGCCGTTGTTCCGGTCGGCGAAGATGACGCGATACATGCTCGGGCCGACACGCAGCGCCCCGATCCGGAACACCCAGTCGCCCGCTGCGGCCTGTGCCGTCGCAGCCGGCAATCCGTTGATCGTGGTGGCCTGGATGGTGCCCTCGACGAGGCCGTTGATCCAGCCTGAAGCGAGATAGGCGTCGGGCGCGGTGGATTCGTCCACCGTGACGCCGTCGAAACGCATCGCGGTGTCGTCGCCCGCCGCGGCAAGCACGGCTTCCTTCGTGTTCTCGAGGCGGAACGTATCCGGCACCTGGAAAGCGATGCCGAGCCTTGGATGCAGGAACTCGCGGCCGCGCACAAAACCTTCGGACGGATCGTCGCCGAAGACCATGCCGTCGAGCGCCTTCAGGTAATTCGCCTCGGTCCGTTCACCGACGCCGGGCGCGCCGAACTGGCGGGCCACCACG
>JADMIO011135912.1_pt1 | contig 13694 bp, 10 predicted proteins | sample 8958161 | NCBI WGS metagenome assembly JADMIO01 (sample SAMN16585339, study PRJNA669376) | soil metagenome | isolation source: Crop rotation soil | place: USA: Cullars Rotation, Alabama | collected 2011 | reverse complement strand
GCCGCGACTTCAAGTCACGTGAATTCCAAGCTTCGGATCCCACTGTGCTGGAAAGGGACGAATCTGATGGTACAACACAGCTACACCATCGCGGACTGCAGCCGAGTGGTCGATGAGAGTGTCGTCGATGTCGAAGAGGACAAGCATTGGCGGCCCGCAGGCAACGCGTGTTTGTGGCGTATGCTCAAAATACGCCGCGGTGTGCGTCGTCAATAGATCGTCGCTTGAACGTAATGACACCCGCGTCTGGCGTAGAGAACCGGCGTAGCAGCATACTTTGATCGCGGCCTCAAGCCCTTCCCGCCGCCGACCACGGAGTCCACGTATGCGCAGCCTACTTCTGTGCAGGGTCACGCGATGAGCGACGGTGCGACTGGCCGCATCAGCCGCCGCGAGTTCGGCCAGCTTCTCGGTGCCGCGGCGATGACCGGAGCCCTTCCAGGTGCGTCGCTCGACGCATTCGCGGAGCCTAGAACGATGATCGAACCTTCTACTGTGGCGTCTTCTGCCGCCGACGAACTATGCATGCTCACCGCGACCGACCTTGCGAGTCGAATCCGACGAAAGCAGGTGTCGGCACGCGACGTGATGGCCGCGCACTTGGCGCGCATCGAGCGAGTCAACCCAAAGATCAACGCGATCGTTACGCTCGTTGCCGATCGCGCGATGGCCGACGCCGCGAAGGCTGACGAGCAGCAAGCAAAGGGAGCCGCACTCGGACCGCTGCATGGACTGCCGGTTGCGCATAAGGATCTTGTGAACACCGCTGGAATTCGTACGACGTTCGGCTCGCCGTATTACAAGGACAACGTGCCGACGCGCGACGCGCTGATCGTGACGCGCATTCGCAACGCGGGCGCGATCACGGTGGGAAAAACAAATACGCCGGAGTTCGGCGCGGGATCGAACACGTTCAATCCGGTCTTCGGCGCGACGCACAATGGCTTCAACCTCGTGAAGACGGTCGGCGGAAGCAGCGGCGGCGCGGCGGCGGCGCTCACGAACAGCATGGTGCCGCTCGCCGGTGGCAGCGACACCGGTGGCTCGCTGCGAAATCCCGCGGCGTTCAACAACATCGTCGGCTTCCGACCGTCGCCGGGTCGCGTCACCGACGACGATGGATCCTGGTCGCCGTTGTCGACCGGCGGTCCGATGGCACGCACCGTGGCGGACGTCGCACTGTTTCTCAGCACGATTGTTGGGCCGCATTCGCCCGATCCTCTCGCGATTTCCGAGGACGGCGCGCGATTCCGCGCGCCACTCGGGCGCACCTTCAAGGGCGTCCGCGTCGCGTGGTTCAAAGATCTTGGCGGCATTCCGTTCGAGTCGGAGATCACGCGCGTGGTCAATGCGAATCGCAAAGTCTTCGAGGACCTCGGCTGCGTCGTCGAGCAGGCGGAACCCGATTTCGCGGGTGTCGACGAAGCGTTTCCAATCTTACGACATCTGTCATATCACTCGAGCTACGCGGCGCTGGCGCGCGAGCGTCCCGATCTGTTCAAGGACACGGTCAAATGGGAGATTGCTGAAGCCGAGCGACAAACCGGCGCCGATGTGGCGCGAGCGGCGGCGCGTCAGGCGCGCATGTACACACAGAGCCACGACTTTTTTGAGAAGTATGAATACTTCGTGCTGCCCGTGACCCAGGTCGAGCCGTTCGATATCACCACCGAGTATCCGACGACGGTCGCGGGCGTGAAGATGCCGACATACATCGATTGGATGCGCTCATGCTGGTACGTGACGTTCATGGCGAATCCGGCGATCTCGGTGCCGGCTGGGTTCAGTGCGAGTGGATTGCCGGTGGGTTTGCAGATTGTTGGAAGGCATCGGGGCGACTGGAGCGTTCTTCAGATGGCCCACGCCTTTGAACAGGCGACCGGCCATGGAAAGCGCAGGCCGACGGTTTAGAAGAGCGACTATGAGACGATGCCGTCTTTGGTCGATGCTGGCGTTGCTGATTCTCGCGGCTCGCGCCGCGCACGCACGGTGTCCGAACGGCTCGCCCAAACCGTGTGCTCTCGATTCGAACGCCGTCGTCTTTGCGCCGTTCGTCGTGAACGGACCGCCGTCATTGAGTTACTTGTGAACGAGCCTCGCGGAGTTGTTCCAGACGGCCTTCGATGGCGCGGGACGCGTGATTCCTGGGCGTGGCGGCGGTGCGGTGTCATTACTCGGGCCCACGCATAAACTTCGAGTGCCGTTCGCTCGCCGTCCAGCCTCTGGCGCCAGAGCGCTAGGACGTAAACAGGACCGCTCGCGGCGTCAAAGCACTCTCACGCGTGCCCACGTGGCCGCGATCTCGGTGTAATCTGAGCCTAGCGTAAGTTACGACTTTCGCAGGTGGAAGCGACGCCGCGGATAACATCGTCGGCGGTCCGGCGCACTCGACGCTCGCCAACGATGCGTTCCCGTCGCACGAGTTCGACTTCATGCTCTCGAATCCACCGTACGGCAAGAGCTCGAAGAGTGACCTCGAACGGATGGGCGGCAAAGACGGTTTCAAGGATCAGCGATTCATCATCGAGCACGCGGGCGACCCAGAGTATTCTCTCATAACGCGATCGAGCGATGGCCAGATGCTGTTTCTGGCCAACATGCTCTCGAAGATGAAGCATGGCACTCCGCTCGGCAGCCGAATCGCGGAGGTGCACAACGGAAGCTCGCTGTTCACGGGCGACGCCGGCCAGGGTGAGAGCAATATTCGCCGCTGGATCATCGAGAACGATTGGCTCGACGCGATCGTCGCGCTGCCGCTCAACATGTTCTACAACACCGGCATCGCGACGTACGTCTGGGTGCTCGGCAACCGCAAGCCGGCGCAACGCAAGGGGAAAGTTCAGCTCATCGACGCCACGCAATGGTTCAAGCCGCTGCGCAAGAACCTAGGCAAGAAGAATTGCGAGTTGTCTGATGATGATATTCAGCTCATCTGCGACGCGTTCCTCGCGTTCGAGGAGACGGAGCAGTCGAAGATCTTTCCGAACGCCGCATTCGGATTCTGGAAAGTGACTGTCGAGCGTCCTCTGCGGCTCGTGGGAGTCGATCCGAATCGCGTCTACACGCCAAAGGAGATCAAGGCACTGAAGGAATCATCGGACCGCGCGGAGGACGCGCCGGCCGTCATCAAGAAGATCCACAAGAAGGGAACGGATGCGGATCCCCTCCGCGGTCTCTTCCACGCGACGATCGATGGCAAGCGCGCCGTCGTGGAGTACGAGCCCGACCCCGATCTCCGCGACACTGAGGCAGATTCCGCTGCTCGAAGATGGAGGGATCGAAGCATTCCTACGGCGCGAGGTGTTGCCGCACGCCGCCGATGCCTGGTATGTCCCGGACAGCGTCAAAACCGGCTACGAGATCAGCTTCACTCGCTACTTCTACAAGCCGCAACCGCTGCGCTCGCTGGAAGAGATCCGAGCCGACATCCTGGCGCTCGAGAAGGAGACCGAGGGCCTGCTGGGGGAGATCATTGGGTCGGCCTGACCTCCAAATGCTCGTCTGACGGCAATATGGGCCGAGAGCTTGACCTGTATTATAGGCTGGCAATAATATGGAGCCGTTTCTCGCCTGTGTGATTTCTAGCCTATAACATGGTCGCTCCTTTGGCAGACTCAGTCCCGGACCCGGCTGCTCGAGCTGGCCGATACGTCCGCCAGCCAACGGGTTACCGGGCCTTTCTACCGGCTCCGCTTCCGCCGAACCCGTCAGTGGAGCTCACGGGAGAGCTACACGCGTTGTTATCGCGCGCGGACCGAGCGCTGGGCCGGCTCGACGGATCGGTCGTCACGCTGCCGAACCCCGACCTTCTCGTTTTCATGTATGTGAGAAAGGAGGCGGTGCTTTCCAGCCAGATCGAGGGGACGCAGAGCTCACTCCAAGACCTCCTCGCGGCCGAAGCCAATCTGTTCGAACCCTCGGATCTTCCGCGCGACGTCGACGAAGTGATCAACTATGTCGGCGCAATGAATCATGGTCTCGCGCGTCTCTCCGCGCTGCCGGTTTCCGTTCGGCTGATCAAGGAGATCCATGAGCGTTTGCTAAACGGCGTGCGCGGCGACAGGTTGACGCCGGGAGAATTGCGGCGCTCGCAGAATTGGATTGGGCCGAGCGGCAGCGGGATTGCGAACGCCAGCTTCGTCCCGCCGCCGCCCGAAGAAGTGCCACGCGCACTCGGCGACCTCGAGACCTTCTTGCATGCTGAAGACGAATTGCCGTTGCTGATCAAGATCGGGCTCGCGCACGCACAGTTCGAGACGATCCATCCATTTCTCGACGGCAATGGCCGTGTCGGACGGCTGCTGATCAGTTTTCTCCTCACTGAGCGCGCCGCGCTGCACAAGCCGGTGCTCTATCTGTCGCACTACTTCAAGCAGCATCGGCAGGAGTACTACGACCGGCTTCAAAGCGTGCGTGATCGCGGCGACTGGGAAGGATGGCTTTCGTTTTTTCTAAAGGGAGTGGAACAGGTGAGTCATGAAGCGACGGAGACGGCGCGGGCGGTGCTTCATCTGCGCGAGCGGCATCGCGCGGCGATTACGGAGCAACTCGGACGTGCCGCCGGGAATGGGCATCGTGTTCATGAGACGCTCTTTCATCGTCCGATCGTGACTGTGGGCGTCGTGCAAGAGTTGACCGGCGTGAGCTTCGCGGCGGCGAATCAATTGGTCGCGCGGCTCGGCGAGATCGGGATTCTCCGGGAGATAACGGGCTTCAGCCGCAACCGTCGGTTTCGCTACGATGAGTACGTGCGGTTGTTCACGAGCGAAGGCGAGGAAGTCGCGTGATTGAAGGGATAAAGCCGTATCCGGTGATGAAGGATTCGGGGATACCGTGGCTCGGTCAGATTCCGGCGCATTGGGAATGCCAGCGAAACGGTCGACTGTTCGTACAGCGGAACGAGACCGGATTCTCTCGCCTTCCGATTCTCGAGGTGTCGCTGAGAACTGGGGTGCAGGTTCGCGATTTCGATTCGTCGAATCGAAAGCAGGTCATGGCCGACGGCGATCTGTACAAGCGCGCGGCAAAAGGTGACATCGCCTATAACACGATGCGCATGTGGCAAGGTGCCGTTGGTGTCGCGCCCGTCGTTCAAGCAGTTCATGGACAACGAATCGTTCCGCCGCTGGCTGACCGATACGATGTTCAATTGGACATACGACAGCCCGCCCACTGGGTCGCCATAGCCCGTTCGCGAAAAGCCGGCAACTGTCTGCGAGTACTGTTTTAGATTGACGCATGGTTCCGCGTGCCGCCGCAAGAATGCAACAGAAGCTCGAGCACGGTTTGATCCTCCTGTGCCTCACACGCGCGCCCGGCGCGCAGGCTGCACGCGCACCAGCCGATCCGATTCCAACACGAGACACGCTCACGATCACCTCGCGCGCCCTTGGCGAAGCGCGGCGAATCAACGTCCACGTCCCGTCCGGCTACGCCACATCGACGGCGCACTTTCCAGTTCTCTACATGCCCGATGGCGGCCTCGACGAAGACTTCCCGCACGTCGTGAATACTGTGGACTCGTTGATCGCGCTCGGCGTGATCCGGCCGGTGATCGTCGTCGGCATTCCCAACACGGAGCGAAGACGCGATCTCACCGGACCAACGCGCGTTCACTCAGACAGCGCAATCGCACCGCAGGTCGGCGGCTCGGAAGCGTTCCGACGATTCATTCGCGACGAGCTCATGCCCGTCGTGCAACAGCGCTACCGCACGACAGGAGAGCGCATAATCATCGGCGAGTCGCTCGCCGGGCTGTTCATCGTCGAGACCTTTCTACGCGAACCAACCATGTTCGATCACTACGTCGCGTTCGACCCGAGTGTCTGGTGGAACAATGGCGCGCTCGCCGCCTCCGCTCCTACGTTCATCGCCGCGCTCGACGGCATGCCGCGCACGCTCTTCATTGGCGCGTCCGCCGACATGACCGACGTCGTGACTCGGCTCGCGGCGGCCTTGCGCGATGCGCGGCGGCTGGGACTCACGTTCGAGTATGCGCCGAGAACAGACCTCACGCACGCGACGATTTTCCGGGCGCTGGCGCCGCGCGCGCTGGTGAACGCGCTCCGGTAGCCTCGACCTACTTCACCTCGCGGCCGCCGCGCCGATCGTCGCGCACGAATCGGTCGGCGTACGGCATCTTCACCGCGGCAAGCGAGGCCGAGTCGAGCGTCGCGGTCATCGGGATGATGCGATTCGCCGCGAGAAGATACGCAGTCACGGCGTACACCTGATCATTCGTAAGCGAGCCTGGCGTCATCTGCGGCATCGCGCGTCGCACGTAGTCGAAGACGGTCGTCGCGTACGGCCAGTAATTGCCGATCGTTTTCACAAAGCGCGGATCCTTTCCGAATGGAAATCCTTCGGTGAGTGAATCGCGGCCGATGAGTCGAGGATAGAGCGGAAGTTTCCCTTCTCCGCGTTCGCCGTGGCATGACGCGCATTGCGTCGCGTAGATCGATGTACCTTCGATGACTGTTCCACTTCCCTTCGGCAGTCCCGCGCCGTCCGGGCCGACGTCGACGTCGCGCGCCGCGATGTCCGCGCTCGTTGCCGGCGTACCGAGTGCGTAATGGCGGTTCGTTTGCGCGACGGGCGATTCGCGCATGCGGCCGCAGGCAGCGATGACCGCGAGCGCGACTGCGACCCCGCGGGTCATCCTGAAGGCCCCGCATGTCATCCTGAGGGAGCGAAGCGACCGAGGGATCGCTGTCCAGCCAAGGCTGTTCCGTAGTTTCAAAACCAGAACAGCGTAAAAGCCTTGGCGCGAGAGCGATCCTTCGGTCGCGATTCGCTTCACTCCCGCTCCCTCAGGATGACAAGAACTCACGTGTCACCATGAAAAAAGACGCGACCGTTCGACATCACCCGCCATCCATAAATCGGATTGAAGTGATACGCCGTGCCCTCGCCACGCACGCGCATCAACTCAGCACGCGTTGGCTGCACATATCCCGTCTCATCGGTGGCGCGGCTCAGAATGATTGTCTCAGCGCCATTCCAATTCCACATGTGCGTGAAGCGCGTATGCGCCTTGGAGCGCACCGGCTCCTCGAGCGTCGCAACGTGCCACGTTATACCGGAATCTGTACTGACCTCGACGCGGGAGATCTTTCCCCGCCCGCTCCATGCGAGTCCACTAATCGGCCGCCACCCCCGCTCGATCGTCTCCGGATGCGCCGGCGACGTTATTATAGATCTCGCATCCATCTCGAAGCTGAACTGCCGCGCCGTGCCGTTGCCGAGCGGATCCGTGTAGGTCGCTGTTTCCCACCGCGTCATCCACGGGCGGGTGCCGAGCTCGAGGCGACGAAGCCATTTGACGTTTGCGTTGCCCTCCCAACCGGGAAGCAGCAACCGCATCGGAAATCCCTGCTCGGGACGCAGCGGTTCACCGTTCTGCGCCCAGACGACGATCGCGTCGTCCATCGCTTTCTCGATCGGAATGCTGCGCGCCATCAGACACGCGTCGCCTCCCTCAGCGAGAAACCATTTCGCGTTTTGTTTCGCGCCGACTTCGTCGAGCAACGTACGCAACAGAACACCGGTCCACTCCGAGTTGCTCGTCATTCCAGCGATTTGCTGCGGCGTGAGGCCCGGATTCGGTTTACCGAACTCGTTCGCGCGCCATGCGAGCACGCCATTGCCAGCACACTCGATGAAATGCGTGCGGGTGACTTGCGGAAATCGTTTCAGCTCCGCGAGTGAGATTAGCGTCGGCCGATCGACGAGCCCGTGAATGAGTAAACTGTGACGCGCCGGATCGATCAGCGGAACGCCGGCGTGATGCACCTCGAAATGCAGATCGGCCGGCGTGATTGTTCCGCTGAGATTCTGCAGCGGAGTAAACGAGCTACCAGCGACGGCGCCGGCAGGCGAACGCGCCGGTTGCTCCGATGGTGCGCGAGAGCCGACGGCAGCGGTCGGAGCCCCGAGGAGTCTGACCGGACCGTCGGCTCGCGGTGATGCCGCGGGCGGCGGCGACGCCTGCTCGCCGCCGCGCTCGCCTATGAGCACCTCGCTAGCGTCACAGAGGCGGGGCACTTGTCCCACGTTGGATCTGGCGCGCTTCCCGGACCGCCGCCGCCATACGTGTAGATCGGCTGCCGTTGAATCTCTAGCTCGAGAGCCGGCAGCGGGAACTGAATGAACGAGTTTTTCGCGAGCGTGTTCCAGCCTCGCGCGTCCCAGTATGCGACTTGTCCGTCAACTCCCGCGCCTTCAATTCGTTTTTCGTAACGCAGCGCGTCCCAGAGTCCGCCGCACGCGCCGGTCGTCTTTCGCGGGACACAGCCGGCCACGTCGGGCGGTCCGTTGATGTCGATCGCCGGAAGCTTGCCGTTGGCGACGCGCGTCTTGTTGATGAGTGGAACGGCTTCGGCTGCGCGATTGAGACGCACGAGCGCTTCGGCCTTGAGCATGTCCATCTCGGTGCGACCGATCGCCACAAGTGGCCCATTGTTGAACGTCGTGCCCGCGCCGTATCGCGTGTAGTAATAAAAGGTTTGTAAATACGTTCCACGCGTCGGGTTGAAGAACGCGATGTTCGTGCTGTAGTTGAAGTACGCGCCGGCGGTCGTTGGGCCACCCGCGCCGTTGATGCGGCGATCCTGAGTTCGGAGCGTGAACGCAACGCGGTTGGCGACCGGCGTTGCCACCCAGTTCTTCCAGCCATCGGTGGAATCCGACGGACCGACAAGCCAGTAGCCACCGCGCATGTAGTCGCCTGGCACCGCACGCACGCGGGCCGCAACCTGCTTATAAGAATCCGAAAGTCCGGTCGGTGATCCGATCGGCGCGAAATCCGCGGTGATGCCCGCGTCCACCTCCTTGATGACGTCCGCCCAGTTGACGGCCGCGCGCTCGGTGGCACTGCGAGCCACGTAGGTCTCGAAGCGGGCGATGAACGTGTGCCCGAGCCGCACCAGGTCTTTGCTCGTGTACGGAAGACCCGGAATCCAGCCGTCAGTCGGCAACGTGAAGGTTGACGTGTCGCCGATAGCGATCGCGGCCTTGATCATCGCAATGGCGGCCGTCATCACCTCGGGGTACGGCGCATATGTGGGTGTGACAAGCGTATCGACGTTGGCGCGCTCGTCCAGAATTACCGCTTTGTCGAACATGAGCGCGAGGTAGCCATGCGCGACGCCCTGCATGAGCTTCGCGAACATCCGCGCTCGCGTATCGTCCGCGCCGATCGTGTCCTTCTTGTCCGACGACACAATGAGGTTGCCGATGTGAACTCCGCGATCGAGCGCCTGAAGGCCGTCGTTCGCCAGCGAGATCACGCCGTAGAAGTTCCGCCACGTGTCTCGCGAGACATTCGCATTCGTGAATGCCGAGCTATTGTTCCACGCCGGCCGAGGCTCCTGCTCCATCGGCTGGCCGGCGAAGCAGAGGAACGGCGTGGCGAACTCGTATCCCATCGAGCCGAACATCACCGTCGGCGTCGTGCTATAGACGTTCGGCCACCAGCGTTGAAACGTGCCGGAGATCAAACCCTGCACGTCGCCGGGCGTGTTCGTCGCGCGAATCCGGTCGGGGTTGTTGTTGTTCTGGACGGTGATGTCCATGCACCCAGCTAGTGCGACGCAGCCGGCAGCCAATGCCGCGCGACGCTTTGTCATCGACATAAAAGTCATCGAGAAGCTCCCGTCGCTCAGAATTGGATTTGGAAGACGCCGGTGAAGTTGCGGTACTGCGGGTAGTCGTAGCTGTCGAGGCGATTGATCACCGTTCCGACCTCGGGGTCATAGCCCTTGTAGCGCGTCCACGTCTTGAGGTTGCGGCCGATGAGCGAGAACGACGCGCCCACACCGCGGTTCCCCGGGATTCGCGACAGCAATCGCCGCGGGATCTGATACTTGACCGAGAGCTCTCGCAGCTTGACGAAACCACCCGGTTCGACGAACCAGTCCTCGATCGCGTTCCCGTTGTAGACGAGCGCGTAGTAATCGACCGTCTTCTTGAGCGAGTCCGGCTTGCCGGTCTGGTCGACGTCGGAGCTGCGATTGTACTGGTAGCTCCGCTGGTTGTTCTGGTTGTAGATGTTGCCGCCGACCTGCGTGTCGAGCAGCCCGTACACCTGGAATCCCTTCCACGTGAGGTTGTTCGAGACGCCGTAATGGAACCGTGGGTTGCCGCTTCCAATCTTGACGATCGCCTGCTGTCCGGTGGAATCGCGCCGGACGATTGGCATTCCCCACTGGTAGGTCGTGCCGTTGCTGACGACGGTCGTTCCCCACTTGCCAGGCGTCGTGTAGTGATTGCCCGCGCCAACGGCGACGAGGATTCCATCATCATTGACTTCGAATATGCCCTGCGTCGCGGCATCCGCGGCCGGAAGCTGAGACAGCGAGTGAACGAACGCGTTGCCGTACATCGTCGCGAGATCCTCCCCCACGCAGCGATAGGAGATCGTCGCCGTTCGAAGGCAGCTGCGATTGAATTCCGCGATGTGGTGCCGGGACCGATCAGCCGTTACGCCGAGTCGCCACGAGAGCGATCGGTTGCGAATGATCTGCGCTTCGAACGTTCCCTCGAGGCTGTTGCCAACGACCGTTCCGGCATTTTGCCATTGTGAGGTGAAGCCGACGGCGCCCGGAAGCGGGATCGCGACAAGCTGGTCGGTGGTCCGCACATGGACGCTCGAAAGTTGGAGCGAGTACCGGTTATCGACGATGACGTCGAGACCGAATTCTGTTTCCTTCGCTCGCTCCGGCTTGAGGAAGCGATTGCCCAGCACCGACTTCGCGAGGGTTCCGTTCGAAGAGATCGTATACGTCTCGTATTGATCCGCGAAGCTCGGCCGCGTACCTGCCGTGCCCTGTGATCCACGGAACTTGAACTCGTTGATTCGCCTCCACGGCCACCATGATTCTTGCGCCATTCGGTAGGCCAAACTCGCTCGATAGTACGTGGCCCACTGTTCTCCTGGCCCGAACAGCGAGCTGGCGTCGCGGCGAATGAGCCCGTCAGCGATGATGCGGCTGTCGTAATCGATGCCGCCCGTCAAGAAGTAGCCCTCCGCTCGAACCTCTTCCAACGATGACGCGCTGTTGCGCGAGAGCGCGGCATCGAGTCGTGGAACGCCGCTGACGGCGAAGTTGGTTCCGCTGGCCGTGGCCGACTGCTCGGTCTGTTTTTCGATGAGGACGCGAGCGGTGCTGCGCGCGGTGATCTTGTTGAAGTCCTTCAGCAGACTCACGCTGCCGGACGCGTTCAAGGCGCTGTTGTACAGATCGTCGAGCGACAACCTCCCCGGGTCGCCCAATGCTTGGTTTTCCGACTTGAGCCCACGATCGAGGAAGAACGAGCGGTGACGGTCGGTGCGGTCGTAACTGGCGTTTGCTTCGGCTGCCAGCCACGGCCTGGGCGTGTACCGCAGGTTCACGCTCCCAAGCGTTCGCATACGCTCATTGGAGTTCTCTTGTGTCTCCGCCATGTACAGCGGATTCGGATGCACGCCCTGCGGGTCGGGCTGGAAGACGTACTTGGTGCCGTCCGGATCCTTGACCAACAGGTTCACGTCGGGCGCAGTGGCCGTGAGGTTGAAGAAGAGATCCCCGTCGAGCTCCTCTCGTCGCGAGCGCGAATGGTAGCCGCTCACCGAGAACTGAACGTCGTCGCGCGGACGGTGGTCGAGGTTGATGCGAAAATCCGTCCGGCGGTACGCGCCGTGATCGCGGAGCACTCCGTCTTGGTTTTGTTGCGACAGCGTCGTGAGGAAATTCGTCTTCTCGCCGTTCTGCGCGATCGTCAGCGAGTTGTTCGTCAGGCCGCCGGGGTGGAAAATTTCCTCAACCGGATTGTAGATCGGCGTGATGTACGCCACGTCCTGGAAGCGTGTCGCCGCTGGACGCGGCACGCGATTGTCTCGAGTGACGACCGCACCAGCCGCGTTCACATACTCGCCGGCCGCATTGGTCAGATAGAAGTGGTACTTCGCGCGCTTCACGTCTCGGCTCATCGAACTTCCGCCCATCTCGGAGCGGAACGTGAACTGCGTTTGACCGAGCGACAGTCCGCTGCCGCGCGCGGTACGAATTTGAATCACGCCGTTCGCCGCCTTGGAACCGTACAGCGACGCACCAGCCGCACCCTTCACCACCTCGATGCTCTCGATGTCGAGTGAGCTGAGATCCGCCGACGACGAGGTGACGTTCGAGAGGATCACGCCATCCACGACGATGAGTGGCGACGTGCTCTTGTTGATGCTCGTCGGCGTTCGCAGCTGTATGCTGATCCCGTCGCCGGGTTGTGCTGGAGGAACAATCGCGACGCCCGCAATTTTTCCTTGAACCGAGGCGACGGCGTTTGTCGGCGGCACGGGCATGTCTTCCTGCGTAACACGGCCCACGGTGAACGGCACTTTCGTGCCGGCGGTTGGGTCGACGACGCCCGTGATCACAGTTTCCTGAAGATGCAGTGCAGCCGACAGAACCTTGAAGTCGACAGTTGTCGCTTGCCCCGCGGTGACGACAACGCCCTCCCGCCGAACCGGCGTGTAGCCAAGGCGACGGGCCTCGACGGTATACGTACCCGGCGGAACTGCGGTGATGGTGTACCGTCCATTGTCGCCGCTCAATCCTCCGAGCGTTGTGCCGGTGATCGCGATGTTGACGCCGGAGACCGGGAATCCTTGCCCGGAATCGCTAACGATTCCAGTGATCCGGCCAGTCTGCGCGTGAAGCGCTGCCGACGAGAAGAAAGTGAGAAGAAGCGCCTGGCTGATGCGTCTCGCGGCGCGACGAACGGGGGGTGTGACTATGCTCACGGAACGTCCTCCGGCGGGATCGAGTCGGACCGACGGCTCCATGCGGATTCAATGTGGCCGACGACGACCGACACGGTGTGTGTGGGGAGTGGCGAACGTACGACGCGACGACGCGTGTTGCAAGGTTGCGCGGGCTGAGTAGGGCGATGACTGACGCGAAGTGGACCGATTCGCGTCCGCTCATTCCAGCTGGGCGATTTACTTAGTGCAACTCGCGAAGTCGTCCTTTACGTCACGAGTGCTAAATGGTTGATTCGAGGCCAGCGAAAAAACGCGTCAATTAATTGATGTCGTCGTCGACCATACGGAGAATTATGACGGATTTTGCATTTCGAGCCGCGATCCTGCGGCGCGCGAGCGTGAGCGGCATTGCGCTCGCGGCAATCGCGAGTGCTTTGCCCGCGCAAGCGCCGCGACCCAATGACACGCGCGCATCGGTGCCGCTGCTGACGACGTTGGTCAGTCGAGCACCGAGCGAGCTTGCCGACGTCGTCGAGCGATTCACGGCCGACCAGCAATCGCTCGGCCGACGGTACGACGCGAACGAATCGCCGGCCCAACGTCGCCGCATGCGCGAGTTCTACAATGGTTGGCGCACCCAGCTCGGCGAGCTGAACTTTGACAAGCTCGCGCAGGAAGGAAAAATCGACTACGTGCTCCTCGACAACTATCTCCAGCATCAGATCGCGCTGCTCGATCGCCAGGAGAAGATGCGGAGCGAAACGGTCGTGCTGCTTCCGTTCGCCGATCGACTGCTGTCCTTGCAGGACGCGCGACGCGAGTTGTCGCCAATCAATGCGCAACAGGTTGCGAGGACGTTGGCGACGGTCGCGAAACAGGTCGACAGTCTGCGCGGCTTATTCGAGGCGCAGGGCGGACGCGGTGGCGGCGTGACGCAGGCCGGTGACACCGCGCGTCC
>JADMIO011602948.1_pt1 | contig 13698 bp, 9 predicted proteins | sample 8958161 | NCBI WGS metagenome assembly JADMIO01 (sample SAMN16585339, study PRJNA669376) | soil metagenome | isolation source: Crop rotation soil | place: USA: Cullars Rotation, Alabama | collected 2011 | reverse complement strand
GCAAGGGTTCTCCCGTGAGAATTAAAATTCTCGGAGAGGAGTTTGTCCTGTTCCGCGATGCAACCGATAGTCTTGGGCTTCTGGACCTGCACTGTTCGCACCGCGGTACATCGTTGGAATTCGGCAGAGTGGAAGAGCGGGGGATTCGCTGTTGTTATCATGGCTGGCTGTACGACCGTAACGGCAAATGCCTGGAGCAACCGGCGGAGCCGGAAGACAGCACATTCAAGGATCGCATCCAGCACCCTGCTTACAAGGCCCAGGAAATCGCGGGATTCATTTTCGCTTATATCGGGCCTGATCCCGCGCCATTGCTTCCGAATTACGATTTGTTTTTTCGGGAAGACGGCGAACGCCACATCGGCGCCGGTCATGATTTTTGTAACTGGCTTCAGAGAGCCGAAAACTCTGTCGACCAGACGCATCTCGTATCACTGCATGCGAGCGAATACCCCCATATGGCACTCAAGCGGCCGGTGATCGGCTGGGAAAAACGGAAGTATGGCGCGAAGATCTCAATGGAAGTTCCCGGCGTGACGAGACCGAAATTTTCCCACTGGATTTTTCCTTCGCATACGCGCCACACAACGGCCCGGCGCGGTCGTAAGCCGGACCATGCGATTCGCTTCCGCGTGCCGATGGACGATACGAACACGATGACGTTCTGGCTCCGTTTCTATCCATACGGCGAAGAAGATCGAACCAGGCCTTTCATTCTCAAAACTGTGGGATTCGAGAACGACGAGCAGGGAGTTTACACCCGCGTCGACGATGGCTGGTGGCGCGTCGCATCCCACGATCAGGATCGGGTGGCGCAGGAAAGCCAGGGGCTAATCTATAACCGATCGCGGGAGCATCTCGGCGCGTCCGACGAGGGCGTCGTCATGTTGCGCAGTATGATCGAACAATCCATCGCTGCCGTTAACCGCGGAGAGGATCCGATATGGATCCTCAGAGATCCCGGCCAAAACCAGAGAATCACTTTCGATGCCAGCATGCAGGAGATCGGCGCGCTGGAATAGTGCTTCAGGATGGGTGAGGGCGGTCCATGTTGTCCGCTGCAGAAAATGATTTCTACACGCAGGTCGGTCCGGGTACGCCGGCCGGAGAAATGTTGCGGCGTTATTGGCATCCGATCGCCCTCAGTAATGAAATCCGGAATCGGCCGCTCCGCCGGAGGATCCTGGGCGAAGATGTCGTCCTGTTTCGAGACGATCGCGGCCGCCTCGGGCTCCTCGTCCTACGCTGCTCGCATCGCGGAACGTCCCTCGAATTCGGCCATATGGAAGATGGCGGGTTACGTTGCTGCTACCACGGTTGGCTGTACGATATCGAAGGCCGGATTCTGGAAATGCCGGGTGAGCCGCCGGACAGCACGTTCAAACAGCGTCTTCGGCACCCTGCGTACAAAGCTCAGGAGCTGGGCGGACTTATTTTCGCTTACCTCGGACCGGATCCCGCTCCGCTCTTGCCGCGTTACGACGTCCTCGCACGAGAGGAGGGTGTCCGTGCGCGGCGAGCGCGAACGGTCAACTGTAACTTCTTTCAGATGATCGAAAATTCAGTTGATCAGAACCATCTGAAATGGTTGCATCGGACCGCGAAGACGCCGACATGGGACGATGGCGAGATCAATCCACAGCCATTCGAGTACGGCATCCTGAACACCTACACGCGCCGTGTCGCAAACAAGCGATATGCGCATATTAATTATTTCGTCATGCCCACGATGAACAAAACGGGCAACGTCGAGGAAGGTCATCCCACCGAACATCGCGCGAGCAGTTCCGGTGAGGTCATGCGCTGGCGTGTGCCTGTCGACGATACTCATGCGATGCATTTCACAGTGGAATTCGGTGCAGTCGTCGACGGTCAGCCGGTTGCCAGGATCATGAAGGATGATTCCGATCAGGGACTGGTTGAAACCGAATTCGGCGTCTATCGCTGGGACGATTCCATCGGATGGTTTGCGCGCGGCGATCAGGACCGTGTAGCGCAGGAAAGCCAGGGAGCAATTTATGACCGCGGGACAGAGCACCTGGCATACACGGATCGTGGGGTCATTCTTTTGCGCCGGTTGTATAAAGAGTCCATCGAAGCAGTACAGAACGGTCGCGATCCGATCGGGGTTATTCGCGATCCGGCAAAGAACAAGTTAATCCGCCTGATCCCGCGTGAAGAAGTGCTGGACTGAGAAGCGACGGGTTTGGAGTGCTCGAGCGTTGGAGTGACGCTTGAATTGCGTCGTTCATTTTCGCTGACCCCGGAAACCAACGTAACAAGACCAGGCCATGCTATCTAAAGAAGAGAACGAATTCCTGACTAGAGTTGGCCCGGGAACGCCCGCCGGCGCGATGTTGCGCCGCTACTGGTGGCCGATCGGCTTTAGCGAAGAACTAAAGACGGAGGGGCCGCCGGTAAAAATCAGATTGCTTGGAGAAGAGTTTGTCATTTTCCGCAATTCCGAAGGTTTAGGCCTTCTGGGTCTTCACTGTTCTCATCGCGGCACTTCCCTCGAGTTCGGACGGGTGGAGGCTGGCGGCATTCGTTGCTGTTATCACGGCTGGCTGTACAACTTACGAGGCAGGTGTCTGGAGCAGCCGGCGGAGCCTGAAGGTAGTACATTCAGGGACCGCGTACAGCATCCGGCTTACTGGGTCCGCGAGGCCGGTGGGCTTATCTTCGGATATATCGGCCCGGAACCAGCGCCACTGCTTCCTAATTACGATCTTCTGGTGAGGGAGGACGGGAGCCGCGTCGTCGGAGGAGGCGACGAATTCTGCAACTGGCTGCAACGCGCCGAGAATTCGACTGACGGCGCGCACTCGATTTCGCTTCATGCGGCAGGTTATCCAAATATGGCGATGAAGCGCCCGACGATTCAATGGGAGCAAACTGACGTCGGGATACGAGAGGTCACAACGATCGAAGGCATCACCAAACCCAGAATTTCTCATTTTATTTTTCCGTCGCATATCCGCCATTCCGCCGCCCGCGTCGGCGAGAAACCGCGTCAGGTGATTCGGTTTCGCGTCCCCACTGATGATTTCACGACGACGACCTATTGGGTGGATTTTTATCCGCACCCCGACGGGCAAGCCCTGGGCCCCCAACTCAGAACGCAGGGCTTCAAGAAAACGATTCCGGGTGTCTATAAGCGCGCTAAGGACGACTGGTGGGGAATCGACACTCACGAGCAGGACCGTGTAGCGCAGGAAAGTCAGGGCGTGATCGCCGATCGCACCCGGGAGCATCTCGCTTCGTCCGATCAGGGAATACTGTTGATGCGGAAGATGGTCAGGGCTGCCATTGTCGCTGTGGCGCGGGGGAAGGACCCAATCGGCGTGATCAGGAATCCGGAGGCGAATACGATCATCTCCTTCGACTCGAGCAGGGATGTTGTTGCGCCGCTAACGTAAAGAATGCGAAAGGGACTTTGATGATTCGCGGGATCGCGGCAGCCATCTTCTGCCTTCAGCTGTTCGGCACGGCCGGGTCATTTCTGTTTGCTTCGGAGACCATCGATCAGCTGGTGGCAGCAGGCAAAAAAGAAGGCGAAGTAACGTTGCTTGCGAGCGCTTCTACCTTTGGCGGGAAGAAGGGTTTTGCCGAGCTGGAATCGGCCTTCAACAAAAAATTCGGTCTGCAGGTTAAGGCGAATTTATCAGGTGGTCCGAACATGCCGCAGGTGGCGAGCCGCGTCCTGACCGAACTCAAGGCGGGAATTAAATCATCGACTGATTTTTACCTGGGGTCGGATTCGACGTTTGCGTCGATGCATAAACACAATGCATTGCAGAAAGTCCTCTGGTCCAAAATCTTTCCGTGGGTTACCAAAGAAATGGAGATTACGCCCGAAGAATCGTTACTCGTTTATGCTTCGATTCACGGCATCATCTACAACTCCAATGCAATCCCAAAAGAAAAGTCGCCCAGAAGCTACGAGGATTTAATCGATCCTGCTTTTTCTCCAACCTGGGCAGGTAAGCTGGCCATTCCGGCTTATACACACTGGCTGGTTCGAGTCTCTTCAATGTGGGGAAGGGAAAAAGTCCTCGCCTACGCAAAGAAGCTCGCGGCGCTCGCCGGGGGACGTCTGCGCCAGGGTGAAGAGGAAAGGATCGTGAGCGGTGAATTTCCGATCATGGCGAGCACGGGAGGGGCTTTGGAAAGTATGTGGAAGTGGCAGGCCAAAGGCGCGCCCCTGATGGGACTACCCGGATCGAATCCCCCGACCAGCTCCTATTATCAGCTCGGAGTTCCGAAAAATGCAGGGCACCCGAATCTCGCCAAACTCTTCGTGGCGTTCATGGTGACCAAAGAAGCGCAGGCGATTATTGAAAAGCATGAGTATCGCAGCTCCTATTTAGTGGACGGCACCAACATGTCGAAGTGGGTCCAGCGCAACAACGTCAAAATGCAGGATCCAAAGGAGCTCACCGGGCTGTTTCTCAATGACGATTGGGGGCTCGAGGAAGAGCTCAACAAAATACTTCTGAGATAAGCCTGATGTCCCGCCGCAGAACACCACGAGTTCCCCAGGAAACCACTCGATGCAGATTCCTGACCGTGCGCGTCCCCTGAAACCAGCGCTGTGGAGGATTGATGGGTCGAAGCTGCTTCTCGGAGGAATCGCAGGCACCGCGGCCGTCACAATTCTCGGTCTTCTCATTACGGTTGTCTGGATGAGTTTCAGGACGGGAGTTCCGGGCCAGCCGTCCTCATATACGCTCAGCCACTATCGTTTGTTGCTGACCGACCCTTACATCTATCGCGTCACCGTCACGACTTTGCAGTTTGCTGCGATCACGATCGCAGTATCAATTCCCCTCGGCTTTTTGTTTGCCTGGTTTATCGAACGCACGGACTTGCCGCACAAAGCGCTCGCGATGAGCGTCCTCGGCGTCGGAATTCTTTTTCCGACTTTTTTGAAAGCGATGGGATGGGTTTTCCTGCTGCATCCGCGCATCGGTATCATCAATATTTTTTTAATGCAGCTCTTCGGGCTCACGACCGCCCCATTCAACATTGCGACACTGACGGGGATCGGGTTCGTGGAAGGACTGACGCTGACGCCGCTTGCATACGTCATGATTTCCGCCGCGCTCCGCAGCATGAATCCGGCCCTGGTCGAAGCGGCGAATATTCATGGCGTCGGCAAATTGAAAACATTGCTGCGAATCGAGCTTCCACTCGTATGGCCGGCGTTGCTTTCGGCTGTCATTTGGATGATGACCGTTGCGGTCGCGGCTTTCGACGTTCCCGGTGTGATCGGAATGGCGAACAATATATTTACGTTCAGCACGGCCCTTTACTTCATGATTAATCCGAACGAGGGACTGCCGCGATATGGAATCAGCGGAGCCTATGGGACGTTGATGGTGGCTCTTTCCTTGATCCTGATGATCCCGTATTTCAGGGCGTTAAAACAAAGTCATCGCTATCAGATCATCTCCGGCAAGGCCTATCACTGCCGCACCATCGAACTGGGGCATTGGCGCGCGCTCGGTTGGACACTTCTCGCATGTTACGTCGTTATCGCCTTTCTTCTGCCGCTGCTCGCGATCTTCTGGGTGTCTTTGCTGCCCTACGTGCAGATTCCATCGCGCCATGCGCTCTCGGTCGTATCTTTTGATCGCTACAGTTCCATGAGCGTCGACTCAGCCCTGCTTAACGCCGGCCTTAATACGCTTCTTCTGATGGTTGCGGTGCCAACACTCATTATCGTCATCAGTTCGGCGATCTCGTGGATTGTCACGCGCTCGCATATGCGAGCGAAGATTTTTCTCGATGCCATCGCGTTTCTTCCCCATCCGGTGCCGCACTTGCTTTTTGCGCTGGCGATTGCGTATTTCGCACTGATCATATCGAACGTGATTCCCCTGTACGGAACGATTTTCGTCTTGATGGCCGTTTACGTCATATGCTGGATCAGCTTTGGGACTCGGGTTCTGAATAACAGCATGATTCAGGTGCATCGTGAACTGGAGGAAGCGGCGCAGGTCGGTGGGATTTCTACCCTCAAAATTATCTGGAAAGTCATTATCCCGTTGATCCGACCCGGAATGGTCTACGTCTGGATCTGGACATGTCTGTCGGCGTATCGCGAGCTTACGATGGCTGTAGTTCTGGCATCGCCCAAAAGCCAGGTACTTTCTACGTACGTCTGGGGGCAGTGGCACGGCGGCGGCCTGGGCGATGCGGCGGCGATCGCGGTAGTGATGATGGCTGTCATGTCGCCGCTGCTTGGAACATTCTGGGTGTTTGCGCGCCGTCAACACATCCAGGCGCCGGTCAGCTGACGAGTCGACGTGACGGTGACTTCATAATCGCTTCCAGGCCGCGCTGATTTAAGCCACATGATTCGGATGCGCTCATTGACAAAAACGTTCAGCGGCAGCGCTGAGCGCGTTCAGGCCGTCGATTGCATCGATCTGCAGCTCGAAGAAAAAGAATTTTTTGTATTGCTTGGCCTCAGCGGTTCCGGAAAAACCACGCTGCTCAGATGTGTTGCCGGACTGGAAAAGCCCGATGCGGGTGAAATTTGCCTGGGAACACAAATCGTCAGCTCAGCGGAACTCGGAATATTTGTTCCGCCGGAGGATCGCGGGTTGGGAATGGTTTTTCAATCCTACGCGGTCTGGCCGCATATGACTGTTTTCAACAATGTTGCTTTCCCTCTCGCGAGCGGTAAACGGAAACTCCCGCGAGCCCGGCTGAAGGACAGAGTTATGAGCGCCCTCGATCTGGTGCAGCTCGGGCCGTTGGCGGATCGGCCGGTGCCGTTTCTCAGCGGCGGGCAGCAGCAGCGCGTAGCGCTTGCTCGAGCGTTGGCAGTTGAACCCAAGGTTCTGCTGATGGATGAGCCATTGAGCAATCTCGATGCGCGGCTGCGGGAAGAGGTCCGCGATGAAATCAGGAGTCTCGCGAAAAAACTGGGTATCACGGTGCTTTATGTAACTCACGATCAGGTCGAAGCAATGGCGCTCGCTGACCGGATCGCGGTAATGAGCGCCGGCAGGATCCTCCAGATTGGCGCGCCGCGGGAGCTTTATGATCGCCCGGCGACGCGCAGCGTTGGATCCTTTTTAGGGTCAATGAATGAACTGCAGGGGACAGCGTCAGAAGGCGGAGGTATCAAAACCAGCCTTGGCAAAATTGATTGCGCCATTCCCAGCGGAATGACGAAAGAACTCGTCGTTGCAATCAGGCCGGAAGACGTTCAAGTCTCGGCACAGCCGCTTGGAGTGACCAATGAGTTTGAAGCCGAGTTGGTTTCCCGCTTGTTTCTCGGCGAAATGACGGTTTGCTGCGTTTTTTCCAACGGCACGCAGCTTCGTGGGAAGGTCTCGAATGCCGACCCGTCTCTGGACGTTGGAAGCAAAGTCTACGTACGGCTACCGAGCGATAAGTTGAAAATATTCGCGGCCTAGGAGCATCAAGTGCCGTGCTGCGGCGGATTAGGGGCGTCTTCTACTGAAACAGCTTTCGAAACGTTTCGTTCACTTCGGCCTCTCTCTGGCCGAGATCAATATCAGTCATCAACAGCTTGTGCTGTTTTAAAATTTTTCCGTATCTCGAGTCTACGTCGTCGCGAATCGGAACGCGTCCATACCTATTAATGACTTCCTGCCCCTCTCTGGACAGAAGCCATTCGGTAAAAAGTTTGGCCGAATTGGGATGCGGCGGCCGGGAGGGCAGTGAAACCGCGACGGTGTAAGTGATAACCGGTTCAAGGCCGATCCAATCCACCGGCGCGCCTTTCTGTTTCATATCATCCACCGAATACTCGTAGACTCCGGCGGCGAGTGGAAACTCGCCCGCTGCGAGCAATTGCAGGATGAGCACGTTGCCGGGTTGGACCTGCGGCTTCTGCGCTGCAAGCTTTTCCATGAACGCGCGTCCTTTCAGCTTGAGAAGCATAGCGAACCATTCGATCTTGTTCGAATCGATCCCGATCGCGTTCTTCCAGCGCGGATCCAGAAGGTCTTCGTATTTTTTTGGCGCGTCGGCCCGAGACAGCTGGTGCGGATTATAGCCGAGCAGTGTTCCGCTCGCGTAAGCCGACGTCCAGAAACCCTCCGGATCCTTATATTCAGCCGGAAAACCACGCGATTCAGTGGGAACGTAACGGCTTAAACCGCCGCGCTTCTTGACTATGTTGGTCTCGATCACGCTCGTATGGAGCACGTCGGCTATATGCTGTTTTGCTTGTTCCTCCAGAAGGATCTTGCTGACCAGCTTCTGCTTCCCGGTGCGAAAAAACTCCGTTTTCACGAACGGATATTTCTTATTGAAAGCGGCGAAATACATCTGAAGCTGCTGGGCCGTAGCGGACGCGTAGACAACCAGCGCGCCTTCTTTTTTGGCGCCGGCAATGAGCTGCTCTTGCGTTTGTGCCAGCGCACCAGCGCTGATTCCCAACACAATCATCAGAACAACTGTAAACAAACCGTAATTCATCAAACGCTCCTCGCCGTCAAATTCTGCCGTTATTGGTAGCAACGGATCGGTTACGGTGCAATGCAGGGCAGTAGGGCCGTTTGCGGGCATTTCCCGGAGCGCGCGTCGACAAAACAGCGATTTTTAAGTACGATGTGAGCCGAGGTAATTATGGCCACACCACAATTCGCGTATCAGGATCCTTTTCCCTTGGGGAGGGATGACACCGAGTATCGGTTGCTCACTCGCGACCACGTTTCCCTCGATCACTTCGGCGGCAAAGAAGTATTGAAGATTGAACCGGAGGCGTTGACGTTGGTGGCCAACGAGGCGATCCGCGATGTTTCCTTTCTCCTGCGAACCAGGCACCTGGAAAAAGTCGCGGCGATCCTGAAGGACCCGGAAGCGTCGAACAATGACCGCTTCGTTGCGATGGCCATGCTGCGCAACGCCGATACGGCTTCGAAGGGAATACTTCCGTTTTGCCAGGACACCGGCACCGCCACGGTCTTCGGCAAAAAGGGCCAGCAGGTTTGGACCGGCGTCAGGGACGAAGAGTATCTCGCGAAGGGTATTTACAAGACGTACACCGAGGAAAATCTCCGCTATTCACAGACTGCCCCGCTCAACATGTACGACGAGGTCGATACGGGAACCAATCTTCCGGCGCAAATCGACCTGATGGCGACCGACGGGATGGAATATCAGTTGCTGTTTGTGACCAAAGGCGGCGGCTCGGCAAACAAGACCACTCTGTACCAGGAGACCAAGGCGCTCCTGAACCCGGCAAGCCTGGAAAAGTTTCTCACCGAAAAGATGAAAACGCTCGGCACCGCCGGCTGCCCTCCATACCACCTTGCTTTCGTAATTGGGGGTACTTCAGCGGAAGCCTGCCTCAAGACGGTGAAGCTCGCTACTACCGGTTACCTTGATCATCTTCCCACTTCAGGAAACGAACTCGGCCGCGCTTTCCGCGATGTGGAAACCGAGGAGAAAATGCTGCAGGCCGCATATAAGGCCGGTTACGGCGCTCAATTCGGGGGAAAATATTTCGCCCTCGACGTTCGGGTGATCCGGCTTCCGCGTCACGGCGCTTCATGTCCCGTCGGTATGGGGGTTTCGTGCTCGGCGGATCGCAACATCAAGGCAAAAATCACACGCGACGGCATCTGGCTGGAAAAGCTCGAGCGCAATCCGGCGCGGTTAATCCCCGAAGAATACCAGGGAAAGGTCACAGGGAATGCGGTTCAGGTGGATTTAAACCGGCCGATGACGGAAATTCTCGCGCAGCTCACGAAGTACCCGGTGACGACGCAGCTTTCGCTCAACGGAACCATGATCGTGGCTCGCGACATCGCCCACGCCAAACTGAAAGAGCGACTCGATCGCGGCGAAGGGCTGCCGCAGTATTTGAAAGACCATCCTGTGTACTACGCGGGGCCGGCAAAAACTCCGAAAGGAATGCCTTCAGGATCCTTCGGACCGACTACCGCCGGACGGATGGATTCGTACGTTGATTTGTTTCAGTCCCACGGCGGTTCGATGATCATGCTGGCCAAAGGCAACCGCAGCGCCCAGGTCACGGAAGCGTGCAAAAAATACGGCGGCTTTTATCTCGGATCCATCGGTGGACCCGCGGCGCTTCTGGCGCAGGAGAATATTAAAAAAGTCGAACTGCTGGAGTATCCAGAACTCGGGATGGAAGCGATTTGGAAAATAGAGGTGGAGGACTTTCCGGCATTCATCCTGGTCGACGACAAGGGCAACGACTTCTTTCGCCAGATTTGTGCGTAACCGTCAACATTGGGCCCTGACGTGCCATTCCTGTCATAACGGAGTCCTGGCTGTCGTCGTATTTGGCATCACTATCACTGAACGGCTTCTTTCCTACCGAAATTCAATCGCCGACGCATCGCTCGTTCGTACGCGATCTTTTTCCTACCAAAGCTGCGAATCGAAATTCTGCCGCCAAACCGCGTCAACTCCCGCCATGCCAACTCACCCCTTTCGCTGTAAGCACGAATGATGTATTGCGGACGATGAAATCGATCCGGGGCTTATGTTATCCTGGCGTTCTCGGGTAATGGCATACGAATTGCGGCTTCCGAGTCGCTGATTTTCGCGGCGTTTGATCGCCCGGTATCAACCACGTCCGGGCCTCAAAGCAGAAGTTTCGCACCCAGTTCACTGTTGCCGTTCTATGCACCTTTCTTTTTTTTCCTTCGCCCGTTCAGGTTACGTTACCAGCAATAACGGAGTGGTGCGGGAATCCAAAATTGCCTCAGCGCAGACCCCAAAAAAACGTCCTCTGGTCTCCGTGATCGTTCCAACTTTCAACAGGCCGGAAATGCTCAAGGAAACTCTGGCGAGCATCGACGCTCAAAGCTACAGCCCGATTGAGATCCTGGTGGTCAACGATGGCGGCGTTGATATCGAGTCAACCCTGGCGAGCCTCAACTTGAAATCCCACATCGTGCTGCTGAGACACAGTACGAACCGTGGACTGCCGGCTGCCCGCAATACGGGGATCAAGGCTGCTTCCGGCGAGTATATCGCTTATGTCGACGATGACGACATTTATTATCCGGATCATATCGAGACCCTGGTCAGCTGCTTACTCAATTCGGGTCACAAAATAGCTTATAGCGATGCCTACGAAGCTCAGGAAACGGAGGGGGGAACCTTCCTCGAAAATCTTGCCCTGGTACGGCAGGCCACGCTGCTTTACGTTTTGTCGCGGGTCGCGCGCCGTTCCGGCTTAGGTTTATTGCGCCGGAGTCTGGGCAGCTTTGGTTTCTGCTTCGGTCAGGCGTTTCTCAAGCTTGCGGCGAGCAACGTTGATCCGTTTTTACGCGCCGGCGGTAAGTATCTGGTGATCAACAGAAAGGCGAAATACTCGAACGACTTCGACCGTAACACCCTACTGGTCAGAAACTTCGTGCCGGTTCTCTGTTTGATGCACCACCGTTCCTGCCTCGATGACGCCGGACTCTTCGATGAAAGCCTGACATCGCACGAGGACTGGGATCTCTGGATTCGCATGGCTGAGGACCACACATTCGTGCATATCAAAGAGCTCACCTGCGAATACAGCCAACGTGCGGACGGATCGAACATGTCGAGTTACCGGCGGGCAGACTTCAAACGCACCATGAAGATCATCCATGAAAAATACCGCCACCTGGTGCGCAGCATGGATGTAATTGAAGCTCAGAGGGCGTATCTGAGCAGCTTGTCCTGCGCTCCCTCCGAAGGACGCGGGAAATCAAATAAATGAGCCCCGGGTTTTCTATTCGTGCTGCGACCGCTTATAAATTGTAAAGCCGGGCCGCATTTTCTCCCATCAGTTTTGTTTTGAGCTCGTCCGACAGGTCCCTGCGCTCCATCACTTCTTTGACCGTCTCGGGAAATTTCGAGTCGCTGTGGTTGTAATCGGTGGCGAAGATCAACCGCTCGGCTCCGACGAAATCAGCCACGTAAGGCAGTGTTTTTTCGTCCATCTCAAATGCGTAATACATCTGCCCGCTGCGCATGTATTCACTGGGCGGCTTCTTCAGCCAGGGGACCGTCGGTTGCAGAAACTCGAAGTGCTCGTCCAGCCGCTCCATCCAGTACGGCACCCAGCCGGCCCCGGCTTCCATGAAGGCGACCTTCAGGCGCGGAAAACGCTCGAGCAAACCGCCCACGACGACGCACAGCACGGCAATCATCTGTTCGAAGGGATGCGCCATCGCATGAGTGTAGAAGGGGTGGTCAAAACGTTCGGTCCCGGCGGGCACACCGTCACCGGCGCCGACATGGATACACACCGGCACATTCAGCTGCTGGGCTTCGGCAAAGAAGGGATACAGGTCGGGATCGTCGAGATTTTTCTTAGAGGCGGACACCGGCGGAGTCGCTACGGCAACAAATTTGAGTTCCTCGACGGCGCGCCGCAATTCCTTCACCGCCTCGACCGGATCCTGGATGGCGGTGAGCGCAACGCCCTTGAGTCTTCGCGGATCAGCTTTGCAGTATCCGGCCAGCCAGTTGTTGTAAACGCGCGCGACCGCAGAGGCGAGATCTTTGTCTTCAACAAACGGCAAACTGAGAAACGGCGAGGTTCCAAACAGCACTGCCGTATCGATTCCCTCGAGATCCATGTCCTTCAGCCGCTGGACCGGATCGACCATCCCCGTCGTCTGCTGGGGGCTGCGATTCCTTGGCGCGCCGACGAAGCTGCAGGCTTTTCCCACCGGTTTGGGGGTCAGCTTCCCGTCGATCATGACGAAACTGAAACCTCGATTGTCCTTCACTTCTTTAGGGGCGCGGGAGCGGTATGGCTCTTCCAGCAACTCCGCCCAGGGAATTTGCTTTTCGTGCACGTGTCCGTCTGCATCGATAATACGCATGTTTGCCTCTCGCTTAGGAAAATCTGCTTATTTCAATTCGCCGGGAAAGAGCCTGGACCCATAATCGCGATTCACTTCGCGAATGAGTGAGTTATCGTAGAAGCGCCTGAGGTCCAGTTCGCCGGCCCTGGCGACGGTAGATTGCTCGAGCACCACGCGAATTGCTTCCGGATCCACCGTCATGTCTTTATTCCAGACTTTGAGACCTTCGCGGTAACTGTCCTCGACCAGCTTCGGATCCGTTACTTTGGTCGACTGGGATTCGATCTGCTTTGCGTACGCTGGATCGTCGATGGCGCGTTTAATACCATCGAGATAGCCCATCAGAAACAGTTTCAATGTGTTCGGGTTCTTTTGCGCGAAGGCTCGCGACACGCCCGATCCCGGCCCGATAATTTTCAACCCACGGTCGTAGAAATCGATGATGACAGGAAATCCCTTCGACTTCGCCATTTCACTTTGAGGCGGGGTTACAATGATGCCGTCCGCATTCCCGAGCAGAAACGTCGAGAGCGCGTCGGGCGGACCCTTGTGGTAGAGAAGCTTGATGTCCTTTCCGATCTCGAGGCCGCGCTCTTTCGCGGTTTTGCGCATTGCGATTTCGCCGAAGGCGCCGACCGATGTCGTTGCCACCGACTTTCCGCGGAGCTGTTCAAAAGCCGTAATTCCCTTCTGACCGAACAAGACGAGTGTGCTGCGGTCGACGCTTGCGGCAATGTAAATCAGATCTGAACCGGCGACGTTCGCATGAATGGTAGCCGTGCCGCCCTGGTAAACGTCAATCTGGCCGGAAAGGAGCGCCTGCGCCGATGCCGTCGCGCTGAGGGTGCTGAGATTTACGGTAAGGCCGCGTTTCGTGAAATAA
>JADMIO011014805.1_pt1 | contig 13698 bp, 16 predicted proteins | sample 8958161 | NCBI WGS metagenome assembly JADMIO01 (sample SAMN16585339, study PRJNA669376) | soil metagenome | isolation source: Crop rotation soil | place: USA: Cullars Rotation, Alabama | collected 2011 | reverse complement strand
GCGACAACTTGTCCACGTGGAATTCTAAGCTTAGGATCCCAATGTGCTGGAAAGCGGCCATGATCCAGCCGACCGAAAAACCCCGCAACGCTGGCACGACAGTGCAGCGTCCGGAGATTATCGGCGGCACCGCCGCATCGGGTGTAGTCACGGACAAGACTCCGTGGAACAATTCTGAATACAGACTGCCCGGCGAGGATTCGTTCGCCGCGATGCATCGCTGGATTCAGGAGCACCCCGGCCAGCCGCTCCCCGGCCGCGCTTAAAACTGATCCCACGCCAAGCGTTGCCTCAACCTGGAGGCAACTACATGGCCTATACACCGACAGACGCAACGGTCCTGATGCGAGACTATCTCGAGCCGACCGTGCGCAACACCTTCGCTGAAGAAGACAACACCTTCAAAGCGCTGATGAGCGGCGACAAGGTGCGGACCAGCACACGCGGCCGTCGTCACCCCTACTACGTCACACCCAACCCGAGCTACGGCTCGATCGCATCCGGCGCCGCACTCCCGGTCGGCGGTTCCGGCAAGGAAGTGGAAGCGAAAGTTTTCTACTTCAACCAGTTTATGGTCGGCGACCTCCACAAGAATATTCTGGAGGAAAACACCGACCACGCCTTTGTCGATCTGCTCGGCAATCGCCAGAAGAAAGACATGCAGACATTCCGGCAGCGCCTGAACCTGTGGTGCTTCGGAAAAGGCGACGGCGCACTCGCCGTGATCAGCGACGCGTCGGGAGGCGTCTCGGTAGTTTTCGGCGGCGATTACGGCAGCGAAAACATCATCGTCGGATCGCGCCTGTGGTTCTACGACGCCGCCGGCAATCGACGCGTGGGCGGCGGCTCGGTCACATCCACAGTGCTCACCAACGATCCGTCGACGGGCACCGTGACCTTTGACCAGGTGCCGAACAACCTCGCGGCCACCGACACTTGCCACTACGAACAGAGCTACGGCAACGCGCCGAGCGGATTCGCCAAGCATGTCTCCGACGTGAGCGGCGATTACTTCGGCATCAACACGGCGCTCTACCCGGTCAAGGCCACCGTTCACGACGCGATGAACAACGACTTTCACTACGCGATGATCGATCTCGTGGAGGCGAAAGCGTCGCGGCGCATGGGCGTGAATTCGCCGGTCAACGATCACGTCATCATCAGCCACAAGGTGCAGGAGTACGCTTACAAACGACTCGGCGACAGCTTGCTGAAAACCGTGGACGCCGGCGGCAATTCCCGACTGGATCTCGGCTTCAAGATGGTCAGCCACAACGGCAAGCGCTGGCGGCTGGACCAGAACTGCCAGCGTTCGATCATTTGGGGAATCAAGCTCGGCGACTTCGTGATCGAGTTTGTGCGCCTGCCCGGGTTCTACACCGACGCGGCCGGAAACAAGCTCTGGCAGAAGCCGACCGAAGGTGGAATCTACGATCAGGTCCAGTACGCGCTCGTCGCGCGCTACGACCTGTTCTGCGAGGACCGTCGCAACCAGTGGGCAATTCAGAATCTGCCTTACGCGGCCGGAATCTAACCCGCGCGAGCAGATTGGACCATGACGACAGGGCGGTAATTCGCGCCGCCCTCGTCACACCTTGCCAGCCTCCAAAAGAGGCGGGCGTTTCGCGGGCACAACCCGCCTAACTTACCAATTCGGAGGCTCGACAGCTTATGCCTATCAATCCAGCAACCGGCACCCTGCAACAGCAGAGTCCGATCATCAAAAAAGCGGCCACGTTCACGCGACCGGCCGACACCACACAGTACGCCGCGGGAGACGCCGTCGCTCCCGCCACCGTGGCGATTAGCGGCGCGACCAACGCTTCCCCGATCGTCGTCACCACTTCGGCCCCGCACCTTCTGAACAACGACGATCGCGTGTTCATCGCCGGCGTCGTGGGCAACACCAACGCCAACGGCATCCGCAAAGTGAAGGTGCTGACTTCAACGACCTTCTCGCTGCTGAACGAAAAGACCGGCGCGGCCATCGCCGGAAACGCGGCCTACGTGAGCGGCGGCACCGTGCAGCCGATTCTGCGACTCGACAGCGTAGTGCCCACGCCGGGAGGCTCGGGCGGGATCGTTGCTGTGCGCCTGCAAGTGAAGAACGGCACGGTGACTTTGGGCACGTTCCGCGTTCGCATTTTCAGCCGGCCGGTCAATCAGATTGCCGACAACGCGGCATTCACGTTGCTCGATGCGAACCGCGACTATCGGCAGGGCTACATCGACCTGACGATCCTGACCACAGACGGCGCAGGCTCGGACTCGTCGGAAGTGAACGTCCAGTTGGCCCAACCGCTGCCGTTCGTTTGCGAGAGCGACCGCACGGACCTGTTCATCCAAATCACGGCGCTCGGTGCATTCACGCCGAGTTCGGGCGAGACGTACCGCGTCGAGTTGACCATCCGGCGCAACGAAGTGGCCTCGGCGTTCAAGGTGGCCGGATCGTAGGAGGCCACTTGAGCGTCAACAAGCACTACCGCAAGGCGTGGGTCGTGCGGATCTACGCCGAGGCGGTGACACTTTTTCACGAGGCGAGGAAAGACAACGTGGACAACGTCCCGCTGGACGACCTCGCCCGTCAGTGTGCCAACACCGCGTTCAGCGACAACCACGCCACCATCATCGGCGACAAGGAAACGATGGCGCGCGAATTCATGGCCCATTGCCGTGAACATTTCGCCACCGAAATCCAGACGGCCATCGCCGCCCAAGCGCAAAAAGACATAGAAGCAACACAAGACCGCGAGCAGGAGGCGCTGGTTAGCTGATGTGGAAAGACTACGACCTTGACAACCCCGCCACCTGGACCGTGATGGAAGCGCCCACGGTCGACCGCGCATGGGAAGAAACGCTGACACGCATTGGCGGGCTTAACCCGTTCGGCAAACCGATGCTGGTGTGGCGATGGGGAGCGACCTACGTCGATCCGATGCGCGAGGACGGCAGTCTGAAATATCTGCTGGCAAAGAAAGAGGCGACGCTGGTCGGCTTCGAATTCACCGACCCGATCACAAACATGCAGATGACGGTCGCGAAGCTCGAGGACATCCCGCCGCACATTCTTATACCAGTGCCAAAGTACGAAGCCGTACAACTCGGCGAGCGCCGGATCATCATCGAACGCTGGCGCAGCGCGGAGTTTCTGGCGCAGACCGGCCGCTTCCACAAGAACTTCCTGCGCGATCCCGGCAAGACCTACGAGTGGTTCTTTTGCAAAGCCTGCGACGCGCAGTTACTCGTGGGCGAGGACGGACCAAAGCCCTGCGCGCAGTGCGGATCGAAACGCTCTTACCAGCGCGAGCAGCGCATGGAAGGCGAAGGCAAACTGCTGCGTGACTTCCCGCACGAAGGCACATACGACTTCTTCCATCGGATCGAAACACCCGACGAGCAGGCCGCTCCACCGGACGGTCGTGCCCTGCAAGTGATCGAGGCCGCATGGTATGCAGCGCACCACCTGACGGACCAGCAACACGAGGCGATCATCGACGCCATGCTGGAACAACAGACGCGCATCAACCCGGAGGCAGCTAATCCCTCCAACCCGTTCATCGCGCCACGCGTGTGAGCGGCAGACCTTGAAAGGAAGGTGAACCGTTGTTACCCGAACTACAGATCCGCCCCAAAGACGTCGGACCAGCGTCTCTGGCAGCGCAAGTTTCCACCGGCGTCGACCTCGAACAGGAAAACAACAAACACAAGGTCCACTACCTCTGGCACCCGTATGTTGACATCCCGCTCGTTGGACCAGACGGCATTCGTATACGTCTCGGCAAGGGATTGAAGTATTACGGACAGGGCGATCCGGGTGGAGATTTTGGCTACCCGATCGGAAAGCGCAGCGACGCCACCCCGTTCGCCAGACCGCGACCCGCCGAATCCCGCAGCGCCGAATCGAGAGCGCAATACAACAAGCGAATGGCAGACATGTTCCTGCGCTGCGTGGCGTTGCCGGTTTGGGACATCAGTTTCTACGAGTCACGCTTCAACCACGGCAAGTTCAGCGACGCGGAATGGAACGCGGGCAATACGCTCGGCGCCAGCATCGACGCGGAGGAAGTGCAAATATCCGCCGGCGTCTGCGCCGCCGACTTTCTGATGCGCTACGAGGCAAGCCACGGCGCCTGCGTGCTGCACCCGTTCACCGGCATGGACGACGAGGAAACACGCACCGTGGACGAGCTGATGAAGATCATCAACCCGTTCCCGTACAAGCTCACCAACCTGTTGCAGGAGAAACAGGACGGCCACGTCTCCGACGAGGAAACGCTGATTTTCGACCTTGCCGATGGTGGACCAGCGTCCGACCGGATTCACGGCGCACAGCTTGACCGGCAACTCAAACAGAAAGCCCAACAGGTGCGCGCGATTTGTTACGCGGGCGTATTGAGAGCACTCAATCAGGCGCGAACCGATTGGGAAGACCTCGTCTTTCAAATCAACAACACGGCGATGGGCCAACCCAACCACAAGAAACGCGGCTCGCCTTACGACGCGCGCGTGGCGTGGCTACTCGGTGAACTCCTGCCCACCGCGCTCGCTCCGAAGCCTACCGGCCCCGATCCCGAGCTGCGCGAGAGCATTTCGCTGCTCACGAAGATCGCTGCCGGACAGCAACCGACGCCGGCACAAAGCGGCGAACTGATCACCGTCAACGCCGGCGACTTGCAGGCGATGATCGATCACGCAGTCGAGCAACGACTGGCGCAGGGCAACGGCAAGAAACAACCGCCCGACAAGGGCAAGAAAGACGGCGAGTAATAAATGCTGACTCGTTCGAGAGTAATTGCTGGCGCGAGCGGTCTTGCGGGAGAACCACCCGACGAGCCGCTCCCCGCCGGCATTCCCCAGTGGCTGCGTTACGAAATGGCGGCTGACATCGAGACGGAGCTGCTGCGCGACATGAACCTGTCGGCACAGAACCGCACGATGGCGAGTTATCCGATCCGGCTCAACGCAGGAGAGCGCGAATTTTCTCTTACCCAGGCCGGGCTTGAAAATCCGGTCTTTATCGCACTCGGCAGAGACGGAGCACCAAACGAGATCCCGCAACCCGTCGAAATCACGAACCTCTCGAACATCTACGACGACGCGCGCGCCAACCGTCGCTCCGTGGCGTTCTTTGCCGACAAACCGCAGCGCGGGATGCTTTCATGGATTCCACAAAACGGGGAGACGCTCACCGTGTGGTATGACCGCAGCCCGAACACCGATCCGTCCGCGGAGACTTCCACCTTCACCATTCAGAACGGCTACGTGCCACTTCTGAAACACCGACTCGCAGCGTGGATGCTCGAGCTTTTAGGCAAGCCCATCGGCGCGATGCTGGCGGCAAGCATTCAACGCGGCATGGACCAGTGGCAGTCGTTTGTTTCCCGCGAACGACAAGAGGGACTGGTGGAAAAAACCACCTATCGCGGATCGCGCAACACCGGAGGATCGGTTTACGACACGTGGCCCGCACGGATCAACTTCGAATAGATGCAGACCGCAACGCTCGCCAACGTCATACCCACCGCCGCATCGCTGCTAAACGCGGCGCGCTGGAAAAACTTCCTGCTCGGCTCGATTACCGGAGGCGCCGGCGCACTGACGGTCACGGACGGAGCATTTACCGCCGACGACATCGGCAAGCGTATCGCGATCGACCGCGCAGGCGCGGGCGGCAGCTTGTACGACGGCGTGATCTCGGCGTTCACCGACGCCACCCACGTGACAGTCACTCCCGCCGCCGGCGCAAGCGTACAGGGCGTGACGATCTCCTACGGCGGTCAACTCGGAGATGATCGGCGCAGCCTGATCGAGTTGCGCGACGTCGCGTTCATCGCCGACGAGGCGCACTATCAACCGCTCGGCGAAACGAGAGGCCACTGGCTGCGGCCGGAACTGCTGATACTTTCACCTGGCATCGCGCACGGCGCAGACCTCGGCAGCATCATCCCGCGACTTGGACCACTCGGACGCGTGTTCGTGCGTGTCGATCCGCTTGGACCATACCAGCCAGGTACACGCGCCGAGCCGGAAGAAATCACCCGGATGCGCGCCAACACCGGGAACGCGCCAAACGACACCTACGGATCGCTGGCCCACAACGTCGCTGGCTCGCAGATTGGCGGCTACTTCTGGATGCCCGAGGACGAGAACACCGTCCAGTACACCGGCGACAGTTTGAAGCTTTACTACGTGCCGACCTACACGCGCGGCGCAGACCTGAAAAGCCCGATCATTCTGACCGGCAGCATCGTGAGCTTCATCGTCGGTTATTTACTCGCGAAGGAAGGCGCAAAGAGCGGTGAACTCGCCGCCGTGCACAGTGGTTACTCGCAGGCCGTGATCAACGCGATCCGGCAGAGCGCGCCGAAGCTGCCGACGATGGAGGAATACCAAAGCGAAGCGGCCGCAGGACGCGCACAGTAAGCACAGAGCAATTTATGACGCTGATGAAGGGCCAGCATTGTCACGACAACGGCGTCTGCCACGATCACCCCGACGACGGGAAGGACTATGGTTGAGGAAAACCACATGCGTCTCGTGGGGGCGCGAGGAACGGAGAAATGAAGCACATGACACCTTCAGCAAAACTGCGCATGCCGCCACCGCCGCGACGCAATCCCCGCGCACGTGGCTTTGCCGCCAGCGCCGCGAACATTCGCCCGACCGAGCCGACAAACGCAGACGTGATGGCCGCGTTGAGCCGTGACAACGACATGGACGACACGATGCCGCCCGCGACCACAGCGCCGCCATTCAACTACGAGGAAGCGCCGCAGCAGCAACCACCGCCGATCCCGCTCGGACGCACCGGACTCGGAAACATCGGTCGCATCATGCAGGCCCGCAACAAACGGAGAATGATGAGAAAGTGACCGAGGCCGAACTCATTGCACAGGTGCTCGAAGCGCGAGGCAAGACGGAGCAGCAACTGCCCCGTTTTCGCATTCTCGGCGTCGTCAAGCTCGCGCGCGAAGCACTGGCCGATCAGATTGCCAGCAGTGGCGACCGGCAACTCCGCGAGCTGCTGCGAAAGACGTTCGGAACCGTCACGAGCAACGACGAAGGCGTCGCCGATTTGACACCGATGCTGACCGACGCCGAACCATTGCTGCTGAAGCATTTTGACAGTGCCGAAATTTACCTTGCGGGAAACCGCCGTCGCCTGACGCTCCTGCCGGACGAATCAGCCGTGCGCGAGGACCGCATACCGGGATTTCCATTCGGAGCACTCGCAGGAAAGAACTTGCTGGTGTTCGTGGACAACGCGCCGTTTGAAGGCGACGTCAGCATCCGCGCCGCATACTCGCCAGCACTCGCAAACATCCCGGCGCAGTCAACGCTTGGAGAACGATTCGTCGCCATCACTGGCGCGCTTGCCACGCAGGAACAACCGAGCGTGAGCCGCACCCAAACGCAGGAAATGAAAACCGTCATCGCTGAAGGCAAATGACCTGGACACCGGACAAGATTCCCATCTGGCTGCGCCGCACCCCGGAGCAGCAGGAAAAGGACCGCGCCTATCAGGACCAACTTCGAACGGCGCAAGGCCCAGGTCGCCGACCGTCGCCGACAGAGCGGCATTTACTACGCGCCAGCGCAGTCAGAATTTCCGCAGAAGCCCACCTGACACATCTGCAATCCGATCCCCACGCAGCACCCGAGCACATCCGGCAGGCCGCAGGGCAACTCGCCGAGGCGATGGCCGATCAGGGCTACTTCGCCGACGCGGCCGCAATCCATCCCGTAGCAGAGCGACAGGAGCAATACCGTGCCATCGCGCAGGCTGTGGAGCGCGAGGACACCGATCCGGCATGCGACTGCGCGGTCGAGACGGTGACCGACCCGCAAAGCGGACGCCAGGTCATTCAGCAGAACCAGATCGTGCGCAAGCTGGTGTTTTCGCAGAAACACGGCACACTGATGCCGCTGGTCCAATGCGTGAAGTGCGGCGACATGAACGTGAAGCCGGCGCCTACGATGTTCGAACAACGAATTGCCCGGATGCAACAGGCGCATTCAGAGGCACTGCGACAAGGAGCACGACGCCACGGCACGTAATCTCTTTAAATTCGATTACGGATACATCGGCAGCGCCGCCGTGCTGGTGTTCGAATCCACCACGCGCTATCTGGCGAAGGGAAGCCGCAACTGGCTCATCGTCGGCATGAACAAGATCGTCGGCTACAAAGGCCCGCTGCTGTTGAACGGCGTCGAGGGCGGCACACAGATGATGGAAGCGGCCGAAGGATACGCCAGCCTCGGCACTGCGGACGCGCCCGGCATCGGTTCCGTCTTTCGCGTTCTGACCGCGCTGTTTTTCGTCGGCGTCGGCGTGCTTCGTTACAACGGACTGACGACCGGAGCAGTCGCGACCTCGACGCTCGCGCTGCGGCTGCTTGAAAACGGCACCTATGCAGGGACGACGTTTCAGGCGGGATTGGCCCAACCCTCCGCGCCGACAATTTTCACCAAGACAGCCGGCGCAGGACTCTCGGGCACCAAACTCAGCCCCGGCACTCGCGCAATTGTGATCTGGCGCATTCGCTCGTCCACCGGCGCGATCTCAATCGCTTCGCTGCCCTCGAACGTTGTGGTGGTCAATAACGGCGAGACGATCGCAATCACCTTTCCCCTGACCTCCAGCAACGGTGACGACCGATGGGGAATTGGCGCGCCCGAAGTCGGACGAGGCGATGCTGGTCCATTCTTTTTCTGGAGGGAAATCCCCGAATCGACCATCGCAGCCAGCACCGTCAACAGCATCGCGCGCACCATCGAGATCGAATTCAGCGACGGCGAACTGGCCGGACAGGATCTCGCGCCGATCGACGATTATCCGCCGCCGCCCGCCGCGTTCGGCGGCACGTTGAACGACACCGGCTTCCTCGACGGCTGCTACGGCGATCTTGGCAGTGGACAAGCACCCGCGACCCGAGGCGCAACGATCGTGCTGAGTCTCCCGCTCAGATTCGAGAGCTGGCCCCCGAACAGTATCATCTACACTCCACAGCCACCCACCGGCGTCGTTAGTCGCGCTTCCGATGGATACGCGTACCGGGCAGGCATGAATACGCTCGGCGCGCTAACCTACACCGGAGGCGACCCGCCCATCAGCTTTCAGCTTCGCTGGCCCACCGCCGGCTGCGTTGCGCCGCATAACATGGTTATCGCGGAACAAGGCAGACTCTACATCTTCACCTCGCAACACGGTCTCGCGCGCATTGGCGAAGGCGATGAACCGGACACCGAGTGGGCCATACCATTTTTTGACGACACTGACGACTGGAACCCTTACGAAGTGGTGATGGGATGGGACGGCGACAATCAAATCGTTTGCGCCTGCCACCGCAAGATGATCCTGCCTTACAACTCCGCGAACGAGCGCTGCTGCACACCGCTGGATCTCACCGGAAAGATTCGCGGGAACATTTGCGCCGCCGTCACCGCGACCTTCGGCGAGTTGTACCTGGCGACAAACAACGTGCGGTCAGTCAGCGACGTTACGACCACCAACGCGCAGGCCGTGGTGACCTCACCGACCGCGATCTTCTCGCCGGACGACGTGGGCACAACAGTAAAACTGAAACAGGCCAGCCCCGGCACCGGCACACTGACAACAACGGTCCTCAGTTACCAAAGCCCGACCCAGGTCACGCTCGCGGCAAACGTCACCTGGACCAGCGCCGCTACGACGACGATCTGGATCGACACCGCGATCCGCCTTTACAGATTCAACGCCGGCACCGGCATGGTGTCGGAAGCGTACACGCCCTACATCGCCGCCGCAGACGAGAGCGACTGCGTGTTTGACGTGGGCGGCGCCATTACCGTCGACAGCAACGCGCACCCGGTCGTGATGAGGCTGCTGTCAAACTTCAACGGACGGAGCGGCCAGACCGCGCGCGAGTGGCAGAAACGCCTGCCGAGCGCGGGCTTTCACCATCTGCCGACCGAGAAGCCAAACCTCATCAACGCGCGCAGCCATGCGCTTTATTTACAAGTTACGGGAACCGGAGGGGAGGTAGCACTGGACTCGCTTTATTCGGTGAGCGAGCCGGACGCGATGACACTGGCATGAAGAAACAGGAGTTAATGGAACAGGAGCTGATCCAGCGCACCGAATCGACCGGCCGACAATTGCGCGCCGACATCGAGCAACTCGGTCTGGCCATCCCGCGCATCGAGCCACCAAAGAACGAAGCCGCAATCGTGAACCTGATAGACGACGGCGACTATTCATGGTCCACGCTCGCCTACACGACGCCCGGCACGACGCCGGGCACTGCTGGCGACGACAACCAGCGAGCTTACAACTGGTATCGCGAGCAGCGCGCAACCGTGGTGCTGGCGACAGACAACGCGCACGGCCTCAAATCGGCGGCGCATTCACTGTTCGGTGCAGAGACAGACGACACGCCACGATGGGACAAAACCAACGGATGGGCCGAACTCGGCGAGACAGGAGCAACGCCGTGGGACGTAATCGCCCCCTTGCCCAATAACTTCGCCACGCCCGGCATGCGACTGCGCGTTCAGATGATCACCCGGCTGCGGACCAGCACGACCCTGCCCGGACCATTGCAATTCTTCTGGCTGATTCAGGACAACACCGTCGCCAACCCCGGAGTGCTGAAAGGCACCGCGTTTGTGCTCGACGGCGCAGCGTTCGGAACGCTCGGCGCAACCTCGCGCAGTTACAAACTGATCGTGGACCACGACAACGGCGATCAAATCGAGAGCACCATCAAGACCATTGCCAACACGCCGGCGGTCCTGAGCGCCATGAACGGAGTGGCGCTGACGTGGCCGCGCTATCCGGGCTTCACGAAAGTCACCATCTACGTGCAGGAAGGCGGCGTGACTTCGATCGCCGGATTTATCGGCAACGGCACCAACGCCTTCAACGACAGCGGGCAGCGTTTCGGCACCGTGAGCGGATTCCCGACCGCGACAGCCACGCAACCACGCGCCTACGCCGAGGCCAACCCGTTCGTGCCAACCATCGACTGGCAGCTTTGGGTGTTTTTTATCTTCGTGCCGCAGACCTACAATTTCAGCCTGACCACGGCCCAACAAATGCTGCGCGGCGGCGTCATTGGACCAATGGGCGAAGGACACCAATTGCAGATCGACCGCATCGGCGTCTCGACCGGCGACGGAGTGTGGTCGCCGAGCGCACACGACTCAGCCGTCACTTCCAGCCCCTCGACGTCGCAGACATCGAGCCAGCAAGGACCACCATCAAGCGGCAGTGGCGACACGGCCCCGAGCGACGGACAGGGACGACTCGCATGCTCGACGCTCGACACCCCGATCGACATCTGCGACGAGGACGGCAGCAACGAGCGCAAGGTGGAGCTCGGCGAGATTGATGAGAAGGCCGTCGCCCGCGGCACCTGGCTCGTCGGAAAATACGATCAGCCAGTGAAAGTCAAAGGTGTTAAGATCGGCTGGAGCGAACTAATCCTCACGATCCAGACCGAGAACGGGGCAGGAAGAAGGTGCTCGCCTTCGGATTTGTGGTTGCTGAACAATGGACCAGCAGCGGGCATCGCCGCGCGACGTTTATGCGAAGGGATGGAAGTCATGACGCGCCGACAAAATGCTGTTCACGCCAGCCGGATCGTGAAATACTCGGTCTCCACGCAAGGCGAGGAAATCGCCATCCTCGAGACCCACGGCGAAACTGACGACGAGCGAATTTATTGGGCAGGCGACGCAGCCGCTCACAACGCGAAACTACTGGAAGCGTTCTGAAGGAGGCCCGACCATCGGCAATAAATCCGACAAGCTGAAAGAAGAAGCGCTGCGCGCTCAAAACGCTCAGTCACAGGCCACCTACCAGCAACAGATGCAGCAGTGGCAACCGAGTCCCTACGAGCAGGCGCTGAACAAGGAAGGTCTCGACTGGATCAACGCCACAAACGGCGACGCGCCGCTCGACATAACAAAACTGCCGGGCATGGCGCCGTATGTGGACATCTACAACACCGCCGCCGCCAGACAGCAGGGCCAGCGCATCGGCACCGGCATGATGAGCTACGGCTCGGCCTTCGCCAACCCCACAATGCTCGCCGCACTCGCGCAGCAGGAACAAGCTCATCGACAACAGGACGCGGGAGCGCAATTGAGTAATGCCTTTGCAATGCGAAACGCCGAAGTGCGAGGAAGCGCACTGCCGCTCATCAACATCGGCGAGACGCGGCTGGCTAACAAAGCCGGCACGACCGCGCAGATGGCAAACGCCGACGCCCAACGATGGGCGCAACACCAGATCAGGCCGGGCTTTTGGGCGGGCCTGCTTAACAACATGACGCAGGGCGCAGGACAGGGCGCACTCGCCGCGGAGATCACGGCTGCCGCCGCTTAAACGAAAGGGGAAACGGAATGGCTGGTGCAACTTTCAAACTGCCGCTCGCTTATGGAGCGTTCGGAGTACGTGTGGCTGATGGCGCGATGAATGCCGCCAGCAACAGCCCGAACAAATCCATTCTGACGTCCGCGACAGCCGCGTTCACACTTGCAGATGTGGGAAAGCGAATCGTCGTCGCGGGAGCGGGAGCGGCCGGCGCGGACCTCGATACTTTCATCGCGCAGCGAATCAGCCCCACCCAGGTCGCACTAAAAGCCCCGGCGCAGACCACGGTCTCTGGCGCGAATGTCAGCTACGCCAAAGGAGTTTACCGTTTGAGCACGGTGCTGCGCGGCGCTGACGTCGACGGCCACATTTATCAACTCTCGGCACTGCGACGCCTGCAAATTCAAATTGCCGCCAACAGCCCTGCGGGCACTCTCTACATCGGCGGGCCATACGTTACGCCGACCAACCGCGGCAGCGAGCTGACGGGAGCAGGCGACATCGAGAACTACAGCCCCGGCGGGCGACCGATGGCGACGATCTCCGACGACTACGTGACCGCCACCGTCGACAACTTTTTGATCAACGTCATGTGGGCCGACGATTTGAACCAGTCAACGTGAAACTGAACATCGACGCACAAGAAACGCCGGCGAATTGGGGAGTGAGCGACCTCGCCCCGGCCCTCGAAATCTACGCCGACCAGCCATTTGACACGGACGACGGAAAACACGTCTTTGCCGGCAGCGTCGAAGGAGAGGGAGACTTCAGACACCGCGCGGTCGGCGCGGTCGAAAACGAGATTGCCGTGTTCCCGTCGATACTTGGCGTTTATTCCACCGAGGACTCGCTTACGGATCAGGAGGCCACTTACTCCGCATACATTCGCGTGAAAGGCCGCGAGCCGATTCCGTGGCTGCTGAATTTCCCGCTTGCACCGCTGGCGCAGGGCCAGACATCGGTAAGCTGGACACAGATCCGCATTCACGCACGACAGCCGCGCGCGAGACGTGACGGGAATGTCTACACGCGCACCGAAACAGACCAGGCGATCGCCGCCTTTCTGCTGGCCTTCCAGCAGGGGAAGATGCCGTCCGACGTCGCGCTTATGGTCGACGGCGTCGCCGAGGTGCAAACCGGGCTGGCCCAGGTCACATCCCGCGTCTTTGCGAGCTCGATGGACGGCGGTATCACTGGAGTCTGACATGCGCGCAGGCCGACATTGCGGACGGCGAAGGCTTCACCATCAAATCCACGAACCCCGGCGACAATGGCGCGGTCGCGTGGCTGATCATTAACTGAGACACTCTATGAGAAAAGCGTTACTGCTCATTTGCCTG
>JADMIO010361793.1_pt1 | contig 13698 bp, 3 predicted proteins | sample 8958161 | NCBI WGS metagenome assembly JADMIO01 (sample SAMN16585339, study PRJNA669376) | soil metagenome | isolation source: Crop rotation soil | place: USA: Cullars Rotation, Alabama | collected 2011 | reverse complement strand
CAGCACCGCCGGCGGCAAGCGCTTCAACGTGTCCAGCGCCAGCGTGGTGTCCCCGCGCCATTCCAATGCCAGCGCGATCTTCAGGCCCAGATTGTTCCAATACGGTTTCGCCGCGATCGATCTGTCTGCCGCTTCCTCCGCCTTCGCAAATTCTCCCCGGAACCGATATTCCCAGCCAATCTCCATCGAAGCCAGGGCGGCGAACGCCGGATTTTTGGCCAGGCGTTCAAGGGCTTCAATGCCTTCCACCCTCCGCGTTGGCGCTTTCTTCAACAGCGAAAATCCGAGCGCAAACAGGGCACGCGGCTCGTCCGGCCGTTCCGCGAGCAATTGTCGCAGCAGCGTTCTCGACTCCTCGGTGAGGGCCGGCGGGGTTTGACGCAAGCCGCGCACCCACTGGAACGCCTGGGCCAAACGCGCTTCGTAACCCGATGGATCGAGTCGCATTGCGCGCGCGGCGCAATCCGCCGCCGCTTCATAGCGGGCATTGGACCGATCAAAATTGTGAAACACCAGCCAGGTGTGCACATGGGTCCACGCCGCCCAGACTTCCGCATCCGTCGGATCCACCGCTGCGGCGCGCTTGCAGAGTGCGTCCGCCGTATTCAGTTCGGCGCGACCCATCTCCGGCAGGTCCAACAGCGTCCATGCCTTCGCGACGAGTTGCCGCGCTTCCGACACCGGCGCGCGTTTTTCAAGACTGGGCCCGCCCGCCGGGCTCACGCCAGGGGAAGCACTCGGTCGCGCCGCCCGTTCCGCGCTCTTCGGTCGAAACGCGACAAAGCACCCGATCGCCGCCCCGGTCACGACGACCGCCGCGAGCCATGCTGTCGCGAGTACCCGGCGGCGTGGCGGCGGTAAGGCCCGGTCTCCGCTCCCCGTCTCGGCAGCTAACGGAATGGTGGCCCGACCCGCGCCGATCCGGTGCGACCAGAGTTTCAGGTACCGTGCCTTCACCTCCGGCGTCAACACGCCGCCCGGGAGCTTCGTCCACTGCACCGCCTTAAATCGATCCGGTACCAGCGCCTCGGGCTCGCGCGTGTCGTCAATCACGACGGGCAAAATGAAAGCCACACCCGATGCGATGCCCATCGCGCGTTGCGCCGCCAGCTCCCATTCGATCCGGAAGTAACCTTCGTGCCGCGCCTGCGTGTTGGCGGAGATGATCGGGATGAACAGCACGCACTCCTTGATCTGCTTCCGAATCTTCGCGTCCCACTCGTCGCCGTGCTCGAGCCCACCGTCGGCGTCGAACCAGACTTCTACGCCACTCGCGCGCAGCGCCTCGCAAATGCGCCGCGCCGCCTCCGCGTCCTGCGACGCATAGGAAAGGAAGACCGCTCGATTCGTCGTCTCGCTCATGGTTTCGCCGTTCGCGGCTGCGCGTCGGCGCGCGTCTCCGCTTCTTTCATCAACGCCTGGAATTTGGGATCGCCGCGCAGCGGCTCCAATTCGAGTTCTTGGCGCAACCGATAGCCGAAGGCAAAGCCCATGTCATGCACGGCGGCCAATTCCGCGACGGCGCCCCGAGCGTCGCCAAAAATGGCGAGAACCTCCGCTTTCCGCCGCCGTGCGTTCACCACTTCGTTGGCATCGTGCATGCGCGTCGCGCGGTGCACGGCCTCGTCCGCCGCGGCGAGCGCCCCGGGTTTCTCACCGCGGAATGCGGCGAGCCGGGCCCGCGAGAGCGCGCCGGACAAATCTTCGGGAAAATCTTTCTCAAATTGGGCGAGCATGGCGCTGGCCTGGGTGTAAAGTTCCGCGGCGCGCGCGCTGGCGCCGCGGCGGGCTTCGAGCCTCCCCGCGCGAATGCCAGCATCGATCTGCAGGCTTCGGGGGCCGCTCGCCGTGCCCGGGTTGTTGGCGCGGACTTTCTCATAGACCTCGATGGCCGCGGCGAAGTTGCCTTGCAGCGCGAGCATCGATGCGCGCTCAAAAAGAGACAGCGGGTGGTCCCGGAGCGTTGGCGGCAGCGTCGCGAGGACGCCCAGCGCGCCGGCAATGTCACCGGTCCACGCGAGGTGAGTCAGCGCCTGCCCCCGCACCGGCATGTGCGACTCCTGCGATATCTCCCACGAAAAAACCCAAAGTCGCTGCGCCTCGGCGAACCGCCCCATGTTGTTCAGGTAACGGGCCATGGTCAGATGATTGCCAGTGTTCTGCGGGTCGAGCGCGACCGCCTGCCGGATGAGCGCGACGAGCGAATCATCCCAATGCCCGCGAGCGGATTCGAGGATGACGCGTGCGGCCGGCACCTCCGGATCGTTGGGCCTCAGCCGCTGCGCTTCATCCAGCTCGCGCTCGGCGGCGTCGAGGTTGTACTCCACCACGATCTGCAATGCCGCCATCGCAAGATGAGCTTCCGGCAGATTGCGGTTGAGTCGCAGCGCCGTCGCCGCTGCTTCCCGCGCCTTTGCGGCGATCTGTTCACTTCGATCGAAACCGGCCCGGCGGGTGCGAATCAGCACCTCGGCGTAACGGGCCCACGCCAGCGCAAAGGTCGGGTCGAGGCGCACGCACTCCTCGAACAGAGCAATTGTTTCAGGATAATTTCCACCTTTGATCTGAGCGGCCCGCGCCCGGAGAAACGTATCGTACGCCGCCGAATTCTTCGTCGATTCACTCGCGCGGCTCGCCGTGGTCGTGCGCTTGGTCAGTTTTTCGACTACGACGCGCGCGACTTTCTCCTGCAGCGCGAACACGTCACCGAATTTCTCGGTAAACGCTCCCAGTGGTTCACTGAACCCGTCGCTCGCGCGCGTGAGCGACACCGTGATCTTCACCTGGTCACCGCTCTTGCGCACCGTGCCCTCGACTACCTGCGCGACGTGGAGGGCGCGCGCGATCTCCGGCACCGGCAACGCCCTGCCTTTGAAGGCGAATGTCGACGTGCTACCCGGCACCCGCAAATCGCGCTCGTTCGAGAGCGCCGTGTGAATCTCGACGGTCAGCCCGTCCGAAAAATAATCCTGCGTCGGGTCGCCGCTGAGGTTGGCGAATGGCAGCACGGCGACGGATTTGGCGTCGGGCGCAGCCACGGAGTTTAACGTGACGGGCTTCGCCGCCGGCGAGAAACGCGGATCCGCATCCAGCCGCGCCTGCAAGGCCTGAAAGCGCGGTTGATTTCGCAGCGGATCGAACACCCACATGTGGCGCACGAAAGCCGCCGTGAACAGCGCGTCGGGCGGATTCTTTTCGAGTTGCTCGAGGACATCGACAGCCGCGTCGAACTGCTGGAGGAACACGTGATCCATCGCCTCTCCCAGCCGGTCGCGGGACGTGCGGATTTGCCGCAGCAGTTCGGCGGCCCGCGCGGCTTCAACGGCATCGCCCTGCTGGGCGAGCAACCAGCATTTCCACCCCAGCAGGTCGACGGAGCTAGGGGCATCAATCAGTCGCCGCTCGACGATGCGCAAGGCGGCGGTGCGTTCGACTGCGGCGGCCTGCTCGCGACCGAGGAAGGTATAAGCGAGGGCCATGTATCCGGCCTTGGGCCCGGCGCTGGGGCCGCTGATCCATTCACGCGGCGTATTCTCCAGCAGGCGGAGCAGCGCCGCGCCATCGCGCCGCATCGCATGCACCGCAAACGCCGTATCAAAACCCTCATCTTCGCGCAGCGTGCCTGGCGGCAGGCGCGCCAGCGTCGCCACGGCCAACTCGAGGTCGCCGCGCCAATACGAGGCCAGCCACGTCTTCAGCGCCAGATTCCAGAAGAAGGGGTGCCGCGCAATCGAGGCCTCCACCGTCTGCTCCGCCTCGGCGTATTCGCGGGCGTTGAAATGCATGAAGGCCATCTCGCACCACCCGACGGCCGCGAACTCAGGGTTGCGGGTAAGTTCCTCGAATGTCTTTCGCGCGTCGGCCGGTTTGCCGGCAAAGCGCTGCAGCATGCCCAATGCAATCAGCGCATGCGGCTCGCCGGGACGCTCGCGGAGCAAACCGCGCAACGTCGCCTCAATCTCCGGCGCGTTTTCGGGCGCGGGCCGCCCGTGCTCGCGAACCTCAAAACACGGCAGCGCCAGACGGGCCTCGAACAATTCCGGCGCGAGCTGGAGCGCGCGCTTGGCCCTAGTGCGGCCAGCTTCACGCCGCGCCGGCGAGTCGTCCACCTTCAACAAGATCATCCACGAATCGATCTGCGCCCACACCGCGAGCACGCTCGCGTTGGTCGGTTCGAGGGCCGCCGCGCGTTTGCAAAGCTCATCCGCAGCTTCCAACTCCACGCGGCCTCGTCCCGGGTTGTCCACCAGCTTCCAAGCGCGGCTCACCAGGTCCGCGACTGCGGGAGACGAAGCTGTGGCGTCTGACTTCGGGGAGTCTTTCCACGGTCGCCAAATCGTCGCTCCGGCCGCGACCAAGATCAGGATACAAACCGCGGCGAACATGCCCGAAGGACGCTGTCGGCTGGGTGGCACGCCGGACGGGGCGCCGCTGAAAGTATCGGATGCGTTGAGGGTGGCCGAGCCCGCCGCTGGTGCCGCGCCCAGGCGCTGCGACCACAATTTGACGTAACGCGCCTTCACTTCCGGCGTGACCACTCCGCCCGGCAGCCGCGTCCACTGCACGGCCTTAAATCGATCCGGCACGAGCGCCTCCGGCTCTCGCGTGTCGTCGATCACGACCGGCAGGATGAAGGCGACACCGCTGGCTATCCCGCGTGCGCGTTCCGCGGCCAGATCCCATTCGATGCGAAAATATCCTTCATGCCGCACCTGCGTGTTGGCGGAGATGATCGGGATGAACAGCACGCACTCCTTGATCTGCTTCCGAATCTTCGCGTCCCACTCGTCGCCGTGCTCGAGCCCACCGTCGGCGTCGAACCAGACTTCTACGCCACTCGCGCGCAGCGCCTCGCAAATGCGCCGCGCCGCCTCGGCGTCCTGCGACGCGTAGGAGAGGAAAACGGCTCGGCTGGTCGGGGCAGTCATCAGAAAAGCGGCTGATCGTTCTTCGGGTCGTTCAGCAATGCCTCGAATGCGGGATCGCCGCGCAGCGGTGCGTAGCGCGGATGACGCCGCATCTCGGACACGCTCAGATTACCGAATACCATGCCGAACAACCGGCCGTAGTCCGCGATGGCTGCGGCCTTGTCGCCGAGCATGGTGTGCACGAACGCCCGCGTTCTCAGGTTGTCGGCGGCGGTGCGCGGGGCGTTGAGTTGCTCCGCCGGCAAGACCTCCAGCTTCTGAATACACGCCTGCGCCACCTCCGCGTGGTTGAGCATTGCCGCAAGCTCCGCCGCCGCGCGCCATGAGGCATGGCTGCCGGGGTTCTTCGCCGCGGACTCCTGCGCGGTCGACTCCAGTGGCCCGAGCAGCTGACGCACGCCGGCCATGTCGCCCTTCGCGGCCAGTACCACCGCACGAGCCAGCGCCCGGCTGAAGCGGGCATTGCCGCGCGGCTCCGGTAGAAGAGCGTCGAGGCGCAGAAACTTATCGAGGTCGCCCCGCATCGCCGCCCAATCCCGCTGCTGCACGATCATTTCGGGAGCGTTGGCTTGCTCCTGGGGGAGCGCGGCGAAGAACGCGTCCGCTTCACGCGTCGAGCCGCGGGCCCGAAAATGCCAGAGCGCGAGCTGCAGTCGGTCCGAGCTCAGGTCGGGATTGAGTTCGAGAATCCGTTCGTATTCGCGAATGACTTCGGCGTAACGCCGGCATCCGGCCAGCGGCCCGATCAGTTGCAGTCGCGCATACCAGCTCGTGGGCTCGAACGCGATGACCTGGCGCAGGTTCGCAATCGCTTCGCGCAGCTTCCCCTGGCGGAACTGGATCACCTCGAGGGTGAAATAGCCCGCCCAGTCGTTCGGTTGCAGCCGGATCAATCGCTCCGCCTGCTCCGTCGCCCGATCGAAATCTCCAAGGCACCAAAGATAGTAGCGCGCCGTCGCCCGCAGTGTGCCGGCCGCATCGGGCGCCAATTTCATCAGTGCCTGGTAGCTCGCCCGCGCCTGCTCCAGGCGCTCGGGCGTCCGTTCGCGCGTGCCATAGGCATAGCTCTGCATTCCCAGCAGCAACGCCCATGCGTCGGCGAAACTCGGATCACGTTCGACTGCCGTGCGCAGGTATTTTTCGACTAACCGGTCATCCGACCGGCGTTTGACCATCTCGTCCTGTGCCTCCAGATACGATTCATACGCGGCGAGATTCTGGGTGGGGCGGCGGGTGATTTCCTTCTGCTCCTCGGGCGATACGACCGCGCGCAACGAAGCGGCGATGCGCTGCGCCAGATCGCTCTGGATGTCGAAAATATCGCCGGCGGTGAGATCCTTATTGTAATCCTGCGCCCAGACCTGCCGATCCGCCCGCGCGTCGATCAGCTGGCCGGTTGCGCGCACCTTGTTGCCGGCGCGGCGCACACTGCCGTGCAGAATCCACGCGACGCCAAGCTCCGCTCCGATCTGGCGTGCAGACTTGTTCGTGGAGCGGTATTGCTCGGCGGTCGGCCGCGACACCACCCGCACGCCGTGCAGATTCGTCAGCTTCGTGAGAATATCCTCGTAAACACCCTCGGTGAAGAAGTCCGTTGCCGCCTTATCATCGCTCTGGTTGACGAACGGCAGAACCGCCAGCGAGATCTCGGACGCGCCGACCGCGACTGTATTGTCGACCGGTGCCATTTCCAGCGCCGCGCCAATCTCGGGATCGCCGCGCCACGCCTTCACGCGGGGATCGATCTGCAGCATGTTTCGATAATAACGGCGCCAGAACGGGGTTGTCGCGGCCCCGCGGAGGAAAGTCAGCGCGGTCGCCTTGTCGCCGAGCACTAGGCTCAACGGCAGCGGCCCATACCAATACTCGCCGGGATAAAGCGGATCGAACATCGGGTCTGTGATCGCCGCGACCACCGGGGGTAAGGCGGCGCGCGCTTCTTCCGCGCGACCGATTCGCCAGAGCGCCCACAACTCGAGGATCCGGTAACGCACGTTGCCGGGTTCACGCGTTCGCGCCTGCGCAATCTCGGCCTGCGCCGCTTCGAATTCCACGCGCGCCTGCGGTGCGTTTCCCGCTTGCAGCAACAGATCGCCGATGAGCAGAGCACGGGGCAGCTCGCCGTAGTTGCGCAGCCACGCTCCCGAGAGCGCGCGCAAATCCACGAGCGCCTGCGCCGTGTCTCCGCTGGCGCTCGCGTAGATGAAGCGGGGCATCACTGCGCGCGGCTGATCACGGTGTTGCGCTGGCATTCGCTCCAGCCAATCGCGCATCCCTGGCGGGTCGGCCCGGGCAAACGCGGCAAATGCGGCCAGGTCCGCGTGCAGGTCCGCATGCAGGAGGGAACCCGGCGGTGTGACCGTCAGTGCCTCGCGGAACGCCTTTTCCGCGCCTTCGTAATCCCCGAGGTAAAGCTGCGCGAGACCGTAGTCGTAATGGACGAGGCACTCGCGCGGGAAAAGCTCGAGCGCCCGGCGCGCGTTCGCGAGCGCCTCGTCGCGCCGGCCTTGCGCGATCAGCGTGAAACTGAGCATCCGGTAGTAGCGGGGGTCGCGCGGGTTCAGCGCGATCGCGTCCCGCAGAGGTTTTTCGGCGCGGGTCGGATCTCCCATGGGCCCGGCGCCATACGCCAGCCCTTGCGCCGCCAGCGCATCGGCGTTGCGCGGCGCGAGCTTCACCGCGCGCTCGGCAAACTGTCGCGCCAGCCCCCGCCGCGCTTCGGAGTTGTCGAAGCCGCGAATCAGGAAAAGATCGTTCAGCCACGCATAGAGAATCACGGCGTCGACATCGGCCGGCCGGCGCGCGAGCACCGATTTCAGGATGTCCTCCGCCAGCGCATAGCCTTCCGCGCTCGAATCGGGTGAGTTGAAATCGATCAACGCCGCCGCGCGTTGCAGCTCGGGATCGCGGTCGCTCGCGCTCTCGCCACTCGGACGAAAGGTCCATGCGACGATCAAGCCGATGGCAAATACCGTCAGCGCCCCCGCGATAAACAACCATCGACCGCGGCGCCGCGGCGCAATGACCGGTGTTGGGCGCGGCTCTTTTTCAGCTTCGCCCGCGACGAGGCTTCGGGGACGAACGCCCCCGCCCTCCGCCGCCGCCGCGCCGCTTCCGCTCTCCAGCAGAGCCCGTACGCGCATGGCAAACTCGGGATTCGGTTCGCCGCCCAGCAGCCGCGTCCATTGCACGGCGAGAAACGCATCGGGCACGTGCGCCTCGCGGTCCGAAGTTTGATCGATGCAAACGGGCAGGAGGAAAGGTTTTCCTTTCGCCATCAGGTGCGAACGGTCCTCGGCGAGTTTCCACTCGAGCCGGAAATACCCTTCAAGCCGCGACTGCGTGTTCGCGGAAATTATCGGCAGGAACAACGCGCACTCCCTGATCTGCTGGCGGATTTTTCGGTCCCACGCATCGCCGCCGACGAGTTCGTTCTGATCGAACCACACTTCGACGCCGGCCGCGCGGAGCGCCTCGCAAATGCGCCGCACCGCGTCGGCGTCCTGCGACGCGTAGCTGAGGAAGACGGCTTTGTTTTCCGCGGCGTTCATTTTTTCGCCGGCGCTTTCTCGGGAGGGTGTGCCGCGCGCCACGCCTGCGCGCGCGCGTGGGCTTCAGTCATGCCGAGTTCGGCCAGCATGCGGGAAAATCGCGGCTCGTGGCGGATTTCGTCGAAGACGGGCCAAAACAGCAGGGTCTCGACGGCCAAGGCCGTGCGCGAGCCGGACTCCAACGCGCGAAAACATTCTTCACGACTACCCAGCAGGAGCAGCGCCGCGGCCGCGATGGCATTGCGATCGATGGGTGGTACGTTGCGTATCATTTGTTCCGCTTCGGCCCGGGCCCCCGCCCGCGCTAAGCCGTAGCTGATCGCTGCCGGCAAACTCGGTGGCGCCGAATCCAGCGGGGGTCGGACAGCTCGGATCGCGTTTTCTGCGCGACCCATTTCCGCCAGGCACTGCACGCGGAGCGCCAGCGCCCAGGGCGAATCCGACTGCAGCGTCAGCGCCCGCTCGACCAGGGTGAGCGCTTCCGCATGCCGCTGGGCGGCGACGAGCGCGAGGCCGAGGTTATCCGCAATCTTGTGCGCCAAAGGATCGACTTCATGTGCCCGGCGCAGTGCGTGGAGGCTTTCGTCCATCCGGCCATCTGATATCAGCACGCGGCCCAGCCATTGATAGGCACTCGCGTAGTTCGGGTTCAGCTTCACCGCCACCTGCAACTCGCGCGCGGCGTCCGCGAAATTCCACGCGTTCCACAAAACATTGCCCAAGGCGGCATGGGCTTCCGCTAGGCTCGGATCGCGGTCGATCGCCCGGCGGGCCAACCCCACGATTTTTTGAATCTGTGGACTGTTGCGCTGATCGAATTGACTCAATGTGCCCTCCTGACCGCCGCGGACCGTCCACAAGTCTGCCAGGCCGGCCCATGCCCGCGCAAAATTCGGATCGAGCGCCAGCGCGCGATCAAAACAATCTTCCGCGCGCTCGAAGCCCGCGGTTGTTCGCAGGCTCCAGGCCTGCCGGCCTTGCAGGTAGAGCTCGAAGGCCTCCGGGTTTACCCCCGTCGCGGCCGCCGAGTAGGGGGTGCCGAGCTTGAGCGATAATTGCTGGGCGATCAGCCCGGCGATTTCCTCCTGCAGCGCGAGCACACTCTTCGCTTCCCGACGAAAGGTTTCAGACCACATCTGAAATCCATCCGCCGCGTTGATAAGTTGCGCGCTGATCCGCACGGTCGCGCCTTCCTTCCGCACGCTGCCATCGACCAGATGGTTCACGTTGAGCTGCCGGGCAATTTCCGCGGCGGGGAGATTTTTGCCTTTGAATGAAAACGACGACGTGCGGCCGGAGACTTTCAATCCCGGCACTTTGCCGAGGGCGTTGAGCAGTTCCTCGCTGATGCCGTCGGAAAAATACTCGTTCGCCTTGTCGTCCGAGAGATTCGCGAAGGCCAGGACGGCGATGGATTTTTCGGCGACTTCATTCGTGGCCTCGGGCGGTTTCGATTCCGCTTTCGGCGCCGCCGCCTTCGCGACGATTTGAAGAAATTCCGGCTCTTGGCGCAGCGGGTCGAATGCCGGATCGAGCTCCAGCATCGCGCGTGTGATTACGAAGCGGTCGTTCAATCCTTGCGGGGACCGCAGTTCGGCCAGCGCGAGATCGTTCCTTCCCACCGTGGCCCATAGCGGCGCCGTACCCAAGCCGCCGAAATACGGCGCGTCGAAACGGCTCACGATGCCACGATCGTCCTTGTTGTCGCCCAGCTGATTTCGTTGCTGCATCTGGGCGCAGATGGCCTGCGCGCCTGCGCTATCGCCAAGGCGGGCCAGCGCCCACGCCTTCCAAAAAGATGCATTCAAGTCGGTGGGAGCCGCGGCCAGCTCGCGGTCGGTCAACTGCTGCACTGTCCGCCAATCCGTTCGCGCCGCCTCCACGTGCCCGGCCGCTTCATGCGCCCGCGCCGTCAACACCGCGCGCGGCCCGATGAAAAACGTATCGTTGATGTAGTCGCGGCGAATGCGTTGGGCGGCAGCGATCGCCTTGTTGTAGTTCTTGCTCCAAAACCAGGTCCTCCAGGCGAAAATCGCGCCGCGGTCCTCGGCCAGCCACCAGTCGGGCCACCCCTCCAGCGCCGCCCTGGCCGAAGCCAGATCGCCTCGCCACTGCGTGCGAATCAGTTGGTCAAACGTCAGCAGTCGGCCGCTCGACCGCTTGGCCAGGGACTCCGACAAAATTTTCTCGGCCTCCTCATACTGCCGCGTGCGCAACAAGACGTTCACCAATTCCGCATCGGCAATCGGCGAACCGCCGGACACTTCACGCGCCCGCCGCAGGCTGGAGACGGCCTCGGCTGGGCGGCCCATGTAGCGATACAAGAGGCCCAGCGATCGTCGTATCCTCCAGTCGTTCGGGTTCCGTTCAACCAATGCCAGCAGCTCAGCTTCGAGTTCAGGCAAGCCCTGTCGCAGGTCGATGCGCACGTTGGCAGATGCGAGCTGGGCCTCGACCGTGTCCGGACCCAAAGCCCGCGCACGCTCAGCCTGGCTGCGCATCGCCTCAACCCGCGCATCGGAGCGATCGATGGCGTGGTACACCATCAGTTGAGACATCTGGGCATAAAAGGCCCACGCGGTCGGCTCCGCGGGATCCATCTCCACGGCGCGCTTCACCAAGTCCTCGGCCAGAAAATATTTCTCACGCTTTAGCTCATCGTCTCCGTCGAGAATTTGCCGAGCTTTCACGACCAGTTTCTGCGCCGGCGTAAGCGTTACCGCGGCGGATTGCACGGTGGCCCGATGCACCGCCGCCGCAGCATTTGCCAGAGTGCCCGACTCGTATCGCCGTTGCGCCCACCAGACAAGGAACACCAACGCGACCACCCCCAACGTTAACCATGCCGCCGCAGGGACGCGGCGATTCCCTTCCCGAGTGACACGGGCCTTCTGGCCGGCGTCTTCGGCGCCGCCCGGCTCGAAAGCCAGAGCGGCGCCCGCGCGATCCAGCAATGCTCCGACTCGGGCGCAAAATTTTTCCGTCGCGTCATCGAGCGCCTGTCCGCCGCCGCCCGGGAGTCGCGTCCACTGCACCGCCTTGAACTCCGTCGGCACGTGCGCCTCCGTGTCGCGGGTCGCATCGATCACGACGGGCAGCAGAAATGGTTTTGCTTCCGCCATCGCATGCGTGCGCTGGGCCGCGAGTTTCCACTCGATGCGGAAGTAACCCTCGAGCCGCGCCTGCGTCGCCGCCGAAATGATCGGCACGAACAGCGCGCACTCGGCGATCTGTTTGCGAATCTTTGCATCCCACGCGTCGCCGCCGATGAGCTCGTTTTGATCGAACCACACCTCGACGCCCGCCGCGCGCAGCGTGTCGCAAATATGCCGCGCCGCGTCCGCGTCCTGCGACGCGTAGCTGAGGAAGACGGCTTTGTTTTCCCCGGCGCTCATTTCAGTTGTCCATCGGAGAGGCCGATGGAGCGCAGGAAATCAGCCCAACGCGGATCCGTGTACAGGGGACGTAGCGGCCACATGGTGCGTGACCACGCCACGCTCGGATCCCGTGACGCCCGGGCGTTCTCCAAGGCGGCAAACGCGCGATCCTTTTCACCCAGGCTCGCACAAAGCCATGCGATGGATTGGTGCAGGTCGGCTTTGATGTGATCGGTGCGGGCGATTTCCTCCAATCGCGCCAGATAGCGCCGGGCCTGGGTCACTTGGCCGCGCGCCACGGCCATCATCCCGAGACCGTTGATCCGCTCGACCTCACTGGGCTCCTGCGTGAGTTCCGCCTCGGCCTCGGCATGGCGCTGCTGCGCCGCGAGGCTCCACGCCAGAACAGCATGATAACCCGCCCCGCCGGGCCCCAGCTCCAGCGCCCGGCGCGCCGCGCGCTCCGCCTCGAGCCAGCTCTCGTTGAAAAAGAACATAAGGCCCAAATCGATCTGCGTGGCCGGGTTCAGCGGATCGAGTTGCACGGCCTGCCGGCTCAGCTGGAAGGCCTCGTCGGTTTTGCCGATGTTGAACAGCAAGACCGCGGCGCCCGACAGCGTGTCGGGGTGGTTGGGCCGCAGTTCCAAAGCGCGGCGGAAAGTCCGCTCGGCGCCGCGCCAATCCCACTCCGCCGTGCGCCGGATCCAGCCCAGCGCGAGCAGCACGTCGGGCGAATCCGGCTCAAGGGCCATCGCGCGCTCGATCGCCCCATGAGCCGCGGCCCAAGCCTGCTGCGTCGGGCTTCCGCCCCATCGGCCCAATTGCGTGTGCACGACGGCCATTTGCACCCACGCCGGGGTGAAGCGGGGCGCCAGTGCCGCCGCCCGCTCGAAGTGCGGGAGTGCCTGCCGCAGCTCTTCCATGCCGGCCCGCGCCATCACGGCCCGCCCCGTAAGGTATGCCTGATACGCCTCGGGATTGACCTCGCCGGCGGCACTCGCCGCAAAACCCAGTTTCAGCTCCAGACTCCGCGCGATCTGCCCGGCGATCTCGTCGTGCAGTGCGAAAATGCTTTTCACCGGGCGCTCGAGTTTGTCGGAAACCCAGACCGGAAATCCGTCCGCCTTCAGCAGCTTCGCGGTGATGCGCACGTTGGCTCCGTCCTGCAGGACCGTACCTTCAAGGACGTGTGTCACGCCGAGCTGCCGGGCAATCTCCGGGATCGGCACGGCCTTGCCCTTGAACGAAAATGCCGAGGTGCTGCCGACCACCTTCAATCCTGGCACGCGCCCCAGCACATCCGCCACCGCTTCGCTCAACCCGTCGGAAAAAAACTCCCGCGCCGGATCGCCGCTGAGGTTCTTGAAAGCGAGGACGGCGATGGATTTTTCGGGCGCGTTCAGTTGCTCCGCGGGCCGCCCCGCGGTTTTGGCGCCCGTGGAGATCGGCTTTGCAGACCAACGTTGCTTTTCACGCAACTCCACCTCGTCGAGCAGGGCTTTGAACCCCGGGGCGCGGCGCACGTTTTCGAGCAGCGGATCGTGTCGCAGCGAGGCGGCGGTGAACCACCAGCCAGCGGGCGGATAATCGATCGTGTAGCCACGTTCCACCATTTGGCGCACGTAGTCGAGGGCCTGCTCCGGCGGCTCGAAGTCGAGCTGCGCCGGTGTGCTCGGCCAGATCTCGCGCATCTGGCGGTAGGTTTTCTCCGCTTCGTCACGCAGGCCCAGCAGCCGTTGGGCTTCCGCCTTGTAGTAGAGTAAGCCGCGATCGTTGGGACTTTTTTCGAGCCTTGGGGCAATCAGCTCCATTGCGCGGCGAAAGTCCTTTTCGGCGGCGGTT
>JADMIO011525512.1_pt1 | contig 13699 bp, 11 predicted proteins | sample 8958161 | NCBI WGS metagenome assembly JADMIO01 (sample SAMN16585339, study PRJNA669376) | soil metagenome | isolation source: Crop rotation soil | place: USA: Cullars Rotation, Alabama | collected 2011 | reverse complement strand
CCCGCCGCAAACGCCAAAGCGTGATTGGCCGCGGCGCGGCGGTTCCAACGCATCCAATACAAAACATGATCGGCGGCTCGAGCCGGGTGTTCATTGAGTTTCCGAATACGGGCTTCCACAACGAATAGATGCTCGCCACGGGGCACTTGACGCGCGATGCCTGAACTGCTAGTTTTCTAGCATTGTGCTAGAAATTCAGCACGACGGGCACTATTCCCGCTCCGGGGAGTCTATTAAGGATAGCCATGTCCGTTACGATTCGTTCGCTGCTGCGGACGCCGGGGTTTACGGCGACCGTGGTCCTGGTGCTCGCACTGGGAATTGGGGCCAATAGCGCGATCTTCAGCATCGTCAACGCGGTGCTGCTGCGGCCCCTTCCCTATCGCGAGCCGGATCGTCTGTGCCGGCTGGCCGAGGTCAATCCGAAAGGCGACACGCAAGGCGTCCCCCGCGCCGATATGCAGGCGTTCGACCGCTTGTTCGCGGAATCGATTGCCGCGCGGTGGTTCAACTACACCATCACCGGCCCCGAGGGCGCGGAGAACGTCATGAGCGGCAGGATGGCGGCACAAGGCTTCAACAAGCTGGGAGCCCAGGCAGCGCTCGGCAGGGTCTTCCGTCCGGAAGAATACGCAGCCGGTGGGGCGCCGGTCGCCGTCCTCTCCGACCGGCTGTGGAGCCGCCGCTACGGTCGCGACCCGAGCGTTCTCGGCCGGCCGATCGTGCTCAATGGCACGACGCACACGATCGTCGGCGTCCTGCCGCCGGAGTTCTTCTTCGATCGCCGCTACGAGATCTGGACGCCATGGGTCTTTACGGCCGATGAGCTGTCCCGGCGCGACGCGCGGCTGGGTTCCACCGTCGTGCGGCTCAAGCCGGGGGCCTCGCGCGAGCAGGCGGAGGCCGAGGCGCTCGCCGTTTTCCGCTCGATCGCGCCCGAGGATGCGCAGAAGGGCTGGAAGGTGCGGCTGACGTCCGTCACGGAGGAGATGACGGGCCGGGTGAGGCCGGCGATGCTGATTTCGCTCGGCGCAGTCGGCTTCGTCCTGTTGATCGCGTGCATAAACGTAGCGAACCTGCTGCTGGCGCGGGCCTCGGACCGGAGCCACGAGATCGCGATCCGGCTGGCGCTCGGGGCGAGCCGGTGGACGATGATCCGCCAGTTCCTGGCCGAGAGCCTGACTCTCGCCGTCGCCGGCGGGGCGCTCGGGCTGGCCGTCGGCTGGGCGTCGGCGAAGGCGCTCGTAGCGACGTTCCCGGAGCGCATTCCGCTGCCGCGCGTGGAGCAGACACGCATGGACGGCGTCGTGCTGCTGTTCACGATCGGGGTGGCGCTGCTGACCGGAGTGCTGTTCGGGTTGCTGCCGGCGCTCCAGGCGTCGCGGGTGACCGCCGTCAACGAGCGGCTGAAAGAAGGCGGACGCGGCTCGAGCGGAAGCTCGCACGGGCGGCGCGTCCGGAGCGTCCTGATCGTGGTCGAGACGGCTCTCTCGCTCGTGCTGCTTACCGGCGCCGGCCTGATGCTCCGAAGCTTCGACCGGCTCCTCAAAGTCGACCCGGGATTTCAGGCAGAGCGGGTTCTGGCCGTGCGGGTCCCCATGCCGACAAACCTGACCCAACGGCCGCAACAGGCCGCGTACTACACGCGCCTGCTTGACCGGATGCAGTCCATGCCAGGCGTGAACTCGGCGGGGCTGATCATGCCGCTGCCGCTGGCGGAGATCGACGCGAACGGGACGATCTTCATTCCCGGCCGTGGGTGGACGGAGCCGCAACTGGTCAAGATGCGGGTGGCGAACGCGGGGTACTTTCGATCGATGGGCATCGCGCTCAAGCAGGGGCGCGTCTTCGACGACCGCGATCAGGACGGCGCGACGCAGGCGGTGGTGATCAACGAATCGTTCGCCCGGAAGTTCTACCCGGGCGAGAACCCGGTGGGACAGATGATCAGCGGCTCCCGCGATCCGAAACAGCCGGGGATTCAGATCATCGGCGTGGTCGCGGACGTGAAGGCGAGGCAGCTGTCCGACAGCGCCGAGCCCGAGATGTACCGCGATTATCGACAATTCATTTTCGGCGGCTTCGGCCTGACCCTGACCCTGCGGACGGCGGGCGATCCGCAATCCGTCGCGGCTGCCGCGCAGAAGGAGGTCCGGAGCCTCAACCCGGACCAGCCCATCGGCGACGTGCGGACGATGGAGAAAGTGATCCGGGACAACGTCTCGCAGCCGCGCTTCTACACGCTGCTGCTGACCATCTTCGCAAGCCTCGCGCTGGTCCTCGCCGCGATCGGGCTGTACGGCGTCCTCTCGTTCTCGGTCAGCCGGCGGGCGCACGAGATCGGCATGCGGATGGCGCTGGGGGCGCAGCGCGGGTCGATCTTCGGGCTCGTGCTGAAGGAGGCGCTCCAACTGGTCGGCATGGGCGTCGCGCTCGGGCTTGGCGGCGCAGCGGCATTGACCCGGCTGATGAAGGCGCAACTCTTCGAGACGACCCCGCTCGACGCCGCGACCTTCGTCGCGGTTGCGGTGGTGATGTTCGCCGTGGCGGTGGTGGCAGCGTGCGTGCCGGCGCGACGCGCGGTGGCCCTCAATCCGGTCGACACGATTTGGGGTCGCTAGACCGATTCGAGCGCGATCGGCTCGGGCTCGCCGCCTTCGAGAATCAGGCGCGACCCGTATTCGTACCCTTTGTCGAACGCCTGGAGATTGAGCTTCTGCATCGCGGGCGGGACGGAGTCCTCGACCGCTTTGCGAACCGCTTCGGGGTCGAGCAGGTTCGTGACCGCGGTAAAGAACCCGGTCATCACGATGTTCAGCACGACCTTGCGGCCGATCTCCTCGGCGAGCCTGGTCGCGGGGACACCGAAAGCGCGGACGCCTTGCGGCATGCCGTTCACCTTGACGAGGTCGCTCTCGGTGATCAGGATGCCGCCGGGCTTCAGGTGCTGTGCGAAGACGCGGTACGCCTCCTGGCTCATTACGACCAGCACGTCGGCCTTCGTTACGTACGGGTAGAGAATCGGGTCGGATGAGAGGATCACCTGGGCGGAGGACGAGCCGCCGCGGGCCTCGGGACCGAAGCTCTGGGTCATGGTGGCGTACCCGCCCTGGAAGATGGCGCACGCTTTTCCGATGACCGAAGCGGCGAGGATCACGCCCTGGCCGCCAAAACCGGCAATTCGAATTTCGCTTAGCATTCGCAAACGACCTCCGGCTCGGCATAACGGTCGCCGAGCGATTGCTGCATCTGGGCGGTGAGCAGGTTGCGGTAGTCGGGACGGTCGCGGTCCACGAACTTGCCGACGACGATCTCGCCCGACTTCGTCAGCGCGCACTCGGCTGTCGGAGCGCCGTTGCGGACCTTGCTCACTTCCTTATAGAACTTCATGGCGTCGAGGCCGTCGCCCATCTTGTTCCGCCGCTGGTACAGGGTCGGACAGGGCGAGAGGACCTCGATAAAGCAGAAGCCCTTCTTGTTGAGAACTTCCTCCATCGACCGGCTGAGCTGCTTCACGTGATACGTGGTCCATCGGGCAACGTACGCCGCGCCGGCCGCTTCGGCGAGTTGGACGAGGTTAAACGACGGCTCGAACACACCGTAAGGCGACGTGGCGCTGATCACCTGACCCGGGGTGGTCGGGGCGGTCTGGCCACCCGTCATCGCGTAGGTCAGATTGTTGACGCAGATGACCTTGATGTCCATGTTGCGGCGGGCGGCATGGATGAAGTGGTTGCCCCCGATCGCGAACAGGTCGCCGTCACCGGAGTAGACCACCACCTGGAGCTCGGGATTCGCGAGCTTGAGGCCGGTCGCGAACGGGATCGCGCGCCCGTGGGTGGTGTGGAAGGAGTCGAGATTGGCGTATCCGGCGACGCGGCCCGTGCAGCCGATTCCGGACACCACCGCGACCTTGTCGAGATTGGCTTTCGAAGCGAGCAGGGCGCGGGTGAAGCAGTTGACGGTCGTCCCGATACCGCAGCCGGGGCACCAGATGTGCGGCATGCGGTCCATCCGGAGGAACGGCTCGACGGGATTGCTGGCGTCCACCGGGATGTCGATCGGGAGTTCGAGGGTTTGGTCGTTCATCGGGCGGCCTCCAGGATCGCGTTCAGGATCACATCGGGATTGTGCACGCTGCCGCCGGCGTGGCTCACGGGAATCACTTTGGCCTGTCCGTTGGCGGCGCGCGCGACTTCGTGGACCATCTGGCCGAGGTTGATCTCCGGGACGACGAAGGCTTTGACTCGGCCGGCGAGCTCGCGGATTCGCTGCTCGGGGAACGGCCACGCGGAGATGATGCGGAATTTTCCGGCCTTGACGCCCTGCTCGCGCGCGAGTTGGGTCGCGCGCTGGGCGACGCGGGACGTGATCCCGTAGGACACGACCACGACTTCGGCGTCGTCCAGGTGCTCGGTCTCGCAGAGCGCGCGACCATTCGCCAGCGGCTTCAGCTTGTCCTGGAGGCGGCGGATCGAGCGGTCCTGCGTTTCGAGGTTCATGCTCGGATAACCGCGATCGTCGTGGGTGAGGCCGGTGACGTGGAAACGATGGCCGTCGCCTGCTTTGACCATGTCCGGGACCATGTCCGCCTGCGGTTCGAAGGGCTTGAACTCGCCGGGAGCTTTGGTGGTGTACCGGCGCGGGGTGATCTCGATTTGTTCGGCGGGCGGGATCACGACCTTTTCCGTCATGTGGCCGACGCACTCGTCGAGCATCATCAGGACGGGGACGCGGAATTCCTCGGAAAGGTTGAACGCGGTGATCGTGAGATCGAAGCACTCCTGCGGAGAGTTCGGGCAAAGGGCGATGATGGCGTAGTCGCCGTGGGAGCCCCACTTGGCCTGCATCATGTCGGCCTGGGCGGGGAGGGTCGGGAGACCGGTGGACGGTCCGCCGCGCTGGACATCGACGAAGACGCAGGGCGTTTCGGTCATGGCGGCGTACCCGAGGTGCTCCATCATGAGCGAGAAGCCGGGGCCGGAGGTCACGGTGAAGGCTTTCGCGCCTCCCCAGACCGCGCCTTGGATCGCGATGGAGGCCGCCAGCTCGTCTTCCATCTGAATGAAGAGGCCGCCGACTGTTGGAATTCTCCACGCGAAGCGTTCTACCACTTCTGTTGATGGCGTAATGGGATAGCCTGCGCTAAAACGCGCACCGGCTGCGAGTGTTCCCTCACAACATGCGTGGTCACCGTCGAGAAAATGGACACCCGTAAGGACGCCCTTAGGGTCAGCGTGCATAGCGTGCTCCGAAGATGGCGAAGTCCGGACAGTACATCCCACAGAGGTCGCAGCCGGAGCATTTCTCGGCATGGACTACGTTGGGCGGATGGTAACCCTTTGCGTTATAAGCGGATGAGAGCGCCAGGACGTGTGTAGGGCAGAATTCGACGCAGAATCCGCAGCCCTTACAGCGTTCGACCGTGATGGCGACAAAGCCTTTGGCCATGAAAGCCCTCCTGAGGAAGTCGGGAGGAGTGTTTGCACGCAGGGCGCCATAAATCGGACAATCGGAGTCCGAATTGGTGTTTAGCTAAAAGCGAGTTCCCCAAACGAACCCATTTTCGACCGGCTATGTGCCTGTTGGAGAAGGGATTGCACCCCGCAAAAACGAACCCATTTCAGAAGCCCCGCCCCCCCAACGCGATTTCGGATAGGCTGGTACTAAATTGTCGGGCGCCTGACCCTGTAAGCTGAACCTGGAGGAACCATGCAGCCGATCGGACATGTGCGGAGCCCGTTTGGAGCAACGGGAGAGATCCCCAAGGGCCACGGAGCCAAGCACGAAGCCGAGGGAATCCTCGACATTCTGCCCGAGTTTGCCGCGGGACTTCAGGACATCGAGGGCTTCTCGCACCTGTACGTCATCTGGACGTTCGACCGGTCGGAGGGATTCCAGCTCGCGGCGACGCCCCCGACCGACGATCGTCCGCACGGCGTGTTCGCCACCCGGTCGCCGCGGCGGCCGAACCCGATCGGATTGACGGTGGTCGAGCTCCTCGGGCGGGATGGGGCGAAACTGCGCGTGCGCGGCGTCGATATGCTCGACGGCACGCCGATCCTGGATATCAAGCCGTACCTGTCGAACGTGCCGGCCGAAAAACTTCGCCGCGGGTGGCTCGCGGAAGCGGAGGCGCGCAGGGGCGCATCGTGATATTGTTTGCCCGATGCAGTTCCGTACTTGTTTGTCGCTTTTGATCTTTAGCGCGCTTCTGAACGGGCAGGAGACGCGCGGGACCATCAACGGTCATGTTTATGATCCGCAGTCGGCCGCGATCTCCGGGGCGAAGGTCGTGGTTGTCAGCCTGGATAACGGCGGCGAGAGCTCGCTGACCACGAACGAGTCGGGTTACTTCGAGGCGCCGTTGCTGCTGCCCGGCAAGTACCGCGTCACGGCATCTCATGGCGGGTTCAAGACCAGCGTCCGCAGCGGGATCGGTCTTCAGATCGGCCAGACCGCGACCATCGACATCAAACTCGACGTGGGCGCGGTGGCGGACACCATCACGGTTACCGCGGAAGCGGAGGTGCTCGACACCAACCCGCTGGAGCCCGGGTCGATCATCTCGAACGCCGAGATCATGGAACTGCCGGTGCTCGGGAACAATCCGACGCTGCTGGCGAAGTTCCAGGTGGGGATGCAGACCGACGGCATCAATAACTACCTCGGGCTGCACTCGATCGCGGGCGGATCGACGTACAACACGGCGGCGGGCGTCGGCGGAAATGACTGGTCGATCGACGGGGTGCCGAATAGCGGCGGCGCGCGGCAGGCGGCGATGCTGCCCTACTCGGACTCCATCGTGGAATTCCGCATCGACACCACCGGGTTCGACGTGTCGCAAGGACGCGGCACGGGCGCGCAGGTGGTCGCGATGACCAAGCCGGGGTCGAACCAGTATCACGGGACGGCCACGGAGCAGCACTGGCAGCAGCGATACAACGGAACGCCGTACTTCACGCGCCAACTCTACTTCAAGTCGATCGCGGATGCGACGGCAAAGGGGGACACCAAGCTCGCGAACGAGCTGCGGAACACCGAGCGGCAGCCTTCCGGGCATTCGAACAACTGGGCCGCGACGATCGGGGGACCGGTGTACATCCCGAAAGTGGTGAACGGCAAGAACAAGCTGTTCTTCTTTTTCAACTACAACGGCTTCAAGGACAACAAGACGGAGGAGGCCAACCAGTTCAACAAGACCGTCCCGACCATGGCGAACCGGCAGGGCGATTTCTCGAACTTCCTGAAGATCGACGCGGTGAAGTACCAGCTCTACGATCCCCTCTCCGTCCGCCGCGACACGGCGCGCACCACCGGCACGTTCTACATCCGCGATCCGATTCCGGGCAACATCATCCCGCAGGGCCGGATCCTCATGCCGAAGATGTACAAGTTCATCTCGGACCTGTACCCCGTGCCGAACAGCGATCCGAGCGATCCCGCGCAGGAGCCGCGAAATAACTATCTTGCGGTGGCGACACCCTGGCTGTGGAGCTATCACGCCTTTCAAAATCGCATCGACCTGAACGCCAGCAATGCGCATCGGTTCTACGGGCGGTGGAGTTGGAACAATTTCCTGGAAGATCGCCAGGACTGGACGTATTCGACGATCCGCGGCATGAACACCGGAGGTCTACAGCGCAAGAACATCGCGGGGACCGCCGGCTGGACATGGGCGCTGACGTCGCGCACGGTGCTGGATCTTTCGGTGGCGGCGAACGAATTCACGACAGGCTCGCGAAAACCCGTGCCGTTGAGCTACAACGCGTCCGACCTCGGACTCCCGAAGTACCTCGACGATTTCGCGGGCGACCGGCACATCATCCCGCGGATCTCGATCAGCGGGTATACCGACCCGACGCCGTCCGGGTATCCGACCTACACGCGCTACCGGGTGCAAAGCTTCGTGAGCAACCTGAATCACCTGCGCGGCAAGCACTCGCTCAAAGCGGGGTGGGACGTCCGGCTCCACTTCCTGACGGGCAGCAACGGCGGCAATCCGACCGGGTATTTCCAGTTCGATAATCGCTACACACGGCGGTACAGCGACACGGCGCTCTACACCCCCGGCGACATCGGCCTGAGCTGGGCGGCGTTCATGCTCGGATTGAACTACCAGACCCAGATCACGTCGGGATCGGCCAGCTACGCGAGCTACTCGCCCTACAGCGGGTGGTATTTGCAGGACCAGTTCCGCGTCGCGCGCAACCTGACCCTATATCTCGGGATGCGCGTGGAGTGGGAAGGCGGCCCGACCGAGCGGTACAACCGCATGATCGGCGCGTTCGATCCGGCGGCGAAGGTCTTCGTGAGCGACACCGCCGAGGCGTTCTACAAGTCGAATCCGACGGTCAACACGACCGCGGTCGGCGCGATGACGATGAACGGGCTACCGGCCGATCGGTTCTCGGTGCGCGGCGGCACGACCTTTCCCGGAGTCAACGGCACGCCGCGCAGCTCGTGGCAGAACCAGTGGATGCCGATGCCTCGCATTGCGTTCGCGTGGAACGTCACCAAGAAAACCGTGATTCGCGGCGGCACGGGCGTCTTTTACGACACCCTGAACGTCACCAGCCAGACCCCGAATCAGACCGGCTTCAACCGCACGACCACGTATACGACCGAGAATAACTCGGGCCTGAACTGGAAGACGGGCGATCCGGGCAACGGCGTCTCGCCCATGATGGACCCCTTCCCCGCGGTCGGGCGCGAGCGGTTCGACACGGCGACGAATGGCGCGCTGGGTCTCGACACGCTTTCCGGCCGGAGCTACACGTACGCCGCGTATGACACGAAGCGGGCGCATCAGTACCGCTGGCGCATCGGTATCCAGCGGGAGATCGGAAAGACGAACGTCGCGAGCCTGACGTATGTGGGCTCCTACTCGAGCGACGTTTACATCACGAACGACATCAACGCGGTGCCCGCCGACTACTGGTGGACCGGGCCGATCCGCAACGCGGCCGTGGACAGCTGGTTGAACGGGGGCGTCTCGAACCCGTTCCGAGTCCCGAACAACTTCCCCGGCCTTCAGGAGACCAATCCGACGCTGTACGCGGACATGGCATCGCAGAGCTTCTTCACGAACAGCACGGTCTCGCGGGCGCAATTGCTGAAGCCGTTCCCGCAGATGACGGGTCTGAGCGTGTCGAATACATCCGCCGGCCGAGTCCGGACCAATGGCATCGAGGCTACGTTCAACCGGCGAATGTCACGAGGATGGAACATCAACTTCTCGTATACGGGGACAAAGGCGCGCGCGGCGGACTGGTTCCCGAACCCGTTCGACGACCGTCCGGCGTGGGAGGAGAGCAACGCGAGCCGGCCGCACCGCTTTACCGCGACCGGGATCTACCAGTTCCCGTTCGGACGGCGGCGGGCGTTCTTCAAGAGCGGGTTCCTGGCGAAGATGCTCGGGGGCATGCAGATCGCGGGGACGTTCGAGACGCAGTCCGGACCGCTGCTCGGATGGTCCAACCGGTATTACTACGGCGACGTTTCGGACATCGTGAAGGATAATCCGACGCTAGGCGAATGGTTCAACACCTCGGGGACGGGCTGCACGGCTACTCCCGGATCGGACACCGGTTGGGAACGGTGCTCACAGCGAGGGCCGAACACGTACCAGACGCGCGTGTTCCCGAACCGGATTCCGGGCTTGCGGCGGGACAAGACGCTACAGACGAACGCCAATGTGCAGAAAGAGCTGCCGCTCAAGTCCGAGCGATACAAGTTCATTCTGCGGTTCGACATGTTGAACGTGTTCAACCGGTATCAGTTCGATAATCCGAACACGGACCCGATGAACACCAATTTCGGCCAGGTCCAGCAACAGACGGCGGCGACGAACCGGTTCCTACAGTTCCAGGGACGGCTTCAGTTTTGATTGGCGGCGGTCCGGTTTGGTGAGCGGCGCGTTCAGGAACTCCAGGAACGGCGTCATCGCCTCGAAGCGCGTCACGATCTCCTTGTAGAGGTCGGGCGTGGTGGCGAGGTCCGAGGGCAGCTCGACGAAGAAGTAGAGCTGCTTGCGACGGAGCCAGTCGGCGGCCGGATGGTCGCAGGGGAAGCCTTTGGGCGCACGGGTAAGCTGATCGCCCTGAATTTCGCCGAGAAGGCGCTTCACGTTGCGAGCCTTCAGGAGATTCTCGAGTTCCTTGTAGTACTCCGCGATGTGGTTTCGGGTCGCGAGCAGCGTCTCGGGCGACGGCATATACGACCCGCCGCCCACCGACACGTCCTTGTCGGAAACCTGGAAGTAGAACCCGGCGCCGCCGCCTTCCCCGGCGAGGAACTTGTGCCGGAAGCTGGCGGCAATGTGGTCCTTGTACGGCGTCTTATTGGCGCTGAAGCGCGTGTCCCGGTAGATCCGGTAGACCGCCTTCGCGGGTTCGGTGACGTAATCCGGGGCGAAGCGCTTCATCGCGACGTTCAGCGCCTCGCACAGCTGGAGCATCGGCTTCTTCACCTGCTCGTCGAAAACCGGCTTGCGGGCCTGGAACCACTCGCGGTTGTTGTTGCGTGCAAGGCCGCGAAAGAACTTCAGGGCTTCTTCCGAGAAGCCGGGGAATGGGGACTTCGCCAAAACTGCCTCCCTTATAATTGAGGTGATGCCGACCCCCGAAGAGGCGCACGCGCGTCTCGCCGGAATTCCCAATTTAACCGTTTCCACCGGCACGCCGCTGGCGTGCTACACCCGCTTCGGGATCGGCGGCCCGGCCGACATCTACGCCGAGACGGAGAGCGTCGAGGCGTTTATCGAGGCGACCCGGGTGGCGCGCGCGAGCGGGATTCCGACGATGGTGATCGGCGGCGGCACCAACCTGATCGTGTCCGACGACGGCTTCCGCGGGATCGTGCTACGCTACCGCGCCAACGGACTGGTGGCGGCGCACGGCCGCGTGGTCGCGCAGTCCGGCGCGGTGCTGCAGGACCTGGTGGATTACACGATCGAACGCGGCCTGAAAGGGCTGGAGACGCTGGCGGGAATACCGGGGTCGGTGGGCGCCGCGGTGTACGGGAACGCGGGGGCGTACGGCCACTCGATTTCGGAGCGCGTCGTGAAAGTCCAGTTCTTCGACGGCGAGTGCGTGCGCGTGTTCGACAACGAGCAGTGCGAATTCCGCTATCGCGAGAGCATCTTCAAACGGCACAAGGAGTGGATCATTTTCTCGACCCAGCTGCTGCTGGACGAGGCGGACGCGGCGGAGCTCCAGAAGATCGCCGGTGATATCCTCACGGTGCGCAACGAGAAGTTTCCCGTGACGATGAAGTGCGCCGGGAGCATCTTCAAGAACCTGCTGTTGCGCGAGCTGCCGCCGGCGGTGGCCGCGGAGGTGCCGGCGAAGGTGGTGCGGGAGGGGAAGATCCCGGCCGCATGGTTTCTGGAGCAGGTTGGGGCGAAGGGAATGTCGCGCGGCGATATCCGGGTGGCGGAGTATCACGCGAATCTGATCTACAACTCGGGCGAGGGCACAGCGTCCGATTTGCGCGCGGTGATCGACGAATTGAAGGCGCGGGTACGGACGCGGTTCGGGATCGACATTGAGGAAGAAGTTCAATACGTGGGCTATTAGCGTCGCGCTGTGGTTGGCGAGTCCCCTGGCCGCGGCGGACCTGCATCAGGCCGTGCGCTCGGGCGACCTGGACGGCGTCAAGCAGCAGCTCGCGCAAGGAGCGGACGTGAACGGCCGCGACACCATGGGCGCCACGCCGCTCCTCGACGCCGCGTGGAGCGGCCGGCTCGAGATCGCGCAATACCTGCTCGCGCATGGCGCCGACGTTCGGGCGAAGCACGCCGAGGGCGGATCGGAACCGCTGTCGTACGCGGTGATCAAGAATAACCTGCCGATGGCGGAGCTGCTGCTGTCGAAGGGCGCGGACGTGAAGGCGGTGGATAAATCGGGCGCGACGCCGTTGCACCTCGCCGCCGACCGCGGTTACCGGGAGATCGCGGCGCTGCTGATCGCCAAGGGCGCGGATGTGAACTCGCGCGACCGCGGCGGGGCGTCGCCGCTCGACGACGCGGCGGTCCGGGGACACCGCGCGGTGGCGGAATTGCTGATCGAGCGCGGCGCGAAGGTCGACGAGGAGAGCCCGGAGAGCTGGGCGACCCCGTTGAATGTCGCGGCGTCGAAGGGGCATCGGGAGATGGTGGAGCTGCTGCTCGCACACGGGGCCGATCGAACGAAAAAGAGCCGGTGGGGCGTGACGCCATTGGAGGCGGCGGTGCGCGGCGGGCACCAGGAGGTCGCGGGGGTGCTGATCGAGGGCGCTCCGGCGGCGATGGTTGGGACGCTGCTGTATGAGGCGGCGCTAAAGAACCAGCGCGACATTGCCGATCTTCTTCTGCGAAAGGGCGCGAACGCGAATGCGCGAGACCGGTCGGGGGCGACGCCGCTGCACGCGGCGGCGCTGAAGGGCAACCTGGCTCTGGCGGAGCTGCTGCTCGCCCGGGGGGCGGAGGTCGATCCGCGCGACGGGGACGGGCTGACGCCGCTGCATAATGCGGCTCTGAGCGGACGGGCCGACGTGGCGGCGCTGCTGTTGGATAAGGGCGCCGACAAAGAAGCGCGAGACCGCGAGACCGGCGCGACGCCGTTGTTCCAGGCTGCCTCGTGGGGCCGCAAGACGGTGGTCGACCTGCTGGTACAGCGCGGCGCGGACGTCAACGCGAAGAATCTGCTCGGAGTGTCGCCCGTTGGCGCGGCCGAGAAGAACGGGTTCGCGGACATCGCGCGGGTGCTGCGTGGCAAAGGCGGGGTGTAAGGACGAGAGCGGCGGGTTCTTCAACGCGGAGACGCTGAGAACGCGGAGCAAACGCGGAGCATTCATTTCTTGGTTGGCTCCGGGTGCGCACCACCACGTCACCCGCATGTTGCGCGCGATGCGCCCGCACCTGCTGGTAGAGCCGCCGGATCTGGCTGAAATCACTCCCATCGCAGCCGCGGCAGCGGCTTCACTGGACTCCTTCTTCTTGCAAGTAGAGCGGCGCGGACGAGAGCTTGCCTGCGCCGGGGTTCGGCTGGCCGAGGTCACGGCGGCGCTGCGGGCGTTCGATGGACTCCTTGGGCCGGCGCTCGGGGAGCGATTCCAACCCGCTCGCGAACAACTCCAACTGGCGACCAACTTCGCCCTGTACCGGGCATTCTACGAGGCGCGGGAGGAAGAGGTCCGGCGGCTGCAAACGCTCGCCCGGCACGCCGAGGAACAGGAGCGGCGGCGGATCGGGCGGGAATTGCACGACGAGGCCGGTCAATCGCTGCTGCTGCTCCGGCTACAGCTGGAAATGCTGGAGCGAGAGGCGCCCGCCCGGATTCGGTCGGGACTGGGTGAGGCTCGGGCGACGGTGGAGCGGATCGTCACCGAGCTGCGGCGCATTGTCGCGGCGCTGAGCCCGGCGGTGCTGGAGCGGCTCGGGCTGGTGCGGGCGGTACGGCAATTGGCGGCGCGCTTCGAGAAGACGTGCGGGATCGCGGCGGCGGTGCGGGTCCGGGGCTCCGCCGCGGCCTTGGCGATCGAGGTCCAGGAAGTGGTTTACCGGGTGGCCCAGGAGTGCCTGCAAAATACCGCAAAACATGCTGAGGCGAATGCGGTAAACCTTTCGCTGGAAATCACCGATAAGAACATCAGGCTGCGCGTCGCCTTTCCAGCACAGTGGGATCCGAAGCTTGGAATTCACGTGACTTGAAGTCGC
>JADMIO012713252.1_pt1 | contig 13702 bp, 9 predicted proteins | sample 8958161 | NCBI WGS metagenome assembly JADMIO01 (sample SAMN16585339, study PRJNA669376) | soil metagenome | isolation source: Crop rotation soil | place: USA: Cullars Rotation, Alabama | collected 2011 | reverse complement strand
CTTTCCCTCAATTGCACGGCGTAGGCGCGCTCCCCGACGCGAACGGCATTCCGTACAACTGGCCGCTCGTCGCGAACGCTGCGCTCGCCGAAGTCATGCGCGGCCTGTGGGGCGATCAGACCAATAAGGCCACCGACAACATCGCTGCGCTCAATGCACTCGAGTCCAATCTCGCGTCTCAGTACGGGGCCGGCATACCACCGGGCATCGCAAAGCTGTCGAGTGACTTCGGACGCTCCGTCGGTGCGGCTGTGTTCGCGACATCGCGCGACGACGGTGGCGATCGCAGTTATCTGACCAACTTCCCGACATCGTACGTGCCTCCGGTTGGTCCGGCATTCTGGGTGCCGACCGCAACCGGACAGGTGGCAATGCAACCGTTCTGGGGAGCGACAGTCGGAACCTTCGCGTTATCGCGCGCGGCCGAGTGCGATCCTGGTCCACCGCCGGCGTACTCCGAGGATCCGAGCTCGGCTTTCTACGGCGAGGCGAATCTCGACTACCAGATCTCGAAGAGTCTCACGCCCGAGCAAATTACGATCGCGCGGTATTGGGCGGATGGTCCGGGAACAATCTCCGGACCCGGCCACGCCCTCGCCATCGTCGGGGAGATCGTGATGCAACAGCACGCCAGTCTCGCACAGGCCGCTGAAGCCTACGCGCGCGCCGGCATCGCCGATGCCGATGCGCTGACCGCGATCTGGCAGGCGAAGTACCAGTACAATCTGATTCGCCCCATCACCTACATCCGTCGAGTGATCGATCCGGCTTTTACTCCGATACTGCCCACACCGCCATTCCCCGAGTACGTGTCGGCGCACTCCGGCCAGTCGGCGGCGGTGGCGGCCACCCTCGAGGCGTTGTTCGGCGATAATGTCGCGTTCGTGGATCACGCGCACGACGCAGACGGTTTCGCGTCCCGCTCGTTCAACACGATTTTCGATTCCGCCGAGGAAGCGGGAATCTCGCGTCTCTACGCGGGAATCCACTTTCAGTCGGGCAACCTCAACGGTCAGGCGCTCGGGCGTTGTGTTGCGGCGAAGGTCAACGGATTGAGCTGGCGGCGCTAGATCTGGCCGCGCAGCTCGGTAACGCGCCGATCGGTAAAGCTCAGGCTGCGGGCGACGATGTCATATCGCACCCGCAGCACTGCGCGGGTTTTCGCGTCCACCCAGACCGTCGCGGGCGCGCCCGGCACATCGACGCTGACAACCCACGCGTCGCGCTCACCGAGCCGCCCGAAAGACGTAGTGCCGCGGTCGCGCACCGCGACCGGCATCACCACCCGCCCGCCGCGCTCGTAAATGAAGAACGGGAGATTCGCCGAGAAACCGCGCTCGAGTGGCAACGCCGACACAACGAGATCGATGACGTTGGAGTCGAAGATCGGACCACCGAGCGACTGGTGGATCGTCTGTGGCGCCGGCGATGATTGCGTCGCTCCTGCTTTCTCCGCGACCGTTCCTTCGGCGTCGTTCCCCACGAATTCGAAGCGCATCGTTCGCGTGGGCTGGTGCGACCGATGGGCCACCGCCCGCAGGGTGCGGAGCTCCGCTATCGCGGTGTCGACGATCTCGCCGCCGCCGCCGGGGAAACGCTGCTCGATCTCGAGCAGCTGCGCCTCGTCGGCGCCCTTCACGATGTGGCTCACCACCGTCCGCGTGCCGGCCACGCTATCTCGCCCAGCACGGGTGATGGAGCGCTGGTAGACGACGGTGTCTACGTCGCGCGGCTCGGCGACAGGAACGGCGAGTCCCGGCACGACGGACGACGTGGCTCCGGCATCTGTTCGCGGCCGGTGCTCTGCCTTGAACACAACCTTCCACGTTTTCCCGCCGTCGCGCGATTCCTCGAATTGCTGCAGAGCGCGGCGATCGCTCAATGGCAGGATCGTCACGCGGTTCCGCAGCGAGCTTTCAACCGCCGCGTCGCTCACTGAAACGAAACGAATGCCGGGCCCGGCATACGAAGGATCGGATGTTCGAACGGTGACACCAGAGCGAAATGGAACCTGGTTAGAGACATAGATCTGCTTCCAGGTGCGGGTCTTCAGATCGAACGCCGACAAACCCAGGCCCTTGTTGCCGCCGCCACTGGCCCATTCCGCCGTGATCGCGCATTCGTCGATCACGGTGCGCACGCGCTGGGTTGCGTACCTGGCGCCGGTGCTGTCGTAAACGTCCCAATCGCCGACCCAGAAGGCGAGCCGCTGATAACTTGAATCCGCCACGCATGGCGACGTCGTTGCGGCCGGCGCCGGCGCGCCTTGCTGCGCTTGCAACGCGGCCGGTATTAGACCGATCACAACCATCATGGCGCCCACCACGCCGATTGTCGTTTTCATGGATCCTCCAATCCGTATCGAGAGAACGTGACCCACGAACTTTGTCCGATGCTGCCGGACGGTGCGTCATCGGTCGAAGTATTTCGATTTTGGGCACCGCATCGTACCGGCAGGTTTCCCCGCTTCTGTAGGACGCAGGGGAGTTTTCCCGTAAGACCTTTCGGCAGCGCGGCGAACGGCTACCTTAGCCGCACAACCTTCGCTCATGAGACAATGAAATCGCTGCCAGTCCTGATCCTTCTCTGCTTCTGCTTCGCCACGCCTTCAGCCGCGCAAACGGATCTCCGCCTCATACCGCAGCCACGGGAGATGACCATGGTTGGGGCGCCTGTGTCGGTCGCTCAGGGAATCACCATTACACGGCCGTCAAACGCCGAAGACCGATTTGCCGCATCGGATCTCACGACTGCCCTGAAGGACCGCGGGATTCGTGTCGTAGCTGGGGAGTCGGGTCCCGGCACCAGAGTGGTGTTTTTGCGCGCCGACGCTTCCGCCGCCAGGACTCTGCTGCGACGCCATTCTCTCACGGTTGACTCGGCGATGCACGACGAAGGGTACGTCATCGTCCCCGATGGCAACCGCCTCGTCGTGATCGGTGCGACTGGCGCGGGAGTTTTCTACGGCGCGCAGACGGTGAAGCAGCTCGTGAGCGGCGACGGCGACCAGGCGAAGCTCTATCGCGCGACGATCCGCGACTGGCCGGCGATGCGCTACCGCGGGTTCCACGACGACATCTCCCGCGGACCGGTGCCCACACTCGACTTCCAGAAGAAGCAGATCCGCACTCTTGCCGCGTACAAGGTCAACACCTTCTCGCCGTACTACGAGCATACGCTCACTTACGAGAACAATCCGCTGATTGCGCCGCCCGGCGGCGCGATGACCCACGCCGACGTTAAGGAGCTCGTCGCGTACGCGGCTAACTATCACGTCGACATTATCCCCGAGCAGGAAGCGTTCGGCCACCTGCACCACGTGCTCAAGTACGAGATCTACTCGCCGCTGGGAGAAACGCCGCACGGGCACGTGCTGGCGCCAGGACAGCCGGGCTCACTGCCTCTGATCAAGCAGATGTTCGCCGAGATCTTCTCGCTCTTTCCGAGCCGCTTCGTGCACCTTGGCGCCGACGAAACTTTCGAGCTCGGTCGTGGGCAGTCCGCCGAGAGAGTGAAGACGGTGGGAATCGGCGTGGTCTACCTCGATTTCCTGAAGCAGATCGTGGATGCGCTGCGGCCGAGCGGGAAGAAGTTCCTGTTCTGGGGCGACGTCGCGCTCAGTTCGCCCGAGCTGGTGAGCACCATTCCGAAGGATCTGATCGCGGTGCCGTGGACTTACGGCGCCGACACATCGTACGTGCGATTCATCAAGCCGTTTCGCGATGTCGGAATGGAAACGTGGGTCGCGCCCGGCGTCAGCAGCTGGAACCGCGTCTATCCCAACAACGCCAACGCACTCGTCAACATCCAGCGTTTCGTGCGCGACGGGCAGCGACTCGGCGCGACGGGAATGATCAACACGTCGTGGGACGACGACGGCGAAGCGTTGTTCAATCAGACGTGGTACGGCGATCTCTTCGGCGCAGCGGCCGCGTGGCAATCGGGCGAAAGCAGCATCGACGCGTTCGCGTCTAGTTACGGGCGAGTGTTTCACGGCGATCTCACCGGCAAGACCGACGAGGCGCAACGAAAACTATCGGCAGCCTACACCCTGTTGAATAGCGCAAAGATAGGGGACGGCACCAACTACCTGTTCTGGCTTGATCCGTGGAGCGACGAAGGCCGCAGCATGGCGCAGCGCATCAGGCCCATTACACACGATTTGCGCATTCTCGCCGAATCGACGCTGGTGTTGATTGACCAGGCCGAGCCGGGCATTTCTCGCGAGCGCGACGCGATCGAGGCGATGAAGCTGGGCGCTCGGCGGATGGATTTTATTGGAATGAAGTTCCAGTTCGCCGATGAAGTCGTGGCGATGTACGATCGCGCGCGCGATACGACGAGCAAGGCGCCGGGGCGAGATCTCGCCGACATCACCGGCGTGAACGGCAGGCTTCAGGATCTGCGTGACGGACTCTCGCTGATCCGCGACGAATACGAGAAGGCGTGGCTGAGGGAGAACAGGCCGTACTGGCTGCACAATGTTCTGGCGCGCTACGATCTGGCGACGCAGCTCTGGATCGAGCGCGGCGACAAGGTCAATCTCGCGCGCCAGGAGTGGTACCGGAGCCATCGGTTGCCGCCCGCGGAGAGTCTCGGAATTCCGGCGAGCATGCCGGGATTAGCGCCGTACCCGCGGTAGAAAAGAAGCACATACCACCAGCCTGAATGACCCGCAAGCGCTGAGCCGGATGCGGCGGCGTTCCGACTGCCGCTCGGAACCTGCCGATGGTAGAAAACACCAAGCCTGCCGGCTGCGGCTTCGCCAAGAATCTCGGCAAGAGTCGAGTGACTCGCCCCGGCGCGTCACTCACTCATCCGTGATTGAGGCTGTGAACGACTGCATTCCGTACGTGACACAGTGGTGGGAATACAGTTGAGAAAAAGGCGGGGCACCCGGGGTGGTGCTCCACTAAATTGGTAGAATGACGCAGATAATCGCGGCGGTCTCACGACACTACACGTTTCACGTTAGCGACAGGCTGGTGACCCAGCCGTTTTTGAATGGCGTCAGGGCATTTGATCCCGCGTGGAATAAGGCAATAATCTTCCGCGCGACCGATGCCCATGTTGTCGTTGGCTATACGGGTAGAGCGTATCTCGACCACATTCCGACCGACACCTTCATCGCACAGAGCTTGCTTGGGGCGCCCCTGCCTCAGTCAGGCATGTTCTGCCCAATTGGTACACCTGCAGGTTGGACAGACATTGGGCGATCAACCGAACGCTTAAAGGAAGACATCGACGCTGCATTTGGTCGGCTCTCGGACTTTGACCAGCGCTCGACGGCACTCACTGTAAGCATTACCGGCTGGAGGCAGAGCAAGTCTCGGAATCGCCGCATTACCCCACTCCTATGGCGCGTCCAATCACCGTCGCAGTCGAACGCGAAAACTTCGGTTACCCGATTCCACCGGTCGTGGAACTGGATGAGTGATTACGGAATTGACGGAATACCTGACATTGAGGCGGAAATTGAAGGCCAGATGCGCGCAGCGCTTCGAGAGAGAGGTCACAAGTCTCCGGACGAATTCGAAGCGATCCTCATCAATGGCTTGCTGGAATGCGCGGGCGCGCGCCCAGACACCGTTGGCCGCGATCTTATGAGCGTCGTTTTACCACCCACTCAGCCGCTCAGCGCGCAAATAACCTATTCCCCAGCATCGGGGATTTATTCAACGCCCGACCAACGGGTCGAGGCCTTCTCCCCATGGATTGTGGCTCCGCCGATCGCGTGGCCTCCCGGCAAACTCACAGATGGAGGCGGCTGGACCTGTCAAACGACGGGCTACAAATGGAAGATGAAGGCTATAAAACCGACATCGCCATCTTTGCATGCGAAACATTCGGCTGTACCGCGACCTCGGGATCCGCAGAGCAGGCGATAGACGATCCGGAAATCGAGTGAGGTACCACGACAAGGTGGCGTAGTCATGACCGCTTGGTGCGGATCCCCTCTATTCGACGATAGTTGTCGGCTGTGGGAAGAGCCACATCTGAAGGGCCGAAGCTAGGAAGGGTAAATGTTCATCGACCATGAAACCCAAGAAAAACAAGCGTCGGAAGTCTCTTGAGCGACGTACGCGCGCTCATAGAAAGAAAGCTGGTCGGCCATATGAGGAAGTCGTCGCACTTATATCCGCTGCTTTCGATCCGCACGCAGCCATAACTCGAGGCGCGTGGGAGGTGGGGCCTGATGGCCGACGTGAACTCGACGTTCGCATCGAGGGCACAGCCGATGGCGAACTCAAGCGAACGATGGTCGAGTGCAAGGACTACAACCCCGTTTCAACGGGGCCAATTGGTATCGAGCACGTTGACGCCATTGAGTCGAAGAAACGGGATTTGCAGCTCGATGCGGCGTTCATATGCAGCAACGCAGGGTTCACGGCCGGTGCAATTAGCAAGGCGGCCCGAACAAACATTGGCCTAGTGAGCGTGATGCGGCGGGGCGATGAACGAATTCGCTTCCTCGTTGAGGACGAGATATATACGCGTAGAATAAGAGTCTTATCGCGAAGGTTAGGGGTCAACGAAACCTCGTCTGCAAATCTCAGAACTATCGATCCTCTTACCATCACATATGATGGATCTCCCGTTTGGAACTGGGCGGTGAACAAACTTGTGCTATTCCTCTCCGCCAACGAGATCGTTCAGGGGGAGATCGAACTGACGTTTGCGTTCCGGAGGCCAATCAAGCTTGCCTGGCCAGATGGCGAAGCAGACGTCGAAATGCTTCGGATTATCACACACTTAGTTGGATCGTGGTTCGCGCATCGAGTCAAGTTTGATTCGAGCGCTGCTCTCTATGATTGGATTCGACGGCGTCTGCGCGTCGCCCCTGGGGAGCAGCACGTCGAGATTACCGGCTTGGACTTTAACTCGGGCACACCGATATCAGAATACCCTCTAGCATGGCCGATCCGCGACCACCGCTTGGGGGAGGTCGGATTTGGGTTTCTTTACATCGAGGGAATCGAAGACTTACAGAAAGGACCTGACCTCGACGCGTTAGTCATCCCAGAGGACTTGCAACTGATCGCTCAAGACGTGCCTCAGAAGTGGAAGAGATCAACCGCCGGGTTCGTTCCCAGACAGCGGTCGCTGGAACCCAGCATGTCCGGTGGAGAACCGCTCCGCATTGGGCTGAAAAGCCAGAAACCGAAATGAAAATGCAACGCTGACTAGGTGGCTGCTAATACCGCAACTCGCCACAGAGCCGGATTGAGGAAACTGGCGGTCTGCCGAGTCGCGCGACTCGCTTGTGCTCCCGGAGCTTGTATCCATGAGTTACGCGGCCCGACGGATGAGAGAGAAGCTGCCGGATCGGCTGCAAAACGTTCTTTCGCGCTACGATCTGGCGACGCAGCTGTAGATCGAGCGGGGAGACAGTCACCTCGCGCCGCAGGAGTGGTATGGCATCATAGGCTGCCGCTTGCGGAACGCGTCGGAATTCCGGCGAAACGATGCCTGGTCTGGCACCATGTCGTGGGAAGAAACGGAAGACGACCGTGCAAACCACGAGAAAACGGCCGCTCGACCCTTAAGTGATATGAAACCGACATCGCGGTGATATGAAATCGACATTTCGGACTCTGCCGGCGAGCCCCATGTTTGGGCGGGATCCGACAGGGCGATTCACCGATGGCTGTTTCCAAGAGGTTTGAAGACCGGGCGCGACCGGCTCTCCGGCGATTTCAGAAAGTACTCGAATCCGCGCGCAAACGCGACGTCAACGAATCAGACACGTCCGTCATTGTCAGCGACATCCTGACTGAGGTCCTTGGCTACGACAAATACCAGGAAGTCACGACTGAGCTGTCGGTCCGGAGCACGTTCTGTGACCTGGCGATCAAGCTCCACGGTCGACTCCAATACCTCATTGAAGTGAAATCGATCGGCACGGAGCTGAAGGAAACGCACCTCCGGCAGGCAATCGAATACGGGTCGCGCGAAGGTATCGAGTGGGTACTACTGACTAATGGCTACATCTGGCAAACGCACCGCATTCGGTTCGAGCAGCCGATCGACCATGACTTGGTTTTTGAAATCGACCTTCTGTCAGACGCTACGCGCAGCTCGGAGCTACTCGAGAAGCTTTATCTAGTGAGTAAAGAAGCTGGCAACGCTTCTGTGATCGACCTTTACTGGCAGAGTAAAGAAGCCACGAGCCGTTACGTCCTGGCGCAACTGCTCCTCAGCGACTCCGTTCTGCATCTGATTCGGCGTCACCTGCGGTCGCTCTTCAAAGGAACGAAAATCACGACTGAGGAGCTTTCGAACATCCTTCAGTCGGAAGTCATGAAACGGGACGTACTCGAAGGTGATAAAGCCGTTGCTGCAGAGAAGACTATAAAACGTGCAGTTCGCCGGCGGCGGCGCGCCCTGCGTGCGGCAGAAGTCGAGGTCAAACCAACTCAGGCGCAACTCATTCAAATGATAACGCCGCCCGAACGGAGAGGAGCGTAAGTTGACTTCGCCCGACACGATGGCCACTGGCGACGGCCAGCAGCAACAAGGCACAAGAGAGAGCTCCGACGCAGAGCGAATAGTGCGGCTTTTGGAGCGTCTCACAGGAGAAGCGATTCCTTTTGTCGAACGATTGAAGGCGATACCGTTCGCGATCGACTCGCGAGGCCACAGACTTGGTTATAGCCAGCTCAATGAAGTTTTGCTTGTTAGCGGGCTTGATAGGGTCACATCAGAGTTCTTCTCCTATCTGCTCGATGGGTCGACTGACTACGAGATCGGCGCAGCCTTTGAATCACTAGATCAACTCGAAGCGGGCATAACACGATTTCGCAAAATGGCTCTGCTCAGATATGGCAACACCAAATTTGCTTTCAAGAGCCTCTCCAGGGACGCTGATCTGCTCGAAAGAGACTTGGCGGCTGGCGATCAAGAGGACAGCGAACAGTTTGAAAAACGGCATGAGCCCGTCTTGTCGCCGCAGGCGATCGCGCCAGAAGACGCTTACCTAACCGGTTACATCATCGAAGGCGAGCTTAAAACGGTCCTCAAGGCAAATCCAGACGATGCGCAAGCAGTCGCGTTGGAAACCCGTCGAGGCGAAATCGTTGACATTGCCGTACGTAACCAAGAAGCGTACTACGCCTCCGATCATCTCGATGTGTATGTGGCAACATCGATGCGCGCACGTCACGAATTCATTTCAATAGCACGAATCGTAAAGGAGATCTTCGATCACGAATCGATAAAGCCGCTCAACCTTAGATGGTTTGACCCCACGCAAGCGTACTGTCGTAACCGCATCGACAAAGGCCTGGCCGAGGCTCTCATGCTGAAACGCGCGAAGTGTACAATCTACCTCGCGCAAGAAAGTGATACTCTCGGGAAAGACTCGGAACTCGCGTCCACACTTGCACAGGGGAAACCGGTTATTGCCTTCGTGCCTGAAGTCGATGAGAAGTATTTAAGAGAGCACTTCAAGGCCCTGAGTGAGGCTGAACCAGAAAAGACGAATGTACGACACCTGCTTGAGCAACTCAAACTATTTGATCCGGACGCTGCGTGGGAGGATCCCGAGGTGAGAGGTTGGTGCGCGTCTCCAGACGGTGCGCCAATGGAGTTACTCGAGAAACGCGTCCATGCAAAGATCCAGCAGCGTTTTAACAGCCGGGCTACCGCACTACGTGAGATTCATCCGCTCGGCATTCAAGTCAACCTTGGCACTGGTGTCGCGAACGGGGTGATGGTAGTGCGAACTACAGACGACTGTGCCCGACTCATCAGGGGTATTGTAACAAATTCGCTCGACTTCAGGCTTGATGAGCAAGAGAACTACACAGCGCTGCGAGAAACGATTTCAGGGAGTATCTTTCGAGTAATGACTTCAGATGCGATGTTAACGAACACATTTTGGAACTTCTACCTCAATCCAACTGGGTGACCATGTCATCGAAGATGCCGAAGAGTTCGGGTGCTTATGAACCCAAGCGAACACCAGTTCCAAAGCACCTGCATCCGATCGCGGACCCTCGTGCGGCTGGACCTTACGATGTTAGCGTCGTCCGAACCAACAGGGACGAGCGTGGCGAATTCCGCTCGATTACCGACCGAACCCATTCGCGAAGGGGAGCGCAGTAGGAGCGGTCGGTGCCTATTTCTATATCAGTTTTTGGGGGGGTTATGGCCAACGATATTTCCCCAACACAACTCGTAGGTGTTGCAACGGCAGAAACGCAAGACGGCAGCCCTCGCAAGCGACGTGGTGAGCACTTCGGGGAATGGTGGCTACGAATCTCCGACGCCGAGGCCCACGGAGTCACACGAGCCTCTCGAGTCATCGGCGTGACGCCTCGATCAGTCTTCGAGTTCTACACTCGATATGAGGACGAAGCGTAGCATCGTCTGACGAAACGTTTCAGCGCATCGGCGCGCCTGTGCACTAGCACATGTAGGATTCGAAATGCCCTGCTTGACGCGCAGCTCCTCCTTCTATCAATGCTTCACGGACTTTGGTTAGCGATCCGAACCAAACCGTTGTTTCAGCGTATCGAGGCGGAGCTGTCCGTGGACGTTAGTAAACTCAGATCCTCTTGAGCGCACCCTCGACGTACCCGCATTTCTGTCGCAATCGTAATCGTCGGTTACCCTACATTGGCATTGATTGCGCTCCGCCAACGTGAAGATAATCGAGCATGCCGGAGCTGACGGCATGGCCTCGCCAGGACAGATGCCGTAACAGCGGCGAGCAGTTATTTACAGCTGTTTCGCGCGTCAGGATGGTGACCCAACCATAGTGAATGGCACAACCGACGGCCCCGGTCATCGACATCACCCAGCTCGCGCGACGCTTCGAGACGAAGACGGCGCTGGATGATGTCACGCTGTGCATTCCCCGCGGCGCGGTGTACGGGCTCGTTGGCGCCAATGGAGCCGGTAAGACTACCCTCATCAAGCACATCCTCGGTCTCTTGCGCGCGCAAAGTGGATCGGTGCGTGTCTTCGGACTCGACCCCGTCGCGGATCCCGTCGGCGTGCTGTCGCGGATCGGGTACCTGTCCGAGGAAAACGACCTGCCCGGCTGGATGCGGGTCGACGAGCTGATTCGGTATTCGCGCGCGTTCCGTCCAGCCTGGGACGACTCATACGCTGAGGAGTTGAGGGAAGCGTTCGCGCTCGACCCAGCGGCGAAAATTCGGAGCCTGTCGAAGGGACAGAAGGCCCGCGTCGGCATTCTGATCGCGCTCGCTTATCGGCCGGACCTCCTGGTGCTCGACGAGCCATCCTCCGGGCTCGACCCGATCGTGCGACGCGACATACTCGGCGCGATCATCCGCACCGTCGCCGATGAAGGCCGGACAGTTCTCTTCTCTTCGCACCTTCTCGAAGAAGTCGAGCAGGTCGCCGATTATGTGACGATGATCAACAAGGGCCGCATCGTCTTGAGCGCGCCACTCGACGAGATCCGTGAAGCGCATCGTGTAGACGGGCACGTCCCTTCCCTGGACGAGATCTTCATCGCTCGAGTGGGGATGTCTGCCGCCGCGGCTTCAGAAGCGTAAGCCGATGCGGTCACCCGCCGCGGCAATCGCCTGGGAATTTCGCGCGCGACATCGCTGGGGCATGCTCGGCGTCGCCTTATATATAGTAGTGCTCGCGCTGATCAAGCTCGTCGCGATCGCGCGCGGCGTCCCGCCGTATGTCGACAGCGCCGAAGGCTTTGCGTTCATGGTGATGGTGCCGCTGGCGGCGACTTCCACGTATTTCCTGGCCGTATTCACGTTTGGACTCGACGGCGATCTGGCTGCCCGGCAGTCGATGTACCCCTCGCGGCGCTTCGCGCTCCCGGTGACGACCACCGCACTAGCCACGTGGCCCATGCTCTATGGGAGCGCTGTGATGGTGGTGCTGTGGCTGGCGCTCCGCACCTTCGCGACATGGCCAGCCGTAATTGTAGTTCCATGGATTTGGCCAGCATTTCTCGCTGTGTCGCTGCTCACGTGGACGCAGGCGCTGACGTGGATGCCTTATCCGATGGCGGGATTACGTATCATCGTGACGGTGCTCTGGCTGGCCATCATCGACACCACTGCGTTGATCGCGCTGCATTTCAGCCCCGGTGAGTGGGTGATGATCGGGATACTGGCGCCCCAGATTCCTCTGGCGTACGTCGTCGCCCGGTATGCCGTCGCGCGTGCGCGACGTGGCGAGACTCCCGATTGGCCAGGCGCGCTCTCGCTGCCGCGCATCGCGGCCTCCAGACGCGAGCGTGATTTCGCGTCCCCGGCAGCCGCGCAGACGTGGTTCGAGTGGCGAAGACACGGCTGGTCGCTACCCACCTGGGTCGCGATCCTGTTGCCGTTCGAGCTCCTGCTCCTCTGGGGCGCCCGCAATTCCGCTTCGCTCGCCTTCACTGTCCTGCTCGCCGTGTTGCTCACTCCGCCGTTCGTCGCCACGTTTGCCGCAGCGGCGGTGAGCACTTCGAGCTCCGATGCCGGCGGGCCGTCGACGGCCGATGCGTTCATCGCTATTCGGCCGCTCACCAACGCGCAGCTCGTCGGGGCGAAGCTGAAGATGGCGGTGCGCAGCACCCTCATCGCGTGGGTGATCGTTCTGGTTTGCGTCCCGATCGCGATCGAGATCTCAGGGACGTCAGGCCTGCTGGTTCACGCCTGGCATCGCGACGCCGAATTCCTCGGCATGCCACGCGCGATTGTGCTTTCGCTGCTGATAGTTGCCGGATGCATCGGGGCGACGTGGACGCAGCTGATCCAGAGCCTCTACATCGGACTCACCGGGCGGCCATCGCTGATCAAGACGAGTGTGTTCGTAGTGATTGGTTTTGTGTTTCTGTTTGGGCCGTTCTCGCAATGGATCACTGAAGGCGGCCGACTCGGCGAGCTATGGAGCGCGATGCCGTTGATCTTCAGCGTCCTCGCTGCGGCAAAGATGGGCATCGTGATCTGGCTCGGACAAAGGCTGTTTCGAAAGCGGCTGGTAAGCGATCGCACTTTGGTCAGTGGCGCGGCGATCTGGTGCGTGGCTGTGCTCGCTCTCTATGGCGTGCTGGCGTGGCTCTTCGATGCGCCACACATCCCGCACTATCTGATCATGCTGGTCGCGATCCTGACGATTCCCATCGCGCGACTTTCGGCGGCCCCAGTGGCGCTGTCGCTTAACCGACATCGCTGATGAAGGACCGCAGATTTTCGCTCGGTGCCGCCATAGCGATCGTCGTGTTGCCGGCCGCCATCGTTCCGATTCAGGCAGTCTCGTTTTATTCGGCGAATCGCGACAACGGTTCCTTCGTATCCTCTGGGGAGAAGCGTGAGTACTTGCTTTACGTTCCGAGGAGTTACGACCGTGCGCGGCCGACGCCGCTCGTCATCAGCATGCACGGCGCCGGATTGTGGGGTGCATCCCAGCGCGATATCAGTCGCTGGAACGAGCTCGCCGACACCAAAGGCTTCATCGTGGTTTATCCATCCGGCGTCGGCGGTGAAGGAGTCAGGATCTGGCGCGCGGAGCCGAGCGAGGGTCTGGCGAAGGACGTGAAGTTCATCTCGGCGCTGGTCGACACGGTGAGCGCGCACTACAACGTGGACCCGTCACGCGTATATGCGAACGGACTTTCCAATGGTGGCGGAATGTCGTTCGCGCTTTCTTGCATGTTGTCGGATCGCATTGCGGCGGTGGGAGTGGTTGCCGGCGCGCAAACGCTGCCGTGGCGGGAAAG
>JADMIO011418081.1_pt1 | contig 13707 bp, 10 predicted proteins | sample 8958161 | NCBI WGS metagenome assembly JADMIO01 (sample SAMN16585339, study PRJNA669376) | soil metagenome | isolation source: Crop rotation soil | place: USA: Cullars Rotation, Alabama | collected 2011 | reverse complement strand
GAACCGGAAGTTCGCGCGAGCGCACGCGAGATCTCGCTCAGGCTGCGCTCGGCGCTCGCCGCGCTGCCGCCGGCGCAGCGCGATGTGTTCCTCCTGTATCAGGAGGGCGGGCTCGAATTGTCCGAGATCGCGGAGCTGACGGGCGCCGGAATCGAAACCGTGAAGAGCCGGCTCCGTTATGCGCTCGCGAAACTGCGCACCCAGCTCGGAGACTTGCAATGACGCATCCAACCGACGATTCGCCGCAGCGCGATCCGCGCTTCGATGCCGCATGGCGTGCGGCGTCGAGCGAAGAGCCGACTGCAGCGCTCGACGCGGCGATTCTTGCCGCTGCACATCGCGAAGTCGGCGCGAAGGCGCAGACCCTTTCCGCGCAGGCGGCGACTCGTGCGCGCAGACACTGGTGGCCACTCGCAGCAGCGGCGGCGATAGCCGTGATCGCCATCGGCATCGTGCAGCGCACCGCTCACGACGATCTGGTCGCCCCTCCGAGCGGCAGTACGGTCGTCACCGACATGCCGGCAACATCTCCGACGAGCGGCGGCGCAGCACAAGAGGGCGCTCGCAAAACGCCGGCTCCGCCGTCGGCGCCACGCCACGCAGCACCGAGCGCACGCGGCGGAGCGGATGCCGGACACGCGGAAAGGGATTCGCTCGAAACGCAAACTTCACCCGCTTCGTCGGGGGAAACGCGCGCCGACGCAGAATCGAATGCGGCGGCCGCCGCGCTGCAAAAGAAGGCGGAGCCGGCGGTGAATGCATCCGCGCCTTCGGAGCCGAAATCGGAAGCGACGGCGAAGTCTACGCAGCCGGAACCGTTTCCGGCGGCACGGCAGCAGGCGGGTGCGCCGCCCGTCGCGACGATCGCGCCCGAAAGCGCCGAGTTGCAGCGAAATGAGGGAGCGGCCTCGATCCCGCCGCCGCCGCCGGCGCCCGCGCCACCTGACGTGGAACCGAAATCACCGTCGCCCGCGGGGGTGCCGATGGCTGCGCCGCCGGCGTTCGCCGCGAATCCCCGAGGCCCCGCAGGTTATGGCGCGCGTCCGTCGATCGTGGCCAGGGCTGCGAGCGGCGGGCCGTCCGAGGAAGCGCGGATGAAAGACCGCGCGCCGCTACCGGTGCCCGACTGGATCGCGCTGATCCGGCGCCTGCGCGACGAAGGCAACGCCGCCGAAGCCGCCCGCGAGCTCGCTGCGTTTCGCACGGCTCATGCCGATCACGAGAAGCTGTTGCCCTCCGATCTGCGCGACTGGCGTCCGCCGGAGAAGTGACGCGGGCGAGAGCGGGTCACATCCGACGGATCAATGCCTTGATCGGCGCAGGAAGCGCGGCCGCAAGCGCATCGTCGCGCGTGAGCCAGACGAATCCCGGCGCTTCCGTGCGCGCGGGCCACGAGCGCACCGCGATTCTCTGCGGATGAATCGTCAGCGCGAAATGCGTGAACCCATGCTCGATCGGCGCAAGCGCTTCGCCGACGACGACGTCGGTATCGAATCGCGCCTTGCACTGGCGCGCGACGTCGGCGTCGACGGCGACTTCGGGCAGGCTCCATAACCCTGCCCAGATCCCCACGGCCGGACGCCTTTCGAACAGGATCGCGCCGGCGCGTTCGATCAGCAGCACGCGCACGCCGCGCTGAGGAAGCTGCTTCCGGGGACGCGGAGCGGGCAGCTCCGCTATCCTGCTCTCGCGCCACGCGACGCAGTCGGTCGCGACCGGACACGCAGCGCAGCGCGGCGCCCCGCGCGTGCACGTCGTTGCGCCGAGATCCATCAGCGCTTGCGTGTACGTCTCGATGTCGCGTTCGGGCAGGAGCGCTTCGGCCTGGCTCCAGAGTTGCTGCTCGACGCGTTTCTCGCCGGGGTAGCCGGCGATGCCCCGATGACGCGCGAGGAGTCGCTTTACATTGCCGTCGAGAATCGCGCCGCGCGCGCCGAACGCGAACGCCGCGATCGCGGCCGCCGTCGAGCGACCGACGCCGGGAAGCGTCGCGATCGCTTGTGCATCCTGAGGGAGGGCACCGCCATGCCGCTCGACGATCGCCTTCGCCGCGGCATGCAGATGGTGCGCGCGGCGGTAGTAGCCGAGACCGCTCCAGTGCGCGAGCACGCGCTCGAGCGGAGCGGCGGCCAGCGCGCGCACGTCGGGAAAGCTTGCGACGAAGCGCTCGTAGTATGGAATGACCGTCGTCACCTGCGTCTGCTGCAGCATGATCTCGGAGAGCCAGATCCGGTACGCGTCGCGCGTGCCTTGCCACGGCAGATCGTGACGACCGTGCCGGCGTTGCCACGCAATGAGCCGCGCGGCGAACGGCCGCGTTGGAACGATTCGACGCTTTGCGCGCGTCAACGAATCGCGAGCCGCTGGCGCGCTTTCGCCGCAGCGTCGGACTGCGGGTACTTCGCGATCAGATCTTCGAGCGTTCGGCGCGACGCCGCGCTGTCGCGGAGCTCGAACTGACTGCTTGCGATGCTGAGCAGCGCATCAGGTACGCGCGCGCTGTCGGGGAAGGCGGTAACGAGCGAGCGCTGCGACGCGATAGACGCGCGGTACTCCTTCTGCGAGAACTGCGCGCTGCCGATCCAGTATTGCGCAGAAGGCGCGAGCGGACTCTTCGGATACGTCTTGATGAACGACGTGAAACCCGCGATCGCCGCGGCATAGCTGCCCGCCTTGTATTGATCGTACGCGGCGTCGTAGGTGCGCTGCTCCGGCGTCGGCGCGACGAGCGCGGGCGCGGCCGGCGCGGCCGGCGCCGCAGACGCGACGGGCGGCGCGGCCGGCGGCAGCGACCCCGAAGGTCCGGGGGTGGCCGGCGGCGAAGCCGCTGCTGCATTGCTTTCGAGCTTGCGCAGCCGCGAATCGAGATCGACATAGAGATCGCGCTGGCGCTTCTGCTGCTGCTCCTGCTCGTACGTCAGCACCTCGACCTGACCGCGAAGCCGCGCGACGTCCGCCTTGATCTGCTCGAGCTGGCCGAAGAGCTCGACCAATCCCTGGCTCTTCAGCTGGCTCTCGAGCGCCGTCATCCGCTCTTCGAGCGTGCGCTGGATCTGGTTCAGCCGCTGGTTGGTCTGGTCGATGCGCTTGCGCGCTTCGTCATCGTCGAACAGCGCGGCGCGCGCGGACAGCGCGACGAGGGAGGCGGCCAGAAAAGCCCAAGCTGCGAACCTCGTCACGATTCGCTCCCCCGCGGCCTCCATGGCGGTCTCGGCCGCGCGACACGTCTAGTTGCCGGCCGCGCGCTCGGTCGTTCGGCGACGCGCGCTGCGCGCCTTGGCTCGCTATCGCTCGCCCGCCTCACTCACTCGCCCTCGCTCATTCGCCAGCATGCACGATATCGACGCGCCGATTCTCGGCCCAGGCCGATTCGTCGTGGCCTTCGCGGCGCGGCTTTTCCTTGCCGAAGCTCACCGTCTCGATCTGGATCTCCTGCGCGCCGTAGAGCACCATCATTCTCTTGACGGCGTCGGCGCGGCGTTGACCGAGCGCGATGTTGTATTCACGCGTTCCGCGCTCGTCGGTGTTTCCCTGCAGCGTCACCCGCGCGTTGCGATTGACCTGCAGATACTTGGCGTGCGCCTCGATGATCGGCCGGAACTGATCCTTGATCGCGGCCTCGTCGAAGTCGAAATAGATGCTGCGCTTCGAAAGAATGCTGTTCGGATCCCTGAGCGCCGCGGGGCTGTACGGGCCACCCTGCGTTCCGGTCACGCCCGGGGTCGTCGCGCCGGAGGTCGTCGCGCCAGGCGTTGTTGTGGCCGGCGCCGTCGCGGTCGGCGCGCCTTCTTCGACTGGTGCCTTCTCCTCGGTGCTCTTGCAGCCGGCAACGAGCGCCAGGACGAACGCTACGATGATCCATTTGCGCATGATTTGTCTCCTCGTTAGATGGGGTCAGCGCGGCAGCGGACCCCAGGCGGGTTCGCGAACGTCGGCGGCGGGCGAGACGAGCCGCTGTTTGACGCGACCGTCGGAGGATACGCCGGCCAATATACCACGCGACCCTTGCTGCGCCGCGTAGATGATGAGCTTCGAATTCGGCGCAACGCTCGGACTTTCGTCGAGCGGTCCGGGTGTCAACGTCTGCACCTGACGCGTCGCGTAATCCTGGATCGCAATCGAGAAGCGCCCCCCGTCGCGCCGCACGAAAACGAATCCCTTGCCGTCGGGCAGCGCGCGCGGCGAGACGTTCCAGTTGCCTTCGAACGTCATCCGCTCGACGCCGCGCGTCGCCAGCGTGAGGCGGTAAATCTGCGGCGTGCCGCCGCGGTCCGAGCTGAAGAGGATCGCACGCCCGTCCGGCGTGAACGACGCCTCGGTGTCGATCCCGGGTGAGGTCAAAAGTCGCGTGACGCCGCTGCCGTCCGCGTTGATCATGTAGAGCTGCGAGCTGCCGTCCTTCGTGAGCGTCACCGCAAGGCGCTGGCCGTCGGGCGCCCACGCGGGAGCGCTGTTGCTGCCGCGAAAGTTCGCGACGACGTGTCGCGTGCCGCTCGCCATCGATTGCACGTAGACGACGGGCTTCCGGTTCTCGAGCGACACGTATGCGAGCCGCGTGCCGTCGGGCGACCAGGCCGGCGAAAGCAACGGCTCGTTCGACGCGACCACCGCCTGAGGATTGGCGCCATCGGCGTCGGCGACGATCAACTCGAAGCGCGACCCTTGCTTGGTGATATAGGCGATGCGCGTCGAGAAGACGCCAACGTCGCCGGTCAGCTTCTCGTAGATGATGTCGGCGATCTTGTGCGCGGTGGTCCGAAATTGCGCCGGCGCGACGGCATAGGACATCGACGCGAGCTGCGTCTGCTTGACCGCATCGAGCAGCGCGAAGCGGATCTCGACCCGGCCGTCCGGCAACGGCCGCATCGAGCCCACGGTCACCGCGTCCGCGCCGCGCGCGCGGAAATCGCCGAGCCGCACGTCTTCGGCGCGGTAGGGGCGCGGGGCGATTCCCGAGTCGCTCACGAGCTTGAAGAGACCGCTACGCTGCAGATCCGAGCCGACGATTCCCGTGATGCCGCCGAGCGGCCAGTTGCTCTCGTTCTCGAACGGGACGATCGCGATCGGCACCTCGGTCCCGGCGCCGCCGACGATTTCGATCGTGAGCTGGGCCTGGGCGGATCCGGCGATCAGGAAGGCGAGAGCGAAGAAAGCGAAAAGCAGGCGGCGCAAATCGGTCCTTCGGAGTCGGGAGGGTTTTTGCGGGTGCCGGGGACGGGCAAATGTCACGGCAACAGACACGGACGCGCGCCCGAGGTTCCGTCGGCCACGGCGTCGGCCTGCCCAGACGATTATAACGAACGCCATCGGCGAATCGGGTTGGGCGAGGCTTCCCGGAGGCCGCAATGTTGCGTAGGACATCCGGAGACGAGCGCGTTCGGCGTGCCGCGGGATGTTCGAAGAAGCCGCGTCGGCCGCGCCGCGGGATGTTCGGGGAAGCCGCGTTCGACATCACAGCGACATCAATGCAGGACGATCGTCGACTCGAGCCCGAGCGCGTCACGCAAGCGGTCGGCCGTGCGCTTCGCCTCGTCGCGCGATGGATACGGTCCGACGAAAACACGAAAGTATCCGTCCCGCTGTCGAACCTTGCCCTCGACGCCGATCTGCGCGATCGGCGCGGCGAGGCGAGCGAGGAAGTTGTCGGCGTTCGCGCTGCTCGCGAACGCGCCGAGCTGCACGACGAAGCCACCGTCGGCCTGGGCCACCGGAACCGAGAGGGGCGTTTCCCCCGCCGGCGCCGCGGCCGGAGCGCCGGCAGTCGGCGGGGCGACGAGCGGTGGCAACGGTGCTGCAGCAGCGACCGTCGCTGTCTCGATCGGGATGATGGCTTCGACTTCGACTTCGCCGCTGCCTTTTTGCGCGATCCCGATCTTCGTCGCCGCTGCGTACGAGAGGTCGATCACGCGGTTGTGCAGGAACGGCCCGCGGTCGTTGACGCGGACGACGACGCTCTTGCCGGTCGCAACGTTGGTCACGCGCGCGTACGAGGGCAGCGGAAGCGTCGGATGTGCGGCCGTCATCGCGTGCATGTCGTAGACCTCGCCGGTCGACGTCTTCTCGCCGTGGAATTTGCGCCCGTACCAGGAAGCGATTCCCCTTTCCTTGTAAGGCCGCAGCGATGTGGCGGGGACGTACTCGCGACCGAACACGGTGTAGGGGCGGTTCGCGAAACGATTGAGCGGCTCGATTCGGGGGACCGCATCGGGAAGCGCGTCGGGGCCCGTCGGAGGCGGCGTCTCGGGCGGGCCGTCGTCTTTGTAATATTTGGTGCTCGGCGCAGGCGGTTGCGGTTCCTTCTTCGGCGCGGTCGTGCACGCGCCCATTGCGAGGACGGCTGCAGCGATGACGATGCGGCGGAGAACCGGCATGCGGATGGGCGACGCGGGGGACGGCGTATTATTCACGAGCTTCGATCCCCGATGCCCGGATGGAATTCCGCCGGCAGCGAAAAGTCCGCCCGAGGAGCAGGCGGCAAGTACGATCCATACTTCCGCGCGAAGTTCGCCGCGCCGATCGAGGCAAGCATGCACAAGGGCGGCAACGCCTGGGGCCGGCCGAACGAAGCGTCCTTCAACGGAAAAAGGCGACACGACATGCCCACGAACACCGTACGTCTCCATCGCGTCCTGCGTGCGCCGCCCGAGCGCGTGTACCGGGCGTTTCTCGATGCCGATGCAATGGCCAAATGGCTGCCGCCGAACGGCTTTACCGGGAAGGTCCATCATCTGGACGGCCGAGTCGGCGGCACTTACAAGATGTCGTTCACGAGCTTCAGCTCCGGTCAGAGCCACGCTTTCGGCGGCCAGTATCTCGAGCTGGTGCCCTACGAGCGGCTTCGCTACACCGATCGTTTCGACGATCCGAACCTGCCCGGCGAAATGAAGACCGAGGTCACGCTGAAAAAGGTTTCGGTCGGAACCGAATTGAATGTCGTGCAGGAGGGGATCCCGGACGCGATTCCCGCCGAAGCGTGCTATCTCGGCTGGCAGGAGTCGCTCACGCTGCTCGCGAAACTCGTCGAAGCGGAGATTCCGGGGCAGGGATGACGGTGCCGATTCGGCGCGCGACGGGTTGTTCGCTCATGTGAAACGATGCCGCTCGACCTCGCCGCCGCGTTGCCGGCGCTTCTGCCTCGTGCAATCGCCTGGGCCGAAGCGCAGGCCGGGTCGGTTCTGGAATGCGGTGCGCCGCTCGATGAAGCCGGGCTGGCATTGGCGCGCAGCGTCGGCGTGAAGAATCCGGAGAACACCCGCGTGAGCGTCGTCGATCGGCTCCCCGTTCCCTCCGATCCCGAGCTGCGAGCTGCGGCGATCCACGCCGGCCTGCTCGCGCCCGACACGTTGGGGCTCACGCTCGGATACGCGGTAATCATTCGTCGGGGACATCAAGCGACGCTGCGTCTGCTGAGTCACGAGTTTCGCCACGTCTACCAGTACGAACGCGCAGGCTCGATCGCGTCGTTTCTGCCCGTGTATCTCCGCGAGATCGTCGCTCACGGCTACCTCGGTGCACCGAGCGAGGTCGATGCGCGGGCCCATGAATGTGACCGTGCTCGATGAACCGTCGCGAGCTTCAGACCGTAACGCACGTGTTTCGACGCGAAGCCGCCTAGCGTATGGCCTACAGCGAGGGAGTCGCCCCTTACTACGACCTTTTCGGCTCGCGCGACAAGCCGCCCGACGAAGCTGCCGAATTTCTGCTGCACCTCCTCCAGCCCGATGCAACGGTGCTCGATGTGGGTGCCGGCACGGGTACGACCGCCTTCGCCCTCGCGGAGCGGGGCGTGCACGTGACGGCGCTCGAGCCGGATCCCGAGATGTACGCGGCGATGCTGGTCCGTCTTGCGTCGCGGCTCGACATCGCGGATCACGTCACGCCGGTGCCGCAGTCTGCGGGTTTTCCGCTCGAACGGCTCTTCGATGTCTGCGCATCGTTCGCAGTGCTGCATCTTCTCGACACCGAAAGCCAGGACGTCCTTGCGCGCTATGTCGCCACGCTGCTCAAGCCGGGCGGCAAGGCGGTGCTCGAGATGCCCGTCGCTTCGCCGCAGCGAGCCCCGCGACCGTGGTCACTGACGGCGACGCGAAACCTCGGGCGCTTGCGCGTCGAACACCATACGGCCATGGAATGCACGGACGGCGGCGGCTGGGTCACGCGCTGGAGGTTCCTGAGCGTGGTCGACGGCAAGATTGTCAACAAGGTTGACAAAGTGTTCGACTGGCGGCCGCTGACGCATGAACGCTCGGAGCGGTTGCTGAGAGACTCCGGCCTCGCCGTCGTCGAGGAGTTCGCCGGCTACGATCGCGCGCCGTACGTGCCGCAGGACAGTCGCGTTCGGCTCGTGGTGGCGCAGGCGTTGCAACCCGCTGAGAGGTGATCCGATGAACCGCCGATCGGGGTCGTGATCGGTGAAACAATCGACCAACGCGGCACGACGCTGGTCAGGGGGCGGAATGGACAGGCACGCGTTGCTGTTACCGAGAGGTGCATTGCGCTGGCGGTGCTCGAAAGAGAGATCCGCACAGGGACGAGAGGGGGAAGACATGGAACGAAAGAACTTTTGGGCGACCGCGTTGGTCGTTGCGACATTCAGTGGTTTCGCCGGCGCAGCCGCGGCCGCCGATCCGGCATTGGAGCGCGCCGCCACCGCGCTCCGCGTCAACGATCTGAAGACGGTGCGCTATGCAGGCGACGGTATTGGATGGACGTTCGGTCAGCCCTACCGGCCAACCGAGCCCTGGCCCAAGATCAGGCTGAATGCATGGGCGCGCACGATCAACTACGAGACGGGCGCGATGCGCGAAGAGATCGTCCTCACCCGCGCCGAAGCGCTGGGAGGAGGCGGCTATCCGCATACCGCCTCGCAGCGCAACGAGCAATACCTGAACGGAACCTACGCCTGGAACCAGACGCCGGCGGGGCCGGCGGCAGGCCCTCGGTTCGTCGCCGATCGCATCCATTCGTTATGGATCACGCCCTACGGTGTGCTGAAGGCCGCGTTGCGCAACAACGCGAAGGTCGGCACCCGCAAGGTCGGCGGCAAGTCGATGACGACGATCGCGTTCTCCGAGCCGGGACGTTTCCGTGCGATCGCCTTCCTCGATGCCGGGCGCGTCGTTCGGGTGGAATCGCGAATGCCGGATCCGGTTCTCGGCGAAGTCGACGTGGTGACGACGTACGCCGGGTATGCGGATTTCGGGGGATTCGCGTTTCCGACTCGCGTGACTCAGGTGCAGGGCGGTCATCCGACACTCGACTTGACGGTGCGGGAGGTCGTTCCGAATGCGCCGGCCGACATCGCGCTTCCCGACGCCGTGCGTTCAGCCTCCGAGCGCGTCGCCGTCGACAAGGTTGCCGACGGCCTGTGGTTCATTTCAGGCGGATCGCACAACAGTGTCGCGATCGAGATGAAGGACTACATGATCCTCGTCGAAACACCATTGAACGACGGGCGCAGCGTGCCGGTGATCGAGCAGGTGAAGACGCTCGTCCCCGGCAAGCCGATCCGCTACGTCGTCAACTCGCATTCTCACTTCGACCATACCGGGGGCTTGCGCGCCGCCGTCGCTGCAGGCGCCACGATCGTGACGCAGGCGCAGAACAAGCCGTATTTCGAGCGCGCGTTTGCGACGCCCAATACCATCGCGCCGGACGCGCTCGCCAAATCGGGCAAGAAGCCGAAGATCATGGCGGTCGGCGAGAAAGCGGTGCTGCGCGACAGCACGCGGGTGGTCGAGCTCTATCACGTCGCCGACAGTCACCACAGCGATACGCTGCTGATGGCGTATCTGCCGAAGGAAAAGATCCTGATCGAGGCGGATTCGTTTACGCCCGCGCCACCGAACACGCCACCGCCGGCGCAGGTGAATCCTAACCACACGAATCTCACCGACAACCTCGCGCAGCTGAAGCTGCGCGTCGACCGGATCCTGCCGCTGCACGGACGCGTCGTCCCGGCATCGGATCTGTATTCGGCAGTGGGAACGAAGCCGCCGGACTGACGCGCGTCTCCGCTGTGCACGAGCAAGGACGCGGGCGCAGCGCGCGCGTTCGGCGTTAGCAGGATCAGCGCAGCGCGAGGTCCACGCGGGACGCCGGTGCTGTGTTCGTAGCGGTGGTGCTCGCGGCCGCTCCACTCGAAGTGCCCGCTCCTCCCGAAGATGCGCCTCCGGCCGAGGATGCTGCTCCGCCCGACGATGCTGCTCCGTTTCCTGGCGTCGCTCCGCCGGGCCGCGCGCTTCCGGTCGCTGCCGCCGTGCGTTCGCTCGACAGTCGCGGCACGGTCAGGAAGAGACGCTCGCCCGCGATGTTCCTTGCCGTGAGGTCGTCCTTGACCGCCTGCGCGCGCGCATTCGCGAGAAGACGCAGCGCGTCGTCGTCGACCTTCGCGTCGGCAAGCAGCATCGCTTCCATCTCCTCGGGCGGAAGCTCCTTCAGCATGCCGATCACGTTGCGAGGTCGATCCTTGATCGAAGATTCCTTGTAAGCCGCCGTCAGCCAGCGCACGCGCTCGTCGGCGTTGATCGTCACCTGGTCGACCGATGACGGCGCGTTTCCCGACGCTGCCAGCGATTTCATCTTCTCGCGCTTCATCGCCGTCACCACGGTCGCCCGCCGCAGCGCCTCGCGGTCTCCGTCGGAATCCGCCCGGCCGCCGATGTCGAGCTTGAGCGCGGGCCGATCGGCGAGCGCCTTCCCGAGCGACTCGAGGCGCTTCTGCGCCTCCGCGTCGAGCATCGAGCTACCCGGCGCGAAAGGTATCGTCGAGAGCTCCTCCCCGCCGCCGAACAGGGCGCCGAGCAGCGCGAACGGCGCGGTGACAGCCTTCGTGATCAGGTTGACGATGACCTGGATGATGAGACCGCCGACCGAGAATTGCGGATCGTCCAGCGATCCCGCGATCGGCAACTGGATATCGATGACGCCGCGCATGTCCTTGAGCAGCGCGACAGCGAGCAACACGGGCAGCTTGGTCGCCGTCGGGCTCTCGACGCGCTGCGGATTGAACGTGAGCTGATCGAGAACGAGCCGGTTTTCCGCAGTGAGCCTGCGGTTCTCGACGCGGTAGTGGACGTCGAACGTGAGCTTGCCCTTCTCGATTCCATAGCCTGCGTATTTGACCGAGTACGGCGTCAGCGGCGGCAGGTCGACGTCGCGCGCCTTCGCCTTGATATCGAGCGAGAGTTCCTTCGCGAACGGATGAATGCGCCCCGACACTTCGACGGGCGCCGAGCGGTCGACGCGTGCGGAAATCGCGACATCGCCGGCCTGCTCGGCCGACATTGTCGTCACGGTCCCGGTGACGTCGGTGAGATTCGCCGAATAGTTCGGTCGCACGAAGAAATCGGAGAAGTTCACGTTGCCGCGCGCGAGCTCGATCTTGCCGATCGTCACGGGCAGCGGCTCGTGCTGCGCCGGTGCGGGCGCCGTCGCAGGCTTTGCATCCGGCGCGGGTTCGGGTTCGGCACCCGGCGTCAGCAAGCGCTTCAGATTGAGCGTTCCGTCCTGGTAGACGATTGCGCGCGCGAAGTAGTCTTCGGCGCCGATACGCGCGACGCTGAAACGGAACGGCTGCGTCGCGACATCGACGTCGTCGAGCGCGAGCCGCTTCCACCGCAGCAGATCGGACGCCGTCGGCTTGTCGAGCGCCGCGAAATCGGTGACGGTGACGTTCCCCTTCCAGGTCGCCTTGATCGGCGCGCGGTCGGGAATATCGACGGCGATCGCGCCCTTGCCCGCGAGCGCGCCGGCCGTCAGCGACACGTTGGCATGCGATTCGACGTACGGCCGCACGGTCACCAGGTCGAGACCCGAGACGTCGAGCTGTCCTGCAAAAGACACCGGGTTGGTCGCGAGCGCGCCGCTCCAGGCGAAGCGCCCGTGATTACCCACGCGCGCGCGCACGGTCGTCGTCGATTTCGCGTTACGCGCATTCGAATAGTTCGTGGCGCTCAGCGCGAGATCGCGGATCGCGAGCTGGACATGAGGATCCGGCACGCGATCCTCGAGATCGATCGAGGCGCGCTCGAACATGAACTTGCCGAACGCGAGCGTCCATGTGCGATCGTCCTTCGCGGTGCCGGTCGTCTCGGTCGTCTTCATCAGCCGGTCGACGTCGATCGAGCCGTTGCGCTCGCGCGCAATCTTCATCACGGCATCCCGGCTGTCGAATTCGGCAACGTTCACCCGTCGCTCGCGAAGATCGAGGTCGATGCCGCTCCCCGTCACCGACGGAAACGTCCAGAACGGCTGGCGATTCGCCGGATACGCGAGGGCGAGCCCGGTGATGGTCGCAGCGCCCTGCGATAGCTTCAGGTTGCCGTCGGCAAGCAGCGCGAACTGCGCAGCGAGGTCCAGCGAGCCTTTCTGCACGTCGACCGCCAGCACCTCCTTGTAATAGGGAAAGAGCAGGCCGAGCGAGAACTTCGTCAGCTCGAACTGTCCCGTCGCCGCGGGGACCAGCGGGTCGACGTCGGCCTCTCCCTTGAAGGCTGCGATGCGGTCGGCGGACACGAACGACAGCGCGACATGCGCCTTCTCGCCCTTCTTCGTCGACAGGTTCGTCGCCTCGACCGCAACGTCAGCGAGATCCGAGCGGAACGTCGACGTCTCGTCGACGAGGGCGAGCTTCCCTTGCTTCACAGTCGTCTTGGCGACGGTCACCGACCAGGGCTTCTCGGGGACGGCGGATGTAGATGTCGCACCCGCCCCGGCCGCGCCTTGCGCGGTGCGCGGAGCCGCAGCAGCCGCTGCGGTTTCGAACAGCGGCTGAGCGAGCTCGAGCGTCCCGTCGCGCAGGCGCTTAAGGTCCACCGCCGGTGAGTCGACGGCAAGCGACGCGACTCGCACGTCGTGGCCGAAGAGGTCGATGCGGTCGAGCCCGATCGCGATGCGGTTCGCAGCGGCGAGCGACGAGCCGTCGCGGCGCGCGAGCGCGAGCCCATCGACACGCGCCTCGCCGCGCAGTTCGAGCTTGCGTTCGTCTTCCTTGCCGCCGACGAAAACGACCTTGACGCGCGTCGTCAGCGTACCGCCGGTGACATCGACCCGAGGCCGGGTCGGCAAGTACGCGACGTAGGACTTGAGCGGCAACGCATCGACGTCGATGTCGATCGTCGCGTCGTGACGCTCCGCGAAGGGTGTGGCCGTTCCGCCGAACGCGAAATGCGATCCGTCGAAAGTCCCTTCGAGCCGCGGCGTCACGTGAATGTTCACCTGGTACGGCAGCGAGGAAAGGAACGGAATGCCGATCGCAAGTTTCTCGACGCGGTGCGTGGTCGCCGTCATCCCGTCGTCGAATGCGATCGAGCCATCGTCGATCTCGATGTTGTTCAGAGAAAAGCTCGGCGGTGGTCCTTCGGGCGCAGCGAGCGTCTTGTCGATCAGGTCCTGCACGCTGTAGCGTCCGTCGCGATTGCGCGCGAGTGCGACGGCCGGACGCACGAGCTTCACCGCATCGAACACCGGCGCGCGACGCCACAGCGACGCCGACGAGACGTCGGCAACCAGCTCGTCGACTGCGAGCAGCGGCGCGGCGCCGTTCGGCTCGGCGATCGCAAGCTTGCGCAGCGTGAGCTGCAGCGTGAACGGATCGAATGCGACCGCTTCGACCGTCGTCTTGCGCCCAAGCGTTTCGCTGAGCCGCGATTCGATCTGGCTGCGCACGATCGGCGGGACGGCGAGCCAAGCGACTGCGATAAGCGC
>JADMIO011403918.1_pt1 | contig 13708 bp, 6 predicted proteins | sample 8958161 | NCBI WGS metagenome assembly JADMIO01 (sample SAMN16585339, study PRJNA669376) | soil metagenome | isolation source: Crop rotation soil | place: USA: Cullars Rotation, Alabama | collected 2011 | reverse complement strand
CATCCGCCGCTCCGCGCCGAGCCGCTCGAGGGTCTGACTGGCTTCGAAGACCGCGGAGGCGGCAATCGTGCCGGCGGCGCCCTTGAGCGCGTGGGCGGTGGTGCGCAGCCGCTCGCCGTCGCCGGCGTCGACCGCCGCCTTGATGTCGGCGAGCCGCTTGGGACAGTCGTGCAGGAAGAGATCGATGACTTCGCGGAGGAGATCGGTGTCGCCGCCGAGCCGATCCATCAATTCCTCCTGGTTCACCGCCGCCGGCTTGGCGGCCGCCCCGGTCGATCCTTCCTCGACGACATCGAACAACAGGTTCTGGCTGAACGGTTTGGTCATATAGCCATCCATGCCGGCGGCGATGCACCGATCGCGGTCGCCGGCCATCGCATGCGCGGTCATCGCGACAATGCGGGTGTAGGTGCTGTTGGCGCGCTCGCGCTCGCGAATTGCCGCGGTCGCTTCGAACCCGCCCATCTCGGGCATCTGAATGTCCATCAGAATCAGGTCGAACTTCTCACGCTCGGACAGGGCCACCGCTTCGACGCCGTTGTTGGCCACGGTGACGTGGTGGCCGCGCCGCGTCAGCAGTCCGACGGCGACCCGCTGATTGACGATATTGTCCTCGGCCAGCAGGATCTTCGCCGGCTGAACGACGCGCTCCGACGGTCTGGTCGGCTTCTCGCCGGCCGGGGCGTCGCCGACCGGCCCGCGCTCGAGCAGCCGGCAGATCTGGTTGAGCAGCTCGGCCTGTTTGATCGGCTTGGTCAGGTAGGCCGAGATCCCCAGCTCCCGGCAGCGCGCGGCGTCGCCGTACTGGCCCGACGAGGTCAGCATCATGATGGTCGCGCCGGCCAGCTCCGGACGCGAGGCGATGCGCTCGGCGACGCCGAAGCCGTCGACGTCCGGCATGTTGGCGTCGAGCAGCACCAGCATGAACGGGTCGCCTTTCTGCGAAGCCTCGAGCAGCGCCTCGACCGCCTGTGCTCCGCCTTCGACGGTGGTCGGCTTCATCTGCCAGCGGGTCAGCTGCTCGTACAGGATGCGCCGGTTCACCGGGTTGTCGTCGACCACCAGCACCGGCAGGTTGGCGAGCGGCAGGTCGCGCCGGACGACCGGCGCCACCGTGCCGATTTCGAGCGGCACCGTGAAGTGGAAGGTCGCGCCGGCGCCGGCCTCGCTCTCGAGCCACAGGCGGCCCCCCATCATCTGGACCAGGTTGGCGGAGATCGTCAGCCCCAGCCCGGTGCCGCCGAACCGGCGCGTGGTCGAGCCGTCCGCCTGGCTGAAGGCCGCGAAAATCGTCTCGTGCTTTTCCTTGCTGATGCCGATGCCGGTATCGCTGACGCTGAAGTGCAGGAGGCTCGAGGTCCCCGAGCGCTTCTCCTCGAAGATCTCGACCAGCACGTGTCCGTGCTCGGTGAACTTGATGGCGTTGCCCACCAGGTTGGCCAGGACCTGCTGGAGCCGCACCGGATCGCCGACGACGGCGGCCGGCACGTCGGGGGCGACGTTCAGGATCAGCTCGAGCGCCTTCTGATCGGCCCGCACCGCGAACGGCTTCAGCATGTCGTTGACCAGATCGACCAGCGGGAACGTCACCGACTCGAACTCCAGCTTGCGCGACTCGATCTTCGAGAAGTCGAGGATGTCGTTGAGGATGCCGAGCAGCGACTCGGCCGACTGCTTGACCGTCTCCAGGTGATCGCGGGTCTCGGCGTCGAGCTGGTTGCCGAGCGCCAGCTCGGTCATGCCGATGATGCCGTTCATCGGCGTGCGGATCTCGTGGCTCATGTTGGCGAGGAACTCGCTCTTGGCGCGGCTGGCCTCCATCGCCTTGTCCCGGGCGGCGATGAGATCCGCGGTGCGGGTCTGCACGGTGGTCTCGAGCTGCTCCTGGTTGCGCAGCAGCGTCTCGTCGCGCTGCTGGATCTCGTCGAGCATCCGGTTGAAGTCGGCGACCAGTTCGCCGATCTCGTCGCTGCCGGCCTGCTCGGCCCGGACGTCGTAGCGTCGCTCGCGAGTGACCACGCGGGTGATGTCGGTCAGCCGCAGCAACGGCTCCGAGATGGTGCGCTGCAGGCCGTAGGCGAGCAGGGTGGAGAGCAGGAAGGCGCCGGCGAACACCGCGGCCACGGTCCAGGCGAGGCCGATCGCCCGGTCGCGGACCTCGCCTTGATCGGCTCGAATGAAGACCGAGCCGAGCACTTCGCCGTCCTTGACGATCGGCCGGTTGAGCAGCAGCGCCCCGTCGACGAAGGCGTACCACGGCTGCCACTTCTGCGGCGGCTCGGCAGCCGGGGCGGACGGCGCGCCGGCCTGCCGGTCGCGATCGTAGCGCGCGAGCACGTCGCCGGCCGGCGAGCGGATCTCCGCGGAGACGATGTGAGGATCCAGCTCGATGGCGCGCAGCGTGTCGCCGGCATCCTTGGCGTCGCCGAACGCCAGCGCCGCGGTGCTGTTGCGCGCGATCACGTCCGCCAGCATTCCGGTGCCGCGAATCAGCCGCTGCCGCGAGGTCGAGAGGTCGTAGGCGAAGAAGACTGCGCACGCCAGGATCAGCGCGATCGCCGACGTCAGCACGCCGATCGCGGTCAGCTTCCGGACGACCGAGAGGTGGGCGAACCAGGTCTTAACGTTGCGAGGCATGGGGCGCGTCCTTTACGATCTTCGCGAGACTCAACAAGCGTGAACTGAGGCGCAGCTTCGAGCGCTGCATCGAGTCGGTGTTGACGGCGAACCGCATCTTGCCGTCCTCGACGAACAGGTTGGCGACGCCGCCCATCTCCGCGAAGTTGCCGAGATCGCTGACGGTCAGCACCGGTTTGTCCTTGACCCGCTCGACCAGCTGCTGCGCCTGCCGCGTGTCCGGTTCCTCGACGTAGAGCATGTGGCACGACTGCACCGGGCCGTCGATGTCGATCACCCGTGTCGTCAACGGGTGACCCTCCAGCGCCCGTCCCGACGTCGCCTCCTCGAGCGCCTTGCTGACGCGCGGGTCGCCGGCGACGCAGAGCACCAGCGCCGCTCCCGGTCCCAGGGTCTCGGCCGGCCATTCCGTGAACTTCGCGAAGTTGAAGAGGAACGCCGCTTTGAGCGCCGGCGCGGTGGCGGTCTGAGCCAGAACCGTCCCCACCCCGAGCATCCCGCAGACCGCGGTGAGCGCCGCGCCGATCCAGCCGCGGAGCGGATGACCGGGAGCGCGGGGCGTCGGGAGCACTCGCACGACGGCCCTAGAAGCGCCAACCGAGCCCGAAGTGGACGCTGCGCCGCACCTGCGTGGTGGCCAGCTGGGGGACGCGGAACTCGACGTGCGTCTCGTCGAACAGGTTCTGCCCGGTCAGGCTCACCGACACGCCGCTGCCGACCTGGACTTCGACGCGGGCGTCGGCGCGGGTGTACGCGGGCACCTCCAGCGTGTCGAGCGCGCCGACGTGGAACAGCCCGGCGCTGATCTCGACCCGCGGTCCGGCGAGATACGAGCCGCGAACCTGCCACTGGTGGGTGGGCGTGTTCGCGTCGAATTCGGCGGCGTCGGGATCCTGGCTGGTCTGGTCGGGGCGGGGCGAGAAGGCGAACCCGGAATAGGAGGCCTCGAATCGCAGGCCTTTCGCCGGGAAGAGCTGAGCGCCGGCCTCCACGCCAGTGGTCTTCACTTCGAGCAGGTTTTCGGGTCGCCGGGCGATGAACACATGGGGCGGCGCCGGCGAGGTTTCGAAGACCGGCGGCACCGGCTCCTGCGTCGGCAGGCCATCATAGTCCCCCCGGAACACCGTCAGGTCGAGCGCCGCCCAGGTCCCGAGGCGCACCCGGTATCCCGCCTCGGCGTTGGTGAAGGTTTCGGTCTCGTAGTCGGGATTGCCGATGGCCCCGAGCATGACCGGCACCCCCTGCGGGCCATTCGGAACGTTGAAGAACGCGAAGTTGGTCCGGATGGAGAGATCGGTGAGCGAGGGCGTCCGCACCGCGCGCGAGATGGCGCCCCACACATGCTGGTGCCGGGTGAGGTTCCACATCAGCCGCGCCGTCGGCTGCAGGCTGGCGCCCGCCGTGGTGTCGTGCTCGATCTTGGCGCCCAGCGTCGCCCTGAAGCGTCGGCCGAGGTCGATCTCGTCCTGCAGGAACGCGTTGACCACGTGATTGTCGGCTTCGGCGTTCTGCAGCGAGAAGGTGTACGACCCGCCGTTGTCGGCGTGGTGCGCCATCCGATAGCCGCCGCCCCCGACGAGATCGTGGCGGCCGGCACGGGTGCGGAACTGCAGGTCGACGTCGCCGGTCGATTCCAGCTCGCTCTGGCTGGGATCGACCAGGTCCTGGCGGCTGTAAAACGACTGGACCTGGAGCGAGGTCTGCGGCGAGAACGCATAGGTCCAGCGGGCGGTGACGTCGAAGGTCTGGCTGCTGGACTGGTCACCGCTCAGAAACGGCGCCGCACCCGGTACGGGCGTCTGAATAACCCACAGCGCATGCTGGCGGCCGTCGAGGAATCCGCTCTGCGCCATGACCGTATGCGGTCCGCGCGACCAGTCGGCGCGGACCCCGACCCGGGCGCTCCGCCAGGTGTCGGGGGCTTCGCTGCCGTCGGGGTCCGCCCCGCCGTCGTGATCCGACCACATCGCGGACACCCGGTAGTCGATGCCGTTGACGCGGCCGCCGTAGCGCGCCGCCGCTTCGCCGTCAACGGTGTTGCCGGCGCCGGCCGAGATCATCCCGCCCTTGGTGTCGGCCGCCGACTTCGTGATGATGTTGATGACCCCGTTCACGGCGTTGGCGCCCCAGGTCGCGCCGCCCGGGCCGCGGATGATCTCGATCCGTTCGATGTTCTCCAGGAGCACGTCCTCGGCGTGCCAGAACACCCCGGAGAACGTCCGCTTGTAGATCGATCGGCCGTCGATCAGGACCAGCACCTTGTTCGAGAAGACGTCGTTGAAGCCGCGGATCGACACCGCCCACTTGTTGGCGTTCACCTGGGCCACCTGCATCCCGGGGACCAGCCGGAACAGCTCCGGCAGCGAGCGGATGCCCGACTGGCGGATGTCGTCCTGGGTGATCACGAAGCTGGCCGCGGCGACGTCGACGGCCCGCTGTTCCTTGCGGCCGGCCGACGTCACCTCGATTTGCATCAGGTCCTCGATCGATGTGAGCGCCAGTTCGCGCGCCCCGGTCTGGGCCGAGGCGCTGGCCGCGCACGAGAGACAGAGAGTGAGCAGGCCGGCCCGAACCATCGGGGCGGACCGCATCCTCAAGCGGCCGCCACCACTTTCAGCCGCCGGAAGACCGCGTTGACCCGCGACAGCAGCACGTCGGGGTTGAACGGCTTCATGATGTAGTCGTCGGCGCCGAGCTGGAGCACCCGGCGCTCGACCCCCGGCCCTTCTTCGGACGTCAGCACCAGGATCGGCATCGTTGCGAGCGACAGGTCCTTGCGCATCCGCGCGATCGCCTCGTAGCCGTCCATCTCCGGCATGTTGAGGTCGATCAGCACGAGGTCGGGGTGCTCGCGGGCCGCGATCTCGACGGCGTCGCGGCCGTTGGCGGCCTCCAGCACTTCGAAGTCGGCCTTCTCGAGCAGCAGCTTCACCAGCATCCGCGTGATCGGCTCGTCGTCGGTGACCAGCACGCGCTGGCGATCGTGCTGGCGGCTGATCGTGGTCGCCGACAGCACGCGGTTGACTTCCTCGATCGAGGTGATCCCCTGCGCCACCAGCCGCAGCGCCTGTTCGCGCATCGTGAGCACGCCGGCGGCGCGCATCGCGGCGCGGATCTCGTGGGCGGTCGCGCCGCGGACGATGGCATCGCGAAGCGCGTCCGACGGCGTCAACAGTTCGGTGACCGGCAGCCGGCCGGAATAGCCGGTGAACTTGCAGTGCTCGCAGCCGGCGCCGGCCGAGGCCGGAACCGAGTCGACCTGGTGCTCGGCGCCGAGCTGCCGGCGCTCGAACTCGCTGTGCATCCGGCGGCAGTGCTGGCAGAGCGATCGCAGCAGCCGCTGCGCGAGGACCGCCGACAGGCTTTCCGCGACCTTGAACGGCTCGAGCCCGAGGTTGGTCAGGCGCGTGATCGCCGTCGCGGTGTCGACGGTGTGCATCGAGGAGAGCACCAGATGGCCGGTGTAGGCCGCCTGGCCGATGATCTGCGCCACTTCCGCGTCGCGGATCTCGCCGACCATGATCACGTTGGGGTCCTGGCGCAGCAGCGACCGGAGAATAGACTGGAACGTATTGCCGGCCTTGGCGTTCACCGCGATCTGCGAGACCCCGGGGATGGAGCGTTCGACCGGGTCTTCGACGCTGACGATGTTGGTGCGGCCGGTGCGCAGGTGGCCGAGCGCGGCGTAGAGCGCCGTGGTCTTGCCCGATCCGGTCGGCCCGGTGACCAGCACCAGGCCGTCGGGCCGCGCCAGCGCCCGCCCGAAGCGGTTCAGCGTGTCCTCGTCGTAGCCGAGCCGATCGAGGGACTGCAGCGGGCTGTTGCTGTCGATGACCCGCATCACCACCTTCTCGCCGTCGACGGTCGGCAGCGTGGAGAGACGGATGTCGATCGGACGGCCGTTGACCTTGAGCTGGAACGATCCGTCCTGCGGGCGATGGCGGACCGCGATGTCGGCGCGCGCCATGATCTTGAAGCGGTTGCGGATCGCCTGCGACACGCTGGCCGGCAGCGTCAGCACCGGTTCGAGCACGCCGCAGATCCGGTAGCGCACCAGCGTGCCCTCGCTGCTGCCTTCGACGTGCACGTCGCTGGCGCCGACGTCGACGGCGCGGCCAATCAAGTGATCGCAGAGCTCGATTACCGGCGACGTCACGCCGCTGCGGTTCGGCGCTTCCGACGGCTCGACGTTCGGGCGCTCGGTGCGCAGGCGCTGGGCCAGCACGTCGAGCTCCCGCAGCTTCGGGTAGCAGCGATCCAGCGCCGCGACCACGTCGGTGCGATTGGCCACCATCATCCGGGTTCGCCGCCCGGAGGCGAACGCGACGTCGCGCTCCGCTTCCGCGTTCAGCGGGCGGCAGGTCGCGAAGGTGAGGGTGCGGTCGTCGACCTCCATCGGCACGGCCTCGTGCTTCCGCGCGATCCGCTCGGGCAGCAGGCGGATCGCCAGCTCGCTGAACTCGCGGCCGCGCAGCGCCACCACCTCGGCGCCGGCGGCGGCGGCGAGCGCGGCGTAGGCCGCGTGTTCCTCGACCAGGCCGGTCGCGATCAGCGCGTCGACCAGCTCCATCTGTTCGCGCGCCGCATGATGCTCGGCGATCGACAGATCGTGCTGGCTGATGAGTCCCTTCTCGAGCAGCTGCGCGCCGAACCCGGACGCGCCGAACCGCTGGGTTCCTTTCACGCCGCTCACTGGCTTCAACACGGCTCCTCCTCGGTCTGACCATCGAATCGCGACGTTTCAGCGGAGCAAGAAGGGGACCAGACAGGCTGAAGAATCGCGGGATTCCGTTGGTCGACTCGCTCGTTCCCGGGTGTGTGTCGCACGCGCACAGCGGGCCCCTTGATATGGTGTGCGCGACGCACACCACGCCTTCTCAACCGTCGATCGCCAGAGGACTGTAGGACTCGCACCGACGCGACGGACGACCGCGCGGACCCGGAGCGATCGGCGACGCGGATGGCTCCGCTCAGCCGTTGCCTGTACTCGCGTCGTTCTCCGATGCCGCGCGCCCCGCGCTGGATGGCAATGCGCATCGAAATGCCACAGTGCGATGCGGGTACCGACGGAGTACCCGCGCGCGCCTTCCGCACACTCCCTTGGAAAGCAGGCCTGCAGAGCAAAGAGCCGGCCACACCGCCTCGCCTGAAATGCGCCAGCTTTCTTCGGGAATCGACTCGCCCGTGTGAGCGGGGCGACGCGTCCTCCATTGCCGCGTGCGGATGCGCCCCCCCGTCAATCGAACCAGCGCCGCCAGGTCCATGGCTGCGCAGGCCTGCACGCTTCCGCGATCAAGATGTAACGGCTGTCTTCATTCGTTCGAGCGAACCGGCGATCATCGCCGATCTGTGGGTCCTGAACGGGAAGATCGCGTCGCGCGGTGTCGGAGGTCTCGATGACGTCGGAGGCTGTGGTCCCGCGCGGCAACATGCGGGCGTTCCTGATCGCGGTCGCGATCCTCACCCCCCTGGTGGCGCTCCCCCAGATGATGCAGACCTCGGCCGGTGCAGCGATTCTGCACGCTCACGGCTACTGTTACCTGTGGAACGCGTCGCTGCTGACCCTGCACATCAGCGCCGACGCGCTGATCGCCCTGTCGTACTTGAGCATCTCGATCACGCTCGGCTGGTTCGTCTACAGCCTCCGCCGGGCGCTGCCGTTTCACTGGATGTTCCTCGCCTTCGGCACCTTCATCCTGGCGTGCGGCGCCACCCACGCCGTGGAGATCTGGACGGTGTGGACGCCGGTGTTCTGGCTCGCCGCCAACGTGAAGATCGTCACCGCCATCGCCTCGCTGGCCACCGCGCTGACCCTGCCGACGCTGCTCCCGAGGGTGCGCGAGACGATCGAAGACGCGCGCGTCTCCGAGGAGCGCCGGCGCCAGCTCGCCGCCGCCCACGCGGCGCTGCGGGAGCGCCAGCACACGGTCGAACAGTTCATCCAGGCGCTGCCGACCGCGGTGCTGGTCCTCGATCGGGGCGGTACCCCCTACTATGCCAATCGGCTCGCGACCGCGATGCTCGGCGGCGAGGTCATGACGCGCTCGCTCGATGCGCTCTCCGGACTGCTCTTCGTCACCGGCACCAACCAGCCCTATCCGGACCAGCGGATGCCGCTCCGGATCGCTCTCACCGGGCGGACCGCGGCCGCCGACGACATCGAGCTGCGCGCCGGCGGCAGTCCGATGGCGATTGAAGTGCTCGCGGCGCCGATCCTCGACGACGACGGCCGCGTAGTGCAGGCGGTGGCGGTGTTCCACGACATCACCGACCGCAAGCGGCTCGAGCACGAGTTCGCGCAAGCGCAGAAGATGCAGGCGGTCGGTCTGCTCGCCGGCGGCATCGCCCACGACTTCAACAACCTGCTCACCGTGGTCTACGGCTATCTCGACTGGCTGCACGCCGACCTGGCGGCCGAGAGCCCGCTGCAGGAGCCGGTTACCGAGATCCGCCAGGCCGCCGATCGCGCCTCGGGGCTCACTCGACATCTGCTGGCCTTCAGCCGCAAGCAGATCCTCCAGGTCCAGCCGCTCGACCTCGATGACATCCTCGCCGGCATGGCACCCATGCTGACCCGGCTCCTGCCCGAGAACATCCAGGCCGAATGGCACTTCCATTCGGAGGGGCGCCTGGTCTCGGGCGATCGCAGCCAGCTCGAACAGATCGTGCTCAACCTCGTCATCAACGCCAGGGACGCGCTGCCGCGCGGCGGCCGGCTGGTGGTCGAGACCATGCTGACGACGCTCGACGCCGACTACGTCCGCAGCCACATCGGCTCGCGGCAGGGAGAGCATGTGGTGCTGTCGGTGACCGACAACGGCATCGGCATGGACCCGGCGACGCGGGCCCGGATCTTCGAGCCGTTCTTCACCACCAAGGGCGGGAAGGGCACCGGCCTCGGCCTCTCCACCGTCTACGGCATCGTCAAGCAGTTCGGCGGAAACGTGTGGGTCTACAGCGAAGTCGGACGCGGGACGACGTTCAAGGTCTACCTGCCGGTCACCACCGAGGTGCCGGCCGTCGAGAGGGTTCAGCCGCCGCCGCGCGGTGCCGGGTCCGAGCGCATTCTTCTGGTCGAAGACGATGCGGCGATCCGGCAGCTGTGCGCCGGCGTGCTGCGCGGCCGCGGTTACGTCGTCGATGAAGCCAACGACGGCGAGCGCGCCGTGACCATGGCCCGCGCGGCGGGCGTCCGCATCGATCTGGTGTTGACCGACGTCGTGCTGCCAGGCATCAACGGGCACCAGGTGGCCGAGGCGATCGTCGCGGTGCAGCCGGCCGCGAAGGTGCTCTTCATGTCGGGATACACCGAGAACGCCATCGTGCACACCGGCGTCCTGGATCCGATGGTGGCGTTCCTGCCCAAGCCGTTCACGCCGACGGCGCTGGTCGAGCGGGTTCGGCTGGTGCTCGACGGGCCACCGCAGAAATTCACGGCCTGACCGCGGCTGTTCTCAGTGGCCTAGTGGCCGACGCCGACGATGCGCAGGCCGGTCGGCGTGGGGGGCGGGGAGGCCGGCGGATAGAGCGCCCGGACACCGGCGATGTCGTCCTGATCCAGGATCCGGAGATCGGTGTCGCAGTAGGAGGCGGACGGATACATCGTGGCCGCCGACGACGCCGAATGCCCGAGGCCGAGCGCGTGGCCGAACTCGTGCGCCGCGATGTCTTCGATGTAGAAGCCGCTGGTCCCGCAGCCGCTGGTGCCCGCGAAGAACTGGAACGCTCCATCCCAGAACACGATGTCCGCATTGATGATCCGCGACCCGCTGGACCACCAGTAGGTGGTCGCGATCGCCGAGCCACTCGCGGCGTTGCGGAAGAACACCAGATTGACCTGGTCGTTGGCGACGGCGGCCAGCGTGCTCGAGCCGGAGTAGACGAAGCTGAAGGCGCCGGTCTGCTGCGGCCAGACCGCCGCTCCCGCGCGCACGGCCGCGTCGGCCGAGGCGGGAGGCAGGTCGACGTTGGTGGCATTGACGACATACGGCGTCTGCGCCTGCGGCCACCGCGCGTTCCCTTCGGAGAAGGTGTAGGCAGCGGGAGAGCCGGACCACAGCGTCAACGCCGCCGCGAGCGCGGCGGCCAGCCCCCCGAGCGGCCCGATCGCGGGGAGCCTCGTCACGCTATTGCCCCCGTCCCGCCGCGACCTCACGGCGAATGCGATCCAGCGTCAAGCTGCTCCCGGGCACGCGATTGGCGGCGTCGAGCTTGATCAGCCCCTGGCCGCGGAGATGCGGAACGAAGCGTCCGCGCGGACTCCGCTTGACGAAGAACGTGGCGCGATCGCCGGGCGAGAACGAGAGCTGATCGGAGACATGGAGCGTGAGCGTGCCGATCGTGCCCCCTTCCACTTCGACATCGACGGTCGGCGTCGCCACGCCCTTGAGCGTCTCGCTGACCGTGACCCGCACCACGGATACGATCAGCCGATCGCCGAACTGGTTGACCTGCCATTCGGGCGTTACCGACGCGACGCGGCCGACGACAATCCGTTCGGCCCCACGCGCGCGTTCGGCCAGCGGCACAGCCGTCTGATCCGCGGCCAGCGCGCGCCCCGGCGCGCCCAGCCCCAGGACCAGAAGCACAACGATCCCACACCGTGTCATATGGTGGTCATCCCTCGCGTCAGCACCAGGCTCGTCGCGGTCGCAACATGTGTGCCGGAGTCAGATGCGTCGCCCGGTCTCAGGTGTAGGACAAACTCCACTGCCGCACGCGGCCGTAGTCCTACTAGGATGTGGCGCCCCCTGCGCGTGTTGTGCTGATAGAGCGAGCGCATCCCAGGACCCCTCGTGTGCGCCACGGTTTCGTCGACCTGGAGACCCATGGATGCGATTGCTGGCTCTGCTACACTGCGCGCACTCCCACGCAGCTCCCCTGTTTTGGAAAGCGGGACGTTGATGCAGCGCCTCTGTCGATCACTCTTCATCGCTCTCCTCGGATATCTGATCCTGCCCCCGGCCGCGATGGCGCAGGTGGTCATCGGTCCGGGGCCCGGGGGGACGGCGCCAATCCAGTTCATCGAACCGACGGGTACGCAGACGATCGATGCGTTTCCGGGGTTCTTCGGCGGCATGAGCGTGACGCTCGGCGATGTCAACGGCGACGGCGTCGCTGACATCATCGCCGGCGCCGGGCCCGGCGGGGGCCCGCACGTCCGGGTGTTCAACGGCGTGGACCTGTCGCAGCTGGCCAGTTTCTTCGCCTACGACCCGGCCTTCCCGGGCGGGGTGAACGTGGCTGCCGGTGACATCGACGGCGACGGCCGCGCCGACATCATTACCGCAGCCGGCGCCGGCGGCGGCCCGCACGTGCAGGTGTTCAGCGGCGAAGCGGTGACCCGCCTGGGATTCTTCACGCCGCACGACGCCGCCTTCTACGAAGGCATCCTGGCGACCTTCTACGCCTACGACCCGCGGTTCCCCGGCGGCGTGCACGTCACCGCGGGTGACGTCGACGGCGACGGTCGCGCGGACATCATTACCGGGGCGGGCGCCGGCGGCGGCCCGCACGTGGAAGTGTTCAGCGGCGCGGCGGTGGTCGGGGCCGGATATTTCACGCCCTCCGACGACGTCTTCTACACGAGCCTGATCGCCAGTTTCTTCGCCTACGATCCGTTCTTCGATGGCGGCGTGTTCGTGGCCGCGGGCGACCTCAACCTCGACGGGCGCAGCGACATCATTACCGGGGCGGGTCCTGGCGGCGGCCCGCACGTGCAGGTGTTCAACGGCGCCGACGTGGCCCGCTTCAGATTCTTCTCTCCGTACGATTCGGTCTTTTACACCAGCGTCCTGGCAGGGTTCTTCGCCTACGACCTCGCTTTCCCCGGCGGCGTGCACGTGGCCGCGGGTGACGTCAACGAGGACGGCCGCATCGACATCATTACCGGGGCGGGCCCCGGCGGCGGCCCGCACGTGGAAATCTTCGACGGGGCCGACGTCCTCCGCTTCGGGTTCTTCACCCCGGACGATCCGGCCTTCTACGAGACCGTCTTGGCAAGCTTCTTCTCGCCCGGCGGCGGAAGCGGCGTCTCCGTCGGGTCGGTCGGGGACGGGCTCGGCGGGCTGCGCTTCACCAGCGCGGTCGCGACCACCTTCGCCGCCGGTGTCGCCGGCAGCTTCACGATCACGACCGTCGGCACCCCGACGCCGACTGTCACCTCGAGCGGCGCGCTGCCTGGCGGCGTGACCTTCACGGCCAACGGCGACGGCACCGCCACGCTCGCCGGCACGCCCGCGAGCGGCAGCGGCGGCGCCTATCCGCTGACCTTCAACGCCGCCAACGGCGTCGGCACGCCCGCCACTCAGAACTTTACGCTGACGGTCACCGAGCCCCCGGCCATCACCAGCGGGCCGTCGATCACGTTCCCGGTCGGCGCGGCCGGCACGTTCACGGTCACGACCACCGGGTTCCCGCGGCCGACGATCACCCGCACCGGCGGGGCGCTGCCGGCGGACCTCTCCTTCGTCGACAACGGCGCCGGCACCGCGACGCTCAGCGGCACGCCTGCCCCCGGCAGCGCCGGAACCTACGCGTTCACGCTGACCGCGAACAACGGCGTCGGTTCCCCGGCGGTCCAGAATTTCGTCCTGACGATCAGCGACGGCCCGGCCATCACCAGCGCGAATGCCACGACGTTCGTGGTCTCGACACTCGGGACCTTCACGGTGACCGCGGTCGGCACACCTGCGCCGAGCCTGTCACTGAAAGGCGCGCTCCCGACTGGCGTGAACTTCACCGACAACGGCAACGGCACCGGCACGCTCACCGGCACGCCGGCCGGCGGGACCGCCGGGGTCTATCCGGTCACGATCACCGCGACCAATGGCGTCGGCACGCCGGCGAGCCAGAGCTTCACGCTGACCGTGGCCCAGCCGCCGGCGATCACCAGCGCCGCCGCCGCGACCTTCACAATCGGGAGCGCTGGCAGCTTCACCATCACCACCACCGGGACGCCGTCGCCCGCACTCTCGGTGACCGGCGCGCTGCCGTCGAACCTCAGTTTCCTCGACAACGGCAACGGCACCGCGACGTTGTCGGGGACGCCCGATCCCGGCACGGCGGGGGT
>JADMIO011020087.1_pt1 | contig 13708 bp, 12 predicted proteins | sample 8958161 | NCBI WGS metagenome assembly JADMIO01 (sample SAMN16585339, study PRJNA669376) | soil metagenome | isolation source: Crop rotation soil | place: USA: Cullars Rotation, Alabama | collected 2011 | reverse complement strand
GCCCGACGGCCACACGCTGCTGTTCGGGACCTCGGGCCCGCTGGCCATCAACGCCAGCCTCTACCGCAAGATCAGCTACGACCCGGCCACCAGCTTCGCGCCGGTGATCCAGATCGGGCAGCTGCCCAACATCCTGGTGGTGAACCCGGCGCTGCCGGTGAAGGACGTGCGCGAGCTGATCGCCTATTCCAAGGCCCACCCCGGCCAGCTCAGCTACGCCTCGTCGGGCAACGGTGCCTCCTCGCACCTGGCGGGCGTGCTGTTCAACGGCATCGCCGGCACCGACCTGCAGCACGTGCCCTACAAGGGCACCGGGCCGGCGCTCAACGACCTGCTGGGCGGCCAGGTGTCGATGAGCTTCACCGACGTCCTGACCGCGCTGCCCTACATCAAGGCCGGCAAGCTGCGCCCGCTCGGCATCGCCACCGCGCAGCGCTCGCGAGCCCTGCCCGACCTGCCGACCTTGGCCGAGCAGGGCGTCAAGGGCTACGACGTCAGCGTGTTCTTCGGCATCGTGGCGCCGGCCGGCACGCCGCCCGAGACCATCGCCAGGCTGAACAAGGCCTTCACCGAGGCGCTCGCGACGCCCAAGGTCAAGCAGCTGTTCGCATCGCAAGGGTTCGAGCCGGCGGCCGACGCCTCGCCGCAGCAGCTCGGCCGCTTCATCGCCGCCGAGACCGCCAAGTGGAAAGACGTCGTGAAGAAGTCCGGCGCCCAGCTCGATTGACGCCATGACCACCACCACAGTCACCACCGGCGCGCTGGCGGGCATCCGCGTCCTCGACATCTCGCGCATCCTCGGCGGGCCGTACTGCGGCCAGATCCTCGGCGACCATGGCGCCGACGTGCTCAAGGTCGAACCGCCGCAGGGCGACGACACCCGGACCTGGGGGCCGCCCTTCAAGGACGGCGTGGCCTCGTACTACCACGGCCTCAACCGCAACAAGCGCACGATGGCGCTCGACCTCGCGAGCGCCGAGGGCCGCGAGGCCCTGCTGGCGCTGGTGGCCGAGGCCGACGTGCTGATCGAGAACTTCAAGACCGGCACCATGGAGCGCTGGGGCATCGGCTACGAGGCGCTGTCCGAGCGCTTCCCGCGACTGGTCTGGTGCCGCGTGTCGGGCTTCGGCGCCGACGGGCCGCTCGGCGCGCTGCCGGGCTACGACGCCGCGGTGCAGGCCATGACCGGCATCATGAGCATCAACGGCGAGTCCGAGGGGGGTCCAATGCGCGTCGGACTGCCGGTGGTCGACATGGTGACCGGGCTCAACGCGGTGATCGGCGTGCTGCTCGCGCTGCAGGAGCGCCAGCGCAGCGGACGCGGGCAGTTCGTCGAGGCGGCGCTCTACGACAGCGGCCTGTCGCTGCTGCACCCGCATGCCGCCAACTGGTTCCTCGACGGCCGCACGCCGCGCCGCACCGGCAATGCGCACCCCAACATCTATCCCTACGACGCCCTCCGGACCGGCACCGATCCGATCTTCCTGGCCGTCGGCAACGACCGCCAGTTCGCGAGCTTCTGCCGCACCATCGGCCTGCCGGAGCTGAGCGACGACCCGCTCTACCGCGACGCCGGATCGCGCTCGGTGAACCGCGACGGCCTGAAGCAGCGGCTCGAAGCGCAGCTGGCGACTTTCGACGGCCGCCAGCTGGTCGACCAGCTCATGGCCGCGGGCGTGCCGGCGGCGCCGGTGCTGTCGGTCGATGCGGCGCTCGAGCATCCGCACACCGCGCACCGCGAGATGGTGGTCGAGATGGAAGGCGGCTGGCGCGGCATCGGCTCGCCGGTGAAGCTGAGCCGCACGCCGGCCAGCTACCGGCATCCGCCGCTGACGCCGGGCACGGGATTCGAGTAAGCGCTACTTCACTTCAGGTAGGAGCGCAGCGCCGCCACCACGGCCTCGGTGTCCTCGCCCCGCTGTGCCGGGTCGGCCTCGGGCCCCAGGTGCTCGCGGACGTGGCCTTCGAGGACTTCCAGCATCAGCCCGTTGACGGCTCCGCGTATCGCCGCGATCTGCTGCAGGATCTCCATGCACTCGGTGCCCGCGCCGAGCGCGCTCTCCAGCGCCGCGGCCTGGCCCTTGATGCGGCGCACCCGCGCCAGCAGCTTCGCGCTTCCCGTGATGGTGTGGCGGGTACAGTATCTGGCCATGCAGACTCTTCAAACCACCCGGGGCTGGCAGCACGCCCACGTCTTCGACGACGGCAATCCCCTGGCCCAGCGCGCCACGCTGTGGGCGGCGGTCCTGACCGCCGTGATGATGGTGATCGAGATCGCGGGCGGCTGGATCTTCAACTCGATGGCGCTGCTGGCCGACGGCTGGCACATGAGCTCGCACACCGTGGCCCTGGGTCTGTCGGTGGCCGCCTATGCCGCGGCGCGGCGCTTCGCCGACGACCGGCGCTTCTCCTTCGGCACCTGGAAGATCGAGGTCCTCGGCGGCTACACCAGCGCGATCGTGCTGGCGCTGGTGGCCGCGTCGATGCTCTGGCAATCGGTCGCGCGCCTGCTGGCCCCGAGCCCGATCCACTACGACCAGGCGATCGCGATCGCCGTGCTCGGACTGGGCGTGAACCTGGCCTGCGCCTGGCTGCTGCGCGGGGAAGACCACGGCCATGCCCATCACGGCCACCACGATCACCACGGCCACGTGCACCACGACCTGAACCTGCGTTCGGCCTACCTGCACGTCGTGGCCGATGCCGCGACTTCGGTGCTCGCGATCGTCGCGCTGTTCGGCGGCAAGCTGTGGGGCGCCGACTGGCTCGACCCGCTGATGGGCATCGTCGGCGCCGGGCTGGTCGCGGTCTGGGCCGCCGGGCTGATGCGCGAGTCGGGTCGGGTGCTGCTCGACGCCGAGATGAATGCGCCGGTGGTGGCCGAGATCCGCGAGGCGATCGATGCCAGCCCGGTGCCGGCCACGCTGTGCGATCTCCATGTGTGGCGGGTCGGCAGGGGCAAGTACGCCTGCATCGTCTCGCTGGCCACCGACGGCGATGTCGGGCCGGACTACTTCAAGCAGCAGCTGCGCATCCACGAGGAGCTGGTCCACATCTCGGTCGAGGTGAACCGCGTAGCGGCAGCCCCCGGGCTCAGGCCAGCAGCTGCTCCGTGATGAGCTGCCAGTGCTGCGGCTCGACCGGCGTGATCGACAGCCGGTTGCCCTTGCGCAGCACCAGCATGTCGGCCAGCGCCGGCGTGGCGCGCAGTTCGGGCAGCGACAGCAGGCGCGTCTTGCGCAGCGCCTGCACGTCCAGCAGCAGCCAGCGGGGCTGCTCGGCTTTCGACGCGGCATCGAAGTAGGGCGAGGCCGGATCGAACTGGGTCGGATCGGGCCGGGTGCCGGACGCCACGCGCGCGATGCCGACGATGCCGGGCTCCGGGCAGCTCGAGTGATAGAACAGCACCCCGTCGCCGACCTGCATCGCATCGCGCATGAAGTTGCGCGCCTGGTAGCTGCGCACGCCGGTCCAGGGCACGGTCGACTTCGGCGCCGCGAGGGCGTCGTCGATCGAGCACTCGTCGGGCTCGGACTTCATCAACCAGTAGCCGGACATGGCGGCGTCGCGCAGCGCGTGCCTCAGACCAGCAGGGCGTTGACCCGGCGCACGTAGGCCGCCGGATCGGCCGGCAGGCCGCCTTCGGCCAGCAGCGCCTGGTCGAACAGGATGTTGGCCAGGTCGTCGAAGTGCGCCGACCCCTCCAGCTTCTTCACCAGCGGATGCTCGGCATTGACCTCGAGCACCGGCTTGAGCTCGGGCGCGGGCTGGCCGGCCTGCTTGAGCATGCGCGCCAGCTGGGTGCTCATGCCGCCGTCCTGCACCACCAGGCAGGCCGGCGAATCGACCAGGCGGGTGGTGACGCGGACGTCCTCGGCCTTGTCCTTGAGTGTCTCCTTGAGGCGCTCCAGCAGCGGCTTGAAGGACTCGGCGGCTTCCTCGGCCGCCTTCTTCTCGGCCTCGTCCTGCAGCTTGCCCAGGTCGACCGCGCCCTTGGCCACGCTCTGCAGCGGCGTGCCGTCGAACTCGGTCAGGTAGTTGAGCGCCCACTCGTCGACCCGGTCGGTCATCAGCAGCACCTCGATGCCCTTCTTCTTGAAGATCTCGAGCTGCGGGCTGTTCTTGGCGGCGGCCAGCGTGTCGGCCGTGATGTAGTAGATCGCGTCCTGGCCGTCCTTCATCCGCGACTTGTAGTCGGCGAAGCTGACGCTGACCGTGTCGCTGGTGCTGGAGGCGAAGCGCAGCAGCTTGGCGATGCGCTCGCGGTTGCCGAAGTCCTCGCCCAGCCCTTCTTTCAGGACCGCGCCGAACTCGGCATAGAAGCGGGCGTACTTGCCCGATTCGTCGGCGTATTCCGCGGCGGCTTCGGCCGCGGGCGTGCTGTGGTCGGCCTTCTTGTCGACCACGTCGGTCACGCCTTCGGTCGGCTCGGGCGCCGGCACCGACTCGCCGGAGCCGACGTCGATCTTGCCCTCGCCGCTCTCGGCCGCCGTCTTCTGCTTCTTCGCCAGGTCCTCGAGCATGCCCAGCACGCGCTTGGTGCTGCCTTCGCGGATCGCCTTGACGTCGCGGCTCTCCTGGAGCAGCTCGCGGCTGACGTTGAGCGGCAGGTCGGCGGAGTCGATCACGCCCTTGACGAAGCGCAGGTAGCTGGGCAGCAGCGCCTCGGCGTCGTCCATGATGAAGACGCGCTTGACGTACAGCTTGACACCCGCGCCCTTGTCGCGGTTCCACAGGTCCATCGGCGCCTTGGCCGGGATGTAGAGCAGCTGGGTGTACTCGGTGTTGCCCTCGACCCGGTTGTGGCTCCAGGCCAGCGGCGCCTCGAAGTCGTGGCTGATGTTCTTGTAGAAGTCGACGTACTGCTCTTCGCTGATGTCCTTCTTGGCCCGGCTCCAGAGCGCGTTGGCCTTGTTGACCGGCTCCCATTCGCCGGTCTTGACCATCGCGCCGCCCTTGTTGTCCTCGCCCTCCTTCCACTCCTCCTTCTCCATCAGGATCGGCAGCGAGATGTGGTCGGAGTACTTGCCGATGATCGACTTGAGCTTCCAGGCGTTGAGGTATTCCTCGGCGTCGTCGCGCAGGTGCAGGGTGACGCTGGTGCCGCGCTCGGCGCGGCTGATGGTGTCGACCTCGAAGTCGCCGGCGCCGCTGCTGACCCAGCGCACGCCCTCTTCGGCCGGCAGTCCGGCGCGGCGCGATTCGACCGTGATCTTGTCGGCGACGATGAAGCCGGAGTAGAAGCCGACGCCGAACTGGCCGATCAGCTGCGCGTCGGCCTTCTGGTCGCCCGACAGCCGGCTCATGAACTCCTTGGTGCCGCTCTTGGCGATGGTGCCGAGGTTGTCGATGGCTTCCTGCTGGCTCAGGCCGATGCCGGTGTCGGTGATGGTCAGGGTCTTGGCTTCGGCGTCGAAGGCGACGCGGACGTCGAGCCGGGGCTGGTCTTCGAACAGCGCGGGCTGGTCGATGGCTTCGAAACGCAGCTTGTCGCAGGCGTCGGACGCATTCGAGATCAGTTCGCGCAGGAAGATTTCCTTGTTCGAGTAGAGCGAATGCGTGACCAGGTGCAGCAGCTGGGCGACTTCGGCCTGGAACGGGAGTTTGGTCTTGGAGATGGTCATGGCGCGAGAACAATCAAAGGGAAAAACGGTTCGCCGACGGCGAACTTTCAACTTTACAAGACCTGGGGCTGGCCGGCCCGATCGCAAGGGCCGGCGGTTTCAAAGCCTTACGAGCCTCAGCGCGGCTGCGACTCGACCTCGCGCGTCCAGCGGTCGATCAGCCGCTTGCGCTCGGCCGCCTGGCCGTACTTCTCGAAGTCGTACTTGATGAGCTTGACGCCGTCCATCGAAGGGATGCGCGGATCGGGCTTGAAGGTCCGGTTGGCCGGCGACTGCAGGCTGCCGGCCTGGGCGCCGATGGCCTGGCCGGCCGGGCTCATGAGCCAGTCGTAGTAGCGCTGGGCGTTGGCCTTGTTGCGCGCGCCCTTGACCAGCGCGATGCCGCCGATCTCGTAGCCGGTGCCTTCGCAGGGCGCCGCGGTCTTGACCGGGTACTTGTCGTGGCGCCACTTGTCGAAGCCGAAGATGAAGCTGATGCCGACCGCCACCTCGCCCTTGGCCACGTTGGGCGCCTGGGCCTGGCCGCTGCGGGTGTAGGTGGTGGTGTTGCGGTGCAGCTTCTTCAGGTAGTCGAAGGCGGCGTCCTCGCCCATCAGCTGCACCAACCCGGCGACGATGGTGTAGCCGGTGCCGCTGGTGGCGGGGTGCGACATCTCGATCTCGCCCTTGTACTCGGGCTTGACCAGGTCGGCCCAGCAGCGCGGCTCCGGCAGGTGCTTCTTCTTGAGCACCTCGGTGTTGAAGCCGAAGCCCATGGCACTGGTGTAGAAGCCGCCGACCCGGTTGCCCGACATCGCGTACTGCCGCACCGACCAGTCGTACAGGTCGTTGATGTAGGCCGGGCGGTAGGCCTCCAGCAGCCCCTCCTCGGCGGCCTGCAGGAAGGGGTCGCCGGTGCCGCCCCACCAGATGTCGGTCTTCGGATTGGCGGCCTCGGCCCGCAGCTGGGCACCGATCTCGCCGGTGCCCTTGTGTGCCTGCAGCACGCGGATGCCGGTGGCCCGGCTGAACTCGGCCGCCGCTGCCTCGCACCAGCCGGCGTCGGTGCTGCACAGGGCATTGACTGTGCCCTGTGCCTGCGCCGCCAGGGCGGTGGCGGTCAGGGCGAAGGCGGCGAGGGCTGGGGCAACGAAACGGCGCATGAAGTCTCCGGGGTTCACGAACGAGACGCGCAGGATAGCGTCCCCGGGTGTGGCGGCTTCAGGCAGCGATCGGCGGCAGATGGACCCGGGCCACCAGGCCGCTGCGGTCGCTCCGGTTGGCCAGCACGATGCGCATCCCGTTGCGCAGCGCCGCCGCCTGCGCGATCGCCAGCCCCAGCCCGCTGCCGCCGGCCGGGGCGCCGGCGACCCGGTAGAAGCGATCGAAGACGCGCTCGAGCTGCTCGCCAGGGATGCCGGGGCCGTCGTCCACCACGTCGACCACCGGCTGGCCGTCGACCGCGTGCAGCCGGACGTCGACCACGCCGCCCTCGGCCGCATAGCGCACCGCGTTGTCGATCAGGCTGTCGAACACGCTGCGCAGATCGGCCGCCGGCGCACTGACCCACGGCGTGACGAGGCCTTCGAAGCCGACATCGACCCGGCGCTGGTCGGCCAGCACCATCAACTGGCCGACGCTGTCGCGCAACAGCAGCGCGAGGTCCACCGGGCCGCGGGCACCGGGCGCCGGCGCGTCCTGGCGCGACAGGCGCAGCAGCTGCTCGATCAGGTGCTGGGCGCGCCGGACGCCGCCCTCGAGCTGGGCGAAGCGCTCGGCGGCGTCGCCGTGCGGCACATCGGCGCGCAGGTTCTCGATCTGCAGGCCGATCGCCGCCATCGGCGTGCGCAGCTCGTGCGCCGCGTCCTGCATGAAGTGGCGCTGGGCCGACAGCGCGCTGCGCAGCCGGCCCAGCAGGCTGTTGAAGGCCGCCACCAGCGGCGCGATCTCCTCCGGCACCCGGGCCACCGGCACGCCGTCGGGGCTGGCCTCGTCCTGCGCCGCCAGGTCGCGGGCGACGATGCGCAGCGATCGCGAGGCGGCCGAGACGATGGCCCACAGCAGGCCGAGCGTGATCGGCAGCAGCAGCAGGATCGGCAGGCTTTCGAGCAGTGCCCGGCGCACGATCCGCTGGCGCCGGAAGCCGTCGTTCTGCACCACTTGCACCCGCGGCGCGCCGTCGGGCGGCTCGACGGCCAGCGTGTAGACGCGCCATTCGCCGGTGTCGCCGGGGCCGAGGCGGACGTTGCCGAAACCCGGCTCCGGCTGCAGCGGCAGCGCCAGGCCGCGCCACGAGGTGGCCTGCAAGGTGGCGCCGTCGGCGCTCCAGACCTGGACCACGAAGGCGCCGCGCTGGACGACGTCGTCGCGGCTCACCGGCTGCAGGGTGGGCAGCCGGCGGTGGGTCGCATGCGACTCGGCCACCAGCCGCATCTGGTCGTCCATGAAGTTGTTCACCAGCCGGCCGTAGGCCACGTAGGAGAGCCACACGGTGGCCGCGATCGCCAGCAGGTGCAGCGCCACCAGCCAGGCCAGCAGCCGGGCGCGCAGCGAGCGCGGGCGCCAGCCCCAGCCGGCGTTCACGCCGGTGCGACCCGCCAGCCGAGCCCGCGCACGTTGCGGATCGCCTCGGCACCCAGCTTGCGCCGCATGCCGTGGATCAGCACGTCGATCGCGTTGCTCGTGACCTCGTCGCCCCAGCCATAGATGCGGTCCTCGAGCTGCTCGCGCGACAGGATGGCGCCGGGCCGCTCCAGCAGCGCATGCAGCAGCGCGAATTCGCGCGCGGTGAGCGCCTCCCGCACGCCGTTGACGAGCACGTCGCGGGTCGTGAGGTCGAGTTGCAGCGCCGCGGTGCCGATGACCGAATGCGCGGCGCCGTCGCGGCGCCGCACCACGGCGCGCATCCGTGCCAGCAGTTCGCGCAGGGCGAAGGGCTTCAGCAGGTAGTCGTCGGCGCCCAGGTCGAGCGTCTGGATCCGGTCGTCGAGCCCGTCGCGGGCGGTCAGCACCAGCACCGGCGTGGCGTCGCCGCGGGAGCGGGCGCGCCGCAGCACCTCGGTGCCGTCCTGCTTCGGCAGCCCGAGATCGAGCAGCACGCAGGTGTAGCCGCCATCGGCGAGCGCGCTGTGCGCCAGCAGGCCGTCGCGGACCCAGTCGACCGACCAGCCGGCGCGGTCGAGCGCATGCATCAGGCTCGCGCCGATCATTTCGTCGTCTTCGACCAGCAATGCGCGCACGGAATCTCCTTGGAACGGGTTCGACGGCGAGGCTACGCCCGGATTGTTAGCGCCGCATGAGCGGACGATGCGCCGATCGGTCAGCTGGCGTTCAGACCGCACGCGGACGATGGTTGTTCCCCATTTCACCGCCCGAGGAGGCGTCCGGATGACTTTTTCCCCCAAGACCTTGCTGGCCGCGGCAGGCCTGCTGGCCGCCCTCGGCGTCCAGGCCCAGCAACTGCCGGGCCGGCGCGCCCGCCGGCGCCACCGTGCAATGCAAGGATGGCAGCTTTGCGTCGCCCGACACCAAGTCGGGCGCCTGCCGCGGCCACAAGGGCATCCAGACCTGGTACGGCAAGGCCGATGCGAAACCTGCAGCGGCACCTGCGGTGGCAGCCGCACCGGCCGCCGCTGCCCCGGCCGCGGCAGCGGCGGCCGCCAAGCCGGCGGCGCGGCCCGATCCGTCGACGATGGCCGCCGCACCCGGCGGCGGCGCCGGCAAGGTCTGGGCCAACGACGAGACCAAGGTCTACCACTGCATGGGCGACCGCTACTACGGCAAGACCAAGAAGGGCGAGTACCTGAGCGAAGCCGAGGCCAAGGCCAAGGGGATGCACGCCTCGCACAACAAGGCCTGCGCGGGCTGAGGCTGCTTGCTCAGCGCAGCGCGAGCAGCGGTGGCAGTCGTTCGGCCAGCGTGTCGATGACCACGCGGGTCTTCTGCGGCAGCGCGCGCGCCTGCGGCCACACGGCGTTCAGTTCGTAGCCGTAGGGCTGCGCTTCCTCGAAGACCCGCACCAGGGCGCCGCTGGCGAGAGCGTCGGCCGCCAGCCAGGTCGGCAGCCGCGCCAGCCCGGCGCCGTCGATGGCGGCCATGGCGCTGACCTCCAGGCTGTCGCAGCTGAAGCTGGAGCGCGCCGGCACCTCGAACTCGGCGACGCGACCCAGCCGGTCGTGGAAGCGCCAGGGATGCGGCCAGCCCTCGCGCGCGTAGCCGACGAAGCTGTGCGCCGCCGCGCTGGCCGCGAGCTCCTCGAAACCCGAGGGGCGGCCACGTTCGGCGAGATAGCCCGGCGCCGCATAAATCCCGATCCACTGCCGGCCCAGCGGCCGCGCCGAGAGCATCGCGCTGTCGCCCAGCGGACCGCTGCGGATCGCCAGGTCGATGCCTTCCTCGACCAGGTCGACGCGGCGGTCGCTGAACGACAGGTCGAAGGCCAGCGCCGGATGCTTGCGGCCGAGCGCCAGCAGCAGCGGCGCGACGCAGGCCCGGCCGATCAGCGCCGGCATGGTGATGCGCACCCGCCCGGTCGGCGTCCGCCGGCCGGCCTCCACCGCCGCGTCGGCCGCGTCCAGTTCGGCCAGTGCCCGATGGCAGCGCTCGTAGTAGGCCTGGCCGTCCTCGGTGAGGCTCTGGCTGCGCGTGGTCCGGTGAAACAGCCGCGTGCCAAGGCGCGCCTCGAGCCGCGCGACGCTCTTGCCCACCGCCGAGCGGCTCAGGTGCAGCCGCTCGGCAGCGAGCGCGAAATTGCCGGCCTCGACCGCCGCCACGAAAGCCTCGATGCCGTTCAGACGTTCGCTCATTGGTTCCCTCATATCTTCATTCAATCGAAAATTCATCGCCACTGCGGAATTGTAAGAACCAATAGCATCGACTTTCTTTCCACAACTCCATTGCAGCACTCCATGACAGACACCACCCTGCGCCGCTGGCACATCACCGACTTCGGCCGGCAGCATCTGCGCTTCTCGGAAGGCGCCATTCCCGAGCCCGGACCCGGCCAGGTCCTGGTCCGCGTCGAAGCGGTCTCGCTCAACTACCGCGACCTGATGCTGCTCGACAACGACTACGGCTGGACGCCGCCGCTGCCTTTCACGCCGGCCTCGGACATGGCGGGCACGGTGCTCGCCGTCGGCGCCGGCGTCACGGCATGGCAAGGCGGCGAGCGGGTGATCAGCACCTTCGTCGGCGGCTGGCTGGACGGCGCCGCGCCGGAACACGCCATCGCGATGGGCGGCCCCGGCCCGGGCATGCTGGCCTCGCACGTGGTGCTGGACGCCCAGTGGGTCGTCGCCGCGCCGCGCACGCTCGATGCGGCCCAGGCCGCCACCCTGCCCTGCGCCGCGCTCACCGCCTGGTTCTCGCTGGTCGAGACCGGCGCGCTGCAGGCCGGCCAGACCGTGCTGATCCATGGCACCGGAGGCGTGGCGCTGTTCGGGCTGCAGTTCGCACGCCTGCACGGCGCCCGGGCCATCGTGGTGTCGGGCAGCGCGGACAAACGCCAGCAGGCGCTCGCGCTGGGCGCCGCCCATGCCCTCGCGCGGGACGGCGACTGGCCCGCCGAAGTGCGCCGGCTGACCGACGGGCGCGGTGCCGATCACGTGCTGGAACTCGTGGGCGGCGCCAACCTCGGCCGCTCGCTGGAGGCGGTGGCGCAAGGCGGCCGCGTCAGCGTCATCGGCGTGCTGGAAGGCGGCGCGATGAGCGGCTCGGCCTTCGACGCGATCCGCCGCCGGGCCGTGATCCAGGGCATCAGCGTGGGCCATGCGCGCGCGCTCGAACGGATGGTGCGTGCGGTCGACCTGAACCGCCTCGAACCCGTGATTGCGGCCACCTACGGCATCGAGGATGTGCCGGCCGCCTTCGCGCACCTGGCACAGGGCGCCTTCGGGAAGGTCGTCGTGCGTTTCTGACCCGTGCGCCGGCCGCTCAGAACCGTTCGTCCGTCCCCAGGTAGCGCCACTGGCCGACCGGCAGGTTGCCCAGCACCACCCGGCCGATGCGAATGCGCTTGAGCCCCACGACCTTGAGCCCGACCAGCTCGCACATGCGGCGGATCTGGCGCTTCTTGCCCTCGGTCAGCACGAAGCGCAGCTGCTCGGGGTTCTGCCAGTCGACCTTGGCCGGCTTCAGCGGCTGGCCGTCCAGGCTCAGGCCGTGGCGCAGCTTCGCCAGCAGTTCGCGCGGAAAGGCGGCCTGCGAGTTTTGCGCCACCGGGCCGTAGGCCACCCGCACCAGGTATTCCTTTTCGATGCCGGAATCCTCGCCGATCAGCTGCCGTGCCACGCGGCCGTCCTGCGTCAGCACCAGCAGGCCGACCGAATCGATGTCGAGCCGGCCGGCCGGCGCCAGGCCGCGCAGCTGCGGCGGCGAAAAGCGGTTGCGGCTCGGATCCTCGCGCCAGTGGGTGCGCGGATTGATCAGCACCACCGCGGGCTCGTGGCCGTCCTCGGCCTGCCCGCTGACGTAGCCCATCGGCTTGTGCAGCAGGATCGTCACCTGCTGCTGCTGCTGGTTCTGCGCCTTGCGGTCGACCTCGATGCGGTCGGAGGGCAGCACCTTGACACCCATCTCGGCCACCTGGCCGTTGACCTTGACCCAACCCTGCGCGATCCAGTCGTCGGCCTCGCGGCGCGAGCACAAGCCCAGCTCGGCCATGCGCTTGTTGAGGCGGGAGGGGGCGGGGATCTCGGACATCGCGCCCATTGTCCGCGATCCGCGGCGTGCGTTTTTCACGCAAGCGCCGACTGTTGCAACCGCGTGGACCGCCGCGTGATTTCGTTGCTTTGCGGGCGTGCGGGGCATGCGTACAACCGGTCCATGGGCTGAACAAGGAACTGCACATGGACATCCATGCGATCTCGCTGATCGTCGACGAACCGATCGCCGGTCACTTCTACTGGGTGCTGCAGAAGCAGGAAGGCAGCGACTGCCGCCCGATCGACGCCGCTTCCGGGCCGATGCCGACCTACGGCGCGGCGATGATGGCCGGCATCGAGGCACTGCAGCGGCGCACCGAGGCGCACGGCGACGCCGGGCCGCCCACGATGCATTGACGCGGGCGACCGCAGTCGCGATCCGAGATCTGGGCCATCGCCAATCACGAGCGCTGCGGCCGCCGGGTTGGGGCACACTCCCGGCGCATGGCGCCGCATCTTCGCGGCGCCCAACGACGAGACACCCCATGATCCGAAAGCTGCTCACCCTCGCCGCCCTGGCGCTGGCGTTCACCGCCGCGCAGGCCCAGCCCTATCCCGCCAAGCCGATCCGCATGATCGTGCCGTTCCCGCCCGGCGGCGGCACCGACATCCTGTCGCGGCTGGTCGCCAACAAGCTGACCGAGGTCAGCAAGTGGACCGTGGTCCCCGACAACCGCGCCGGTGCCGGCGGCACCATCGGCATCGCCGAGGCGGTGCGGGCGGCGCCCACGGGCTACGACATGGTGATGGGCCAGAAGGACAACATGGTCGTCGCGCCCTGGCTCTACAAGAACCTGAGCTACGACCCGACCAAGGACCTGGTGGCGGTGGCGCATGTCGCCTACACACCGGTGGTGATCGTCACCCGCAGCGATTCCAAGTTCAAGACGCTGGCCGATGTCGTCGCGGCGGCGCGTGCGGCGCCCGACTCGATCACCTACGGCTCGCCCGGCAACGGCACCACCATCCACCTGGCCGGCGAGATCTTCAAGAGCGCCGCCAACATCAAGATGCGCCACGTGCCCTACAAGGGCTCGAACGCCGCGATGATGGACGTGCTGGCCGGCAACGTCGACCTCATGGTGTCGTCGCTGCCCTCGGCCATGAGCCAGATCCAGGGCGGCAAGCTGCGCCCCCTGGCCGTGACCTCGGCGCGCCGCAGCAGCTCGCTGCCAGACGTCCCCACGGTGGCCGAGCTGGGCTACAAGGGCTTCGACGTCAGCACCTGGTATGGCCTCTTCATGCCGGCCGGCACGCCCAAGGACGTGGTCGTGACGGTCAACGCCGAAGTCAACAAGCTGCTGGCCACGCCCGAGATGAAGGCCGCGATCATCGCCCAGGGCGCCGAGCCGCAGGCCATGACGCCGCAGGAACTCCAGACCCTGCTGAAGACCGACTACCAGA
>JADMIO011006446.1_pt1 | contig 13708 bp, 7 predicted proteins | sample 8958161 | NCBI WGS metagenome assembly JADMIO01 (sample SAMN16585339, study PRJNA669376) | soil metagenome | isolation source: Crop rotation soil | place: USA: Cullars Rotation, Alabama | collected 2011 | reverse complement strand
TTCCCGCCGTTGTCGCCCAGTTTCGCGAGCGGCTCGCCCTGTACGAGCAGGGCCAACCCTACCGGACGGTCGGTCGCTAATCCAAGTTTTTGTAACCGGCTGTCGCCCACGCGTGACGTCCGGTAGCTTTCCAGTAGATTTTCGCAAATTGTCGCAGTAGCCTCACCGCCACCAAAAACCGGCGGAGTGTTCGGACTTCAGGAGGACGGGCATGACGAAACGGATTCTTGTGGCGGTGGCTGCGCTTGGCTGGTTGTTCGTGCTGCCGGCCGCCGCGCGCGCCCAGAGCGCGTTCGCAGGAGTGGTGAAGGATGCGACCGGCGCGGTGCTGCCCGGCGTCAGCGTCGAAGCCGCGAGCCCCGCGCTCATCGAGCAGGTCCGGACCGTCACGACCGATTCGAACGGCGCCTACAAGATCGAGAATCTCCGCCCCGGCGTCTACACCATCACGTTCAGCCTTCCCGGTTTCTCGTCGGTGAAACGCGACGCCGTCGAACTCGCCTCGAACTTCACCTCGACGATCAACGCGGAGTTGAAGGTCGGCGCGATGGAAGAGACGGTGACCGTCTCGGGTGAATCGCCGGTCGTCGACGTGCAAAGCAACGTCAAGGCGCAGGTGCTGCCGCGCGAGATCCTGGATTCGGTTCCCAACGCGCACACGATTCAATCGGTGGGGCAACTGGTGGTCGGGGTGACGCTGACCGCGCCCGACGTCGGCGGATCGCAGGCGATGCAGCAGACCTACTTCACCGTGCACGGTCTCGGCGCCGCGCAGACGTCGCTCCTGATGGACGGCATGATCATCAACGGCCTTCAGGGCGACGGCGCGATTCAAAGCTACCTGAACGACGCCGGGCAGGAGGAAATGGTCTACCAGACCGGCGGCGGCAACGTCGACTCGCCGACCGGCGGCGTCAAGATCAACCTGGTGCCGAAAGAAGGCGGCAACCGCTTCAGCGGATCGCTGTTCGGCGGCTACGAGAGCAACTCGCTGCAGTCGGACAACCTGACGCCGCGCCTGGCCGCCCTGCAGGTCAAATCGGTGGACAAGATCGGCACGTATCACGACGTCGATCTCACCCTCGGCGGGCCGATCAAGAAAGACAGGCTGTGGTTCTTCGGATCGGGGCGTCTGTTCACGGTCGACAAACCGATCGCCGGCACCTACGTGTCCGACGGTACCGCGGCGGGCATCGCCGCGTGCCAGGCGGCGCTGGTCGGCAAAGGAGGCACGCTGTGTCCGCAGGGCGAGGATCCGCAGAGCATCAACAGCGCGCTGCTGCGGCTGACCTGGCAGGCGAGCCCGCGCAACAAGTTCGGCGCCTACATCGATCGGCTGTTCAAGAACCGCGGCGCGGCGATGACCACCGGCGACGATCAGACGACGTCCGCCGTGGTGTGGGATTCGCCGCTCTACATGACGAATACGCTCAAATGGACCTCCACGGTGAGCAGCAAGCTGCTGATCGAGGCCGGCTACTCGAGCAATATCGAGCGCTACAACAACCGGTATGAACCTGGCGTGGGGAAGCCCTACGGCTCGGATGCGTGGCTCGCCGGCGCGCGGCACGTCGACAGCGCCGCCGGCACGACGTGGAATGCCTCGGCCACCGAGAACGGCGTCTATCCGGATCGCTACAACGCGCAGGCGGCGGCGTCGTACGTCACCGGCTCGCACGCGTTCAAGTTCGGGTTCCAGGATTCATGGGGACCGTTCAACCGCACTTCGCGCGCCAACGCCGACCTGTATCAAAACTACCAGAACGGCGTGCCGCAGACGGTCACGCTCTACGCCACGCCGGCGTGGTGGCGCGATCGATTGAATGCGAACCTCGGCATCTACGGGCAGGACGTCTGGACGATGAGTCGGGTGACGCTCACCATCGGCGGCCGGTGGGAGTACGTCAGCGAGCAGGTCGACGGTCAGCCGGCGCAGTCCGGCCGCTTCGCGAACATCCCGGCCTTCAACGACATCAAGATGCCGACGTGGAAGACCTTCTCGCCGCGCAGCGCCGTCGTCTATGACCTGTCGGGAAACGGCCGGACCGCGGTGCGCTTCGGCTTCAACCGGTTCGAAGCGGCGGCGACGACGACCCTGGCCGAGCTTTACGATCCGGCGTCGGGCAATACGATCACGACGACCGCGACCTGGAACGACAAGAACAAGGACGACATCGCGCAGGGAGCGCGCGGGTGCAACTTCGTGAGCGATCCGGGGTGCGAGATCAACTTCGCGACCGTCCCGGCGAACTTCGGCGTCGTCTCGCTGGCCAGTCCGGACCCGAACCTGAAGCGGCCGTACGTCGACCAGATCAACCTCGGACTCACCCACGAGATCCTCCACGGCGTGTCGCTGACCGGGGAGTGGTACCACAACGTCGGCCGCAACTGGTGGGAGCGCACCAACGTCGCCAGGCCCGGTACCTACAACGCCGACGGCACCGTCACCAACCCGAGCTACCGCGCGGTAACCGTGTTCAGCCCGATCGATGGCTCCCCGATCACGGTGTACGACACGGTCAGCGCGGCGGCGGCCGCCGCGGTGAAGAACGTCGATACCAACGACGACAGCATCCGGCAGACCTACAACGCGTTCGAGATCAACTTCAACGCGCGGCTGCCGAAGGGGGCGCGCGTGTTCGGCGGCTCGGCGACCGACCGCGCGGTGGCGTTCACCTGCCCGGCGGGCGCAACCAACCCGAACTTCCTCAGCTACTGCGACCAGTCTGCGAGCGGGATCCCGTGGCGCACGCAGTTCAAGCTGGCCGGCTCGTATCCGCTGCCGTGGTACGGCATCCAGCTCGCCGGTTCATATCAGGCGCTGCCCGGATATCTCCTCGGCACGCAGGCGCTCACCGCCGGCGGAGCGGGCGCGCCGAACTTCACCAGCTACAGCGGTCTTGGCTCCGCCTGGACGGTCGCGACGTCGACCAACTACGTGGTGTGCCCCGGCAACTCGGCGTCCCAGGGCTGCGTCGTCGGACAGCGGGTCATTCCGGGCCAGACCACGCCGTCGATCAGCGTGCCGCTCGTCGCGCCGGGTACCGAGATGACGCCGCGGCTCAACCAGGTCGATTTCTCAGTCAGCAAGCGAATCAACGCCGGCCGCGTGAAGATCAACCCGAAGCTCGACATCTTCAACCTGCTCAACTCGGACGACTACTTCTCGGTGCGCTCGACGACCTACTCGCCGATCGCAACGGGAACGACCGCCACCGGGTTGAACGGTTCGGGGGGAACCTATCTGCTGCCGGCGAGCATTCTCCAGGGCCGGCTGCTGCGCATCGGGGCCGTGATCAATTGGTAGGGATCGGGAGCCCGGCTTAGGGATCAGGGATTCGACGATTTTCATATTCGTGTAGCGCGAAGGGTTTAGCCGAGCGTCAGCATGTTCCGTGTAGCGCGAAGGGTTTAGCCGAGCGTCAGCATGTTCCGTGTAGCGCGAAGGCTTTAGCCGAGCGTCCGGGATCAGCGCGCTCGGGCGAGCATCGCCAAATCGTCGCGCGCCTGCTGAAACGTCGGGTCGATGGCGAGCGCGCGCTCGAATTCCTTTCGCGCCTCGTCGAGCTTTCCCTCGCTGGCCAGCGCGCGTCCGAGCAGGTCGCGGGCCAGCGCATCGTCGCGGATCTTCAGAATCGCGCGCGCTTCGGCGGCGGCGGCGTCGATGTCCCCCTTGTTGAACAGCGTCTTGGCGAGGTTCCCGCGCGCCGAAACGTCGTCCGGCTTCGCGGCGAGGTAGCCGCGGTAGTAGCGGGCCGCGTCGTCGAACTGATCCTGAGCGAAGAGCGCATCCCCGATCAGGCCGAAGGCGACGACGTGCGAGTCGTCGCTGCGCGACGTCATGGAGAGCACCAGACGGAACTGCTCGATGGCGGCGGCGTAGTCGCGGCGCGACAGGAGGGCGCGTCCCATCATCAGGCGCGCGCGAACCGCTTCGAGCGCGTACGGCTCCTGCTCGACGAATCGCGCCAGCCGCGCGTAGGCCTCGTCGTGCTTTCCCTGGTTGAACAGTTCACCGCCAAGGTGATAACCCGCCTTCGGATACTGATCGGCGCCCTGTCGCAGCTGCGCGATCGCTTCCTCGTGCCGGCCGAGTTTGGCCAGCTCGGTGCCGACCATCGCGTGCGCGAACGGCGTCGGCCATCGGTCGAGCACCGTCTGCGCCATCACCAGCGACGACCGATACTCGCGGTTGCGCGACATCGTGCCGGCGGCGAGCGCGACACAAACGACCGCCAGCAAGGCCGCCGCCGCACGCCGGCGCAGCAGCGGCGCGAGCGTGATGACCGCCACCGCGACGATCGCGATGAGCCCGAGGTACATGCGGCGCTCGGCTCCGACTTCGGTCGCGATCGGCACGATGCTCGTGGTCGGCGCGAGCGTGATGAAGAACCAGGCGCCAAGAAAGCCGGCCGCCGGCTGCCGTCGCAGCGCGTACAGCGTGAGGGCCAGGAGCGCGAGGACGACGAGCGCGTAAGGCCAGGCTTCGGCGAGCGTGATCGGCGGCGGGGTGCCGTAGGCGAGCACCAGCGAGCGAGGCCACACCGCGAGCCGCAGGTACCTGACGATCATCACCGACTGATTCATCAGATAGGTCCAGACGCTGACACCAGTGGAGAAGCCGGCCGAATGAATGCGCGAGCCCGACCAGTTGACCGCGACGAGCACGATCCAGGTCGCGGCCAGGGCGGCGTAGCGCAGCCAGCGCGCGCGCACCGCATTCTTCAGCGAGTCGAAGACGAAGACGCGGTCGTAGAGCACGACCATCACCGGCGCGGTGACCATCGACTCCTTGCACGCCATGCCGATCGCGCACGACACGACGGCGACGAGCGGACGATTGGCCGCGTTGGCATAGAGCGTTGCCAGGAAGCACAGCGCCATCATCGACTCGGTGCGCTGCGTGATGTAGTCGACGACCTCGGTGTTGAGCGGGTGCAGCGTCCAGCCGAGCGCAACCGCGAAGGCGATGTCCAGCGGATCGAGCGCGAGCCGCAGGCCACGTCGGCCGGCGCAATCACCTGCCGCGGCAAGTTCCGCGCTACGGCGCACGAGCCCGAACACGAGCACGGCGCACAGCAGATGCAGGGCGACGTTCACGACGTGATAGCCACGGACGCTGGTGCCGCCAATCGCATAGTTGATCGCGAACGAGAGATTCACGACCGGCCGTCCGGCGGTCGGCATCTCGCGTTCCGCAAAGAACACGGCCGTCGAGCCCAGGCTCTGAATCGATCGATTCTCGGCAATGGTCGCGTCGTCGTCGAAGATGAACGGTCCCGACAGGCTGTTGGCGTAGACGATCGCGCCGGCGATCACGATCAGGGCGAGACGCCACAGCACGGCCGGTCGTGGCGGCCGCGGTGCGTGCGGAGCGGTCGGCGAAGCCTTCGCCTGACGTGCGGCTCGACGATGGGCGGACACGGGGTCTCGTCAGTTTATCCCGTGCTATCGTTTCCCCGAATGAGGCCGGCTCTTCGCGCGCTGTCGATCTGGTGCATGGTATCGGCGATTGCGGCAGCTGCGCCGGCGCCGATCCGTGTCGAGTCGATCGACGGCGCGGCGGTCGATCCGTTCGAGGCGCCCGCCGGCACGAAGGCGATCGTCTTTCTGTTCACGAGCACCGACTGTCCGATCTCGAACCGGTACGCGCCGGAGGTTCGGCGGCTCGCCACGCAGTTTGCGCCGCGGGGTGTGGTGTTCCGCCTCGTGTATCCGAATCCGACGGACACGCGCGCCGCGATCGTCGAGCACGTGGCGTCGTTCGGCTACGGCGACGCCATGGAAGCGCTCCGCGATCCGAAGCACGCGCTGGTCAAAGACGCCGGCGTGACGGTGACGCCGGAGGCCGCGGTCTACGCGCGCGGACGTCTCGTCTATCACGGCCGTATCGACGATCGATACGTCGAGCTCGGGCTGGAGCGGCCTGCGGCCACGGTCCACGATCTGGATAATGTGCTCGGTGCGGTGCTGGCGGGCCGCCCGGTCGAGCACCCGGCAACCCGTGCGGTCGGCTGCTACATCGCAGACTTCACGCCATGATTCTCGCGCTCACGTTCGCGCTCGCGGCCGTGACCTATGCCAATGACATCGCGCCGCTGCTGAACGACCGCTGCGCGATGTGCCACCACCCTGGCGGTTCCGCGCCGTTCAGCCTGCTCACCTACCAGGACGTGAAACGGCGCGCCAGTCAGATCGGGGAAGCAACCAGGACGCGTTACATGCCGCCGTGGAAAGCGGATCCGGACGACGGTCCATTCGTCGGCCAGCATCCATTGAGTGACCGCGAGATCGCGCTCATTCGTCGGTGGATCGACGAAGGAGCGATCGAAGGTGACGCCACGTCGCCCACGAAACCGCCGCTGTGGAGTGAAGGGTGGCAGCTCGGGGCGCCCGATTTGATCGTCTCCCTGCCGCAGCCGTTCACGCTGCCGGCCGAAGGGACCGATGTGTTCCGGATCTTCGCGATCCCGCTGCCGGTGGATCGCGCGCGCTTCGTCCGTGGCCTCGAGTTCCGGCCGGGGAATGCGCGAGTCGTCCATCACGCGAACATCCGCGTCGACCGAACCGGTGCTGCGCGTGCGCTCGACCAGGCGGACGCCGGCGTCGGCTACACCGGACTGATCCCTCGCGCCGCGCAATATCCGGACGGTCATTTCCTCGGCTGGACGCCTGGACAGATCGCGCCGCTGCTGCCGCCCGAGCTGGCCTGGCGTCTCGAGCGCGGCACTGATCTGGTGGTCGAAATCCACATGCAGCCGAGCGGCAAGTCGGAGACGGTGCAGCCGTCGATTGGCCTGTACTTCGGCGATCGCCCGCCAACGCGGACTCCGGCGATGTTGAGGCTGGGCCGTCAGAACATCGACATCCCCGCCGGCGATTCCGATTACACGGTGACCGATTCATTCCTGCTGCCGGTGGACGTCGAGATCGAAGCGGTGCAGCCGCACGCGCACTATCGCGCCCGCGACGTGCGCGGTGAGGCGCGTCTGCCGGATGGCACCGTGAAGACGCTGATTCACATCGGCGACTGGGACTTCCGCTGGCAGCACGTCTATCGATTCGCGACGCCGTTTCGACTGCCGAAGGGCACGATGCTGTCGATGCGTTACGTCTACGACAATTCACCCGCCAACGTTCGCAACCCGGAGCACCCGCCGCAGCGGGCGCGCTGGGGACAGCGATCGTCGGACGAGATGGGCGATCTCTGGATTCAGGTGCTGACGCGCGACGAGTCGGATCTGGACACGCTGTCGGCCGCGTTCCGGCCGAAGGTCGCCGCCGAGGACGTCGTCGGCACCGAGACGGAAATCGCGCGTGCGCCCGGCGACGCCGCGCTCCACGACGATGCGGCGATGCTGTACCTGGAACTGCGCCGCTACGACGAGGCGATCGATCATTTTCGGACGGCGCTGCGGTTGAAGCCTGGTTCGGCGATCGGACACTACAATCTCGCCACCGCGTTGACGTTGGCCGGCCGCCTCGACCAGGCGGCCGGCGAGTATCAGTCCGCGATCGCCATCGATCCCGCATATCCAAAGGCGCACAACAACCTTGGCAACGTGTGGCTGGCGCAACAAAAATACGATGCTGCGATCCGCGAATTTGAAGAAGCGGCGCGATTGCAGCCCCAGTCGGCCGCCGCGCTCGCGAATCTTGCCGCCGCTTATGCCGCCGCCGGTTTGTTGTCGCGGGCGGCGGCGACCGCCGACGCCGCGCTCAAGCTCAATCCGCCCGAACCACTGGCCGGCGAACTGCGGCGGAAGCGCGCCGAGTACGCGCAGCGGCCGCGCGAATTCGATTGATTCGCGCGGGTCGCCCGCGTAGCCTGTCGCCATCATTCACCAACAAACCAACTCACCGATTCACCATGTGTTTGGAGGTCGGATGGCGAAGCGGACCTACCTGTCATCGGCGGTCCTGGCATGGGTATGCCTGATGCTGCTGCCGGCGACCGCGCGCGCGCAGAGCGCGATCGCGGGGACGGTGAAGGATGCGACCGGCGCCGTACTGCCTGGCGTGAGCGTCGAAGTCAGCAGCGACGTGCTGATCGAGAAGTCGAAGAGCGTCGTCACCGACGCGCAAGGCAACTACAAGATCGTCGACCTGCGGCCCGGCACCTACACGATGACCTTCGCGCTCGAAGGATTCTCCACCGTCAAGCGCGAGGCGCTGGAGCTGCCGTCGAACTTCACCGCCACCGTGAACGCCGAGCTGAAGGTCGGCGCGCTGCAGGAGGCGCTCACCGTCACCGGCGCATCGCCCGTCGTCGACGTCCAGACCAACGTCAAGACGCAGGTGCTCTCGCGCGACGTCCTCGATTCGGTGCCGAGCGCGAAGACCATCCAGAGCCTCGGTCAACTCGTCGTCGGGGTGACGCTGTCCTCGCCCGACGTCGGCGGATCGCGCGCCATGCAGCAGACCTACTTCGCCGTGCACGGCGTCGGCGCGTCGGGATCGATGGTGACGGTCGACGGCCTGGTCACCAACGGCACGATGGGCGACGGCGCGGTGATGGCGTATCACAACGAGGCGATGATTCAGGAGGCGGTCTACCAGACCGCCGGCGGCACCGCCGAAACGATCACCGGCGGCGTCAACATGAACCTGGTGCCGAAAGACGGTGGCAACCGTTTCATGGGCGCCTTCAAGTACGCCAAGTCGCCGAAGCAGTGGCAGGGCGACAACCTCACCGACGAGCTCCGCGCGAAAGGGATCAGCGCGGTGGACAAAATCGACAACTTCTACGAGGTGAACATCGAGGAGGGCGGTCCGATTCTCAAGGATCGACTCTGGTTCTTCGGCGCCTACCGCCGCGCGCACTACGACAAGCCGATCGCCAACACCTTCTACGTGCCGACCAGCGCGGCGTCGATTCCGGCCGGGTTCGCGCAGTGCCTGGCCGCGCCGGGATCGTGCGATCAGGGCATCTCCGACGAGAAGATGGACAACCCGGTAGTGCGGCTCACCTGGCAGATGACGCCGCGCAACAAGTTCGCCGCGTACATGGATCGCGCGATGCGGCTGCGCGGGCACGCGATGGGCAGCCTCACCGATCCGGCGACCGGCTCGGTCGTGTGGCACACGCCGACGTTCGCGACCGGGTCGGCAAAATGGACCTCCACCGTTTCGTCGAAGCTGCTCTTCGAGACCGGCTTCTCGTTCAATCGCGAGCGCTACGACAACGTGTACCAGGACGGCCTCGATCAGGTGCCGGGCAGCGCCGCCTGGTATGCCGGCGCCAGCAAGCGCGACAACAGCTCCGGTCTGCTGTGGAACGCGTCCGGCGCCCAGCTCGGCAACTATCCCGATAAATACAACGTGATGGCGGCGGTCTCGTACGTGACCGGATCCCACAACGTCAAGGTCGGCCTGCAGGACGCGTGGGGACCCTACAAACGGTGGAACACCGCCAACGCGGATCTGTATCAGCTGTATCAGGCCGGCCGGCCGTTCCAGGTGACCGTGCTGAACACACCGCTGACGACGGCGGAGTATCTCGACGCGAACTTCGGTCTCTACGCGCAGGACTCCTGGCGCCTCGAGCGGTTCACCATCAACGTCGGTGTGCGCTACGACGTGGTGCGGCAGCGCGTGATGGGGGAGCCGGCGCAGTCTGGCCGCTTCGCCTCCTCGGTCGCGTACGGCGACATCTACCTGCCGACGTGGAAAGACTGGTCGCCGCGGACCTCGGTCGTCTACGACCTGGCCGGCAACGGCAAGACCGCGGTGCGCTTCGGCTACAACAAGTACATGACCGCCGCGACCACCGGCTTCGCGCAGATCTACAATCCGACCGCGCTGACCACTCAGAACCTGGCGTGGACCGATCTGAACAGCGACGACATCGCGCAGGGCGAGCGCGGCTGCGTCTACCGGACGCCGGGATGCGAGATCGATTTCAGCACCCTGCCGGCCAACTTCGGTGTGCGGGCGCTGTCGGTGTTCGATACGAACCTGCAGCGGCCGTATCAGTCGGCGTTCAACGTCGGCGCGTCGCACGAGCTGCTGCCAGGCACGTCGATCACCGCCGAGTGGTTCCACAGCGACTTCAAGGATCTGATCGCGCGGAACAACGTCGCCCGGGCCGCCTCCGACTACACGCCGGTCACCGTCTACAGTCCGATCGACGGCAGGGCGATCACCATCTACAACGTGAGCGCCGCGAAGGGCAGCGCGGTGCAGAACGTGGACAGCACCGATCCGGATCTGAAGCGCTCGTACAACGGCCTCGAAATCAACGTCAATGCGCGGCTGCCGCACGGCGCCCGGGTGTTCGGCGGCAGCGCCACCGAGCGGATCCTCACCAACAGCTGCAGCGCGGCCGCCCACGATCCGAATCTGTCCATTTACTGCGACGGCTCGCAGAACGGCATCCCGTGGACGACGTCGGTGAAGCTGGCAGGCACCTACCCGTTGCCGTGGTACGGCATCGCGCTCAGCGGTGCTTACCAGGGGCTGGCCGGCCAGCCGCTCGGCACGGCGCCGCTCCAGTACGGCGTGTTCACCGCCGGCACCGGATTCACCCAGCCCAACGGCCTTTCGACCAACTGGCTGGTGACCCGCGGCATGACCTATCCGGCCAGTTGCGTCTCGCCGTGCACGCCGGGCGCGGTCATCGTGCCGAACATGACCAACTCGTCGATGCAGGTGCCGCTCGCGGCGCCGGCCACGGAGTTCACGCCGCGGGTGAACCAGATCGACTTCGGCGTGAGCAAGACGTTCGCCTTCAGCGGCGCACGCCGCGTGACGCCGAAGCTCGACGTCTTCAACGCCTTCAACTCGGACGTCTACACGGCGGTGGCGAGCACGCAGTACAACGCGACCAGCTACCTGCAGCCCTCGGTCGTGCTGCAGGGACGGATCGTCCGTGTCGGTGTCGACGTCAAGTGGTGAAGGGCCGGCGGCCCATGCCGAGCGGAGGACTGTGAATCCGAGGCGAGGCATCGGCGACGTTTGTGTTCTAAGTAGCGCGAAGGCTTCAGTAGTGTTCTATGTAGCGCGAAGGCTTCAGCCGAGCGTCAGCGTTCAGCCGAGCGTCGGCGTCGCCGCGCTCGCCTGAAGGCTTCGCGCTACGTCGGTTTGAAAAACGGTGTAGTGGAAAAAGCGCCTGCGGCCATGCCGAGCCGAGGACTGTGACTCCGAGGCGAGGCATCAGCGATAGCGCGCGGCGGGGGTGGGGCCCCGCCGCCAATGGAAAAAATGACCCGTAGACACTTGCTGACGCTCGCGGCCGGCGTAGCGGTTCCGTGGCGCGTGCGTGCCGCGAAGCGGGAAGTGCGCGTCGCCGGACGACGCGTGACGGTCGTCGACGGCCACGCCCACTGCGTCGTCCCTGAAGTGCTCGACGTCATCAAAGGAACCGAGCTCGAGCGCGCCGTCAGCGGCGCGCTGAATGGTCCGCTCGTCGTCAAGGCGGATCGGCTCGCGGTGATGGACGAGCAGGGCATCGACGTGGAGGTGCTCAGCATCAATCCCTTCTGGTATGGCGCCGATCGCGACCTGGCGCGGCGAATCGTCGCGGTGCAGAACGAACGTCTCGCCGCGATCTGCGCGGCCCATCCGGATCGGTTCGTCGCGCTGGCGAGCATCGCGCTCCAGCATCCCGACCTCGCCGTCGAGCAACTGGCCGAGGCGCGCTCGACGCATCGGCTCGCCGGCGCCGCGATTGGCGGCAGCGTCAACGGCGAAGAACTGTCGTCGCCGAAGTTCGAACCGTTCTGGGCCAAGGCCGAGCAGCTCGGCGCCGTCGTGTTCATCCATCCGCAGGGCATGCCCGAACTGCGCACGAGGGTGCAGGGCAACGGATTCCTCGGCAACGTGATCGGCAATCCGCTCGAGACGACGCTGGCGATCTCGCACCTGATCTTCGAGGGAACCCTCGACAAGTATCCGAACCTCAAAATCTGCGCGGCTCACGGCGGCGGCTATCTGCCGTCGTACGCGGCGCGTTCGGATCACGGCTGCCTCGCCTTTCCGGCGAACTGCACGAAGATGCTGAAGAAGAAGCCGACCGAGTATCTGAAGCAGCTGTATTTCGACTCGCTTGTCTTCACCGGCGAAGGGCTGCGTCACCTCGTCGCTGAATGCGGCGCCAGCCAGATTGTCGTCGGCACCGACTATCCTTTCCCGTGGACGACAACGGCGGTCGATCACGTCCTCACGGCTCCGGCCCTGAGCGATGCTGACCGGACGGCTATTCTCGGGGGAAACCTGATCAAACTGCTTGGCATAGGAGCACGGTGATGAGGGTCATGACACGAACCGCAATCGGCATGGTGGCGCTGGCCGCATCGCTCGCCTCGGCCGCCACGCTCGCCGCGCAGTCCGCACAGCCGAAGAACGACTACAGCGACGGCAAATCGTGGCTGTGCAAGCCGGGACGACAGGACGCGTGCGCCATCGACCAGACGACCACGATCGTCGCCGCCGACGGCACCTTGACCCGAGAAGAGTGGAAAGCGAATCCTGGCGCGCCGATCGACTGCTTCTACGTCTACCCGACCGTGTCGATGGATCCCGGCGGCAACAGCGACATGACGCCCGGCCCGGAAGAGAACGGCGTCGTCCGCGCTCAGTTCGCACGGTTCGCGTCGCAGTGCCGTGTCTACGCGCCGCTCTACCGTCAGGCGACGCTCACCGCGTTGCGCGCTGCGGCGACGGCCAGCCCGATCGCCGTCGATCGCGCCCTCGGCTACAACGACGTCGTCGACGCGTGGAACTATTACCTGCAGCACGACAACAACGGACGGGGCGTGGTCCTCATCGGACATTCGCAGGGCTCCGGCGTCCTGACGCAGTTGATTCGCAACGAAATCGACGGCAAGCCGGTGCAGTCGAAGCTCGTGTCGGCGCTGCTGCTCGGCACCAGTCTGCCGGTGCCGAAAGGGAAGGATGTCGGCGGCGCGTTCCAGCACATCCCGCTCTGCCACGCGGCGACGCAGACCGGCTGCGTCGTCGCGTATGCCTCGTTCAGATCGACGGTCCCGCCGCCGGCCAACAGCCGGTTCGGCCGCGTCCAGGGTGAGAACATGCAGGCCGCGTGCGTGAATCCTGCCGCGCTCGGCGGCGGCAGCGGCGAGCTCCACGCTTACCTGTCGGCCGCCGGTCGCAGCATCGTCGGATCGGCGGCGGAGCCGCGTCCGTGGGTGACGCCGGCCAAACCAATCGACAGCCCGTTCGTCAGCGTGCCCGGTCTTCTGACGGCGCAGTGCGTCGCCAACGAGAAGGGCTCGTATCTCGAGGTGACGGTGCATGGCAACCCGGCCGATCCGCGCACTGACGACATCGCCGGCGACGTCGTGACGAATGGCGAGGTCAACGCGAGCTGGGGACTGCACCTCATCGACGTGAACCTATCGATGGGCAATCTGGTCGACATCGTGCGGCAGCAGGGCAAGGCCTATCTGGCGAGCGGGAAGAAGAGCCAGTAGCTGCGGTCGACGGTGTCGGCAGTCGCGCAGTGTCGACGCTACGGCGCGGCTGAGAACGAGGAATGGAAGCGCGGCGACCGGCAGGCAGTGATCGAGGCGGCCCGCAAACCGCAGCTTTCGCCGCGGCTCACGGCTGGCGCGTCGTCGCCTGCGTGACCACCATCTTCCACACCCCGTCGCGCTTGACGAACACGCGCGTGAAGTGCAGCGCCCCACCCTGTGCCTGACCGTTCAACGAGACCGTCGAGTCGCTGGAACCGGTGTAGATCTCGGTG
>JADMIO011736232.1_pt1 | contig 13709 bp, 11 predicted proteins | sample 8958161 | NCBI WGS metagenome assembly JADMIO01 (sample SAMN16585339, study PRJNA669376) | soil metagenome | isolation source: Crop rotation soil | place: USA: Cullars Rotation, Alabama | collected 2011 | reverse complement strand
GAACTCGATTTCACCTCCATGCCGGTTGGCAACGATTCGATCACTGATGATCAGCCCCAGTCCCGTCCCCGAGCCTACTCCTTTGGTGGTGAAGAACGGTTCGAATATCCGGGACTGAATTTCCGCGGGTATGCCTCGCCCGTTGTCCACGATTTCTACGATCAGTTGATTATCCTCCACGAAAGTGGCAATGCAGATCTTTCCCGAGCCATCCACGGCGTGAATCGCATTATCAATGAGATTGGTCCAAACCTGGTTCAGTTCACTGCCATAGGCCATGATGCGCGGGGCAGAGCGGTCAAAAGCCCGGATGACTTGAACACTCTTCAACTTGTAGCCCAGCATGGTCAGCGTGCTTTCGATTCCTTCGTGGATGTCAACCTCCTGCATCGGAGACTCGTCCATGTGGGTATAGGATTTGATGGCCTTCACCAAATCGGTTACCCGGCTCGTGCTTTGCTCCACCAGTTTTAGCAGAGAATGTAAAGTCAGCCGTGCATCGAGCCAGTTCAACGCGGCTCCGTGGGCGTTAGGGCCCAGCTTTCCTGTTACCTCCGCCAGCCAATTGCCGTCCAATCCTGCATTCACAAAACTGGGAGCCAGACGCCATCCTTCCTCGATTTTGCGCTCATCAAGCCAGCGCGTTAAGGCCTCCTCGCGATCGCTTCGAATCAGCGAATCAAGCGGCCCCATCTCGACCAGACGCCGCGTCGCGTCCTGTTCGGCTGCCAGGAGATGCTCCCAATCGTCACCCTTCAACACTTTGCCCAGTTGGCAAATCAGCGACTGCACAGAGCTGATGGTTTGATCGAGTTGAGCGGCTGCGCGCCGGGCGGCCGCCGCCGGGTTGTTCAATTCATGAGCCAAACCGGCTGCCATCGTCCCTAACGAAACCAACTTCTGGCGTTGGTGTGAATAACCTTCGAGATTTCTGAGCCGGTTGGCTGCTGTTCTGAACAGCTCCTTGGCCACCGACCGGCAGGAGCCGAGCATTCGCCAGAAATTTTCCTGGTCCAGTCGAAAAAGCCGCGTGGGTTTGGATACCCGCACGACGGCATGCCACGGAGCATCGAGCAGCAGCGGAATTTCCCCCATAAACATGCCGGGCTTGTTTACACCCAGCAGCACCTCCTGTTTGTCGTACACCCGCGAGATCCGAACTTCACCTTCCAAATTCAAAAAGAAACATTCTGCGGGCGCATTTTCCTGGACCAAAATCGTTCCGGGCGAAAGGTCGATGATGTCACCACCTCGAATGCAATCGAGCTGATCGTCTTTAAGCCCGGCAAACAATGACATTTGACGAACCGTTTGCAGTTGAGAATCGTCCAGGCTCATAAAGTGCTTAGGTACTCGTGGACCAGTTTCACGGCCATTGCTCCCTCTCCGACTCCCGACGTGACGCCTTTGGCGGATCGATGGCGGACATCCCCGGCCACAAAGATTCCCGGCACACTCGTCTCCAGATAAAACGGATCGCGATCGATGTTCCACCCTTGCGGCCGGTGGGATTCGCGCTGGAGCAAATGCTGGCCCGAAACCACATAGCCCTGGGCGTCGCGTTCCACCACCCCCGCAAGCCACTCAGTGCGTGGAACAGCGCCCGCGTAGATCAACAACGCACTGGCGGGAACCTCTTGCTTTTCGCCTGATTTCTTATCCTCGATCACCAACTTCTCGCAACGCTCCGAGCCGCATACTTCGACCACCTGGGAATTGGGCTTTACGGCGATATTCTTGGTGGCGAGAATCTGGTCCTCCAGGTACTGCGACATCGTCGCCGAAAGCGATTCGCCTCGAACTACCATCGTCACCTGGCGCGCGAATCCCGAAAAATACATTGCAGCCTGGCCGGCAGAATTGGCACCGCCCACAATGTAAATGTCCCCATCCCGGTGCGAGAACGCCTCGCTCATCGGCGCGTAGTAGTGAACCCCCGCGCCTTGCAACCTATCCAACCCGGGAACCTGCAATTTTCGATAAGCAATGCCGGTGGCAATGATTAACGCGCGGGTAATGACTTCGCTTTCATCGGCCAAACGCAGCACTCGGGAAGGGCCCTCAATTCTTACGCTAACCACCTCCTGGGGTGCGAGAATCTCCACGCCAAATCGCCTGGCCTGGGCCACCGCGCGGCGCGCCAGGTCACCTCCGCTCAACCCGGTCGGGAAGCCGAGGTAATTTTCGATTCGCGAACTCCGACCGGCCTGGCCACCGGGCGCTTCGCGCTCAATCAGCAGCGTGCGCAACCCGTCCGCGGCTCCATACACCGACGCCGCCAGGCCAGCGGGTCCGGCTCCGACGACGACGAGGTCGTAGAGAGGTTGTTCTGCCCTGGTTTTCAAGCCGAGCTTCGTGGCGACGGTTGCCGCGGTGGGGCTCGCCAGAAACGAACCGTCGTGAAAGACCACTAACGGGAGAGAGGAGCATTCGATCTTGCTGCTCGCCACTAGCTGTTCGGCGGCTTCGTCCTTTTCCACATCCAGCCATTGGTAAGGAATGAAGTTGCGCCCCAGAAAATCGCGAATGTCCATCGCCGCCGGTGACCAGCGATGGCCCACGACGCGAATTCCGTCAAACACAGGATGGTAAGTTGCCTGCCAATCGTCCAAAAGGTCGTCTACGATCCCGTACAGGCGTTCTTCAGGCGGGTCCCAAGGCTTCATCAGATAGTGATCGATCTGAACGCTGTTAATCGCCCGGATAGCTGCATCCGTATCGGCGTAGGCAGTAAGGAGCGCTCGTTTGGCATCCGGGTAGATCTGCAACGCTTTCTCGAGGAATTCAACGCCGGACATCCGCGGCATACGCTGGTCCACCAAAAAAAGCGCCACGGGTTCATTGCGCAACTTCAATTGCTCGACAGTGGCGAGCGCCGAGGCGCCGGAATCCGCGGCCATTACGCGGTACCGATTTCCGTATTGGCGGCGCAAGTCGCGCTCGACGGCGCGCAAAACGTCCGGGTCGTCATCCACCGTCCAAATAACCGGTTTGGGCATAGTATTCTCTCTGCTCTAACCTTTCCTGTAAGTCAAACTGAATGGCTCTTTATCGATACCTGCACTTCTTGCAGACTATTGGCTGAGCCGATACCATCCCGGCAAATCAGCACCAAGCATTGAGTGAACCAAGCCGCGATTACTGAGTGGCTGCGCAAGTGGGCGCGCAGACAGATTGGTCTCAACATTTTGGGAGGAACAGGAGGGCTTCTGGGAGGGATAGGCATCCTGGTCCTTATCTGGGCGCTATGCTATATGGTCTCGCTTTTTGTGCTGGGTCATTGGCTCGGATACCATCATTGGGCACATCCCCTTGCCGGGCTGGTTCTGATCCCCGCGCTCTTTTGGGGCAATGCGCGGACGTCGCGCGAATACTTGTCGGAATACTCAGTATGCGTTGGCACATCCTCCGAAACAGTCGTGAACTTCTATTTGCCAGGAGTCGGGCAAGTATCCAACGTGAACCCGCTGGCTCCCGGCACGATCCACGCCGGGACCAAAATGATCACCGACTGCTTGTATTCGGGGCCCCGTGTGGTCATGGCGGCCTTCCGAATGTTTGGGCGCAGCAGCCAGATGCGCAAGATGGACGTGGACGCATGCGGCGCAGTCCTGACCGTCCTGTTCGCGGCGCATCGAAAAATGCCGTTCCAGGACATTGTGAATGCCGTGAGTGGACTCGATCCCGCTGCCGTCTTTCCCCAGTTACACTTCATCGATGGGGTGATTTTCCTGTCGGCCGACCCGGCTGGTTTGACCTTTCGCAAGATTTGCGAGCAACCATCCTTTCAGCCATCGCGCCGGGCTTCTCTGCCTGACGAGCTACTGTCCAACGATCCGATAAAAAGCCGCGCGGTTGGTAATTGATAATTGATATCGCCAGGCGTTCGTGTTCAGCGCAACGAATGTCACGGGGACGAAGCCCGCCCCTTTGCCGATCGACATTGCGCAATACGGGGCATCTGAATAGGTTTGGCTGGTGAAGCTCTCGGTGAAAAGTGATTACGCCGCCCGAGCGGTGCTTGGCCTGGCACGGCACTATGCCAGCGGCGAAGCCGTCCGAGTCGAGGACCTGGCTTCGGAACAGAATATCCCCGGCAATTACCTGGTTCAGATTCTAATTGAGCTGAAAGCGCAGGGAATAGCACGAAGCTTGCGCGGCAAAGATGGCGGATATCTCCTGGCGAAAGCCCCCGTGGAAATCACTTTGGGGGACGTGTTGCGCGCAGTAGATGGGACGGTATTCGATACTCCTGCTCTGAATGATCCTGATTGCCCCCCGGAACTGCGGCGAGCCTGGCATCGATTAAAAGAAACGCTCGAAACTGCAGCCGTAGCCATTACTTTTCAAAAATTGCTCGAGGAACACTCCGAGAAGGAAAAGATGTATTACATCTAAACCTGATTTGTCCCTTTCATTTCACAGTTTTCCTCACCGGTTCTGCCAACCATTCGTGGAATTTCATTTGGCTGCGCTGATAAGAGTTTTGACCTTGCTGGGATCCGAGGCAGGCGCCTGGCAGGAGGTTCCAGTGCACAAATATACCGTGGCGCCATCTTTGGCCGGCAGCGTGCCCGCAAAAGACTCGACCGGGCCCAGATTCCCAAGGACCACCTTGTTGGGCTCGTAAACTGAGTGGACCGCGCGGAGCAACTCAACCGCATCATGCTTCGCGGGGTCGCCGGCGATGACTGCGCGTTTTGGTTCTTCGAGCGAAAAATCCAAGGCTTGTAGCATGAATGGCACTGCCTGAGGCAATTGTTCAAGTCGAGAGGAGAACAACCGCAGCGTTTTCCTCGCCGCTTCGCTGAAATCCTGGCGGCCGGCAATTGCTCCAAGCTTCAATAACGCCAGACTTGCCACCGAGTTGCCAGAAGGCTCCGCACCGTCGTAATCTTCTTTCACCCTCAAAATCAGGTCGTCCGAGTCGGCGGCAGCCTGCCAGAAACCTCCATGTTCGCTATCATAAAAACCTTTGAGCATCGCGTCTGCCAACGAGATCGCAAATTCCAGATGTTCGGGCCGAAGGGTCGCCTCGTACAGATCAATCACACCTCCTAAGAGGAAGGAGTAACCTTCCAGTAATTGGACCGAGTCGCGAGCGCCATCCCGCCAACGGTGATAAAGCGTATTCGTGGTCCCGTCCCAAAGCCGCGCTTTCAGAAATGCCAGGTTTCTTTCGGCGGCTTGAAGATAGCGAACCTCCGCGAGGACAACCCCCGCTCGCGCCATCGCCCCGAGCATGAGCCCGTTCCAGGAAACCAACACTTTGTCATCCAGGTGCGGCCTAACCCGTTTTGCGCGTTCAGCCGCCATCTTATTTTTTGCCGCGGCCAATAACTCGGGGTCCCCGGGACCCAATTTGGGATCCGCGATGCTCAGGACGTTCTGATTGGGCAATGGCTGCGGATGACTATGATCGACAAAGTTGCCTGGTTCGGTAACTCCGAAATACCGGGTCGCGACGTTAAACTCCTCCGGGGTCAGCAACTTCGCAAGATCCGCTCGGGTCCAACAATAGAATTTGCCTTCGTGTCCCTCGCTGTCGGCGTCTTCTGCGGAATAAAATCCGCCTTCCGGATGAGTCATATCGCGCAGGACATAATCGAGAATGTTCCGGGCGCTCTCGGAATGCCTGGTCTCTCCGCTCACCAGGTGCGCATCCAGGTAAAGTTGCGCCAGTTGCGCGTTGTCATAGAGCATTTTTTCGAAATGCGGCACCAACCACTCGGCGTCGACAGAGTACCTGGCAAACCCACCTCCCAATTGATCGTGTATTCCTCCTGAAGCCATGGCGTCACAGGTGTGCAGTACCATTTGTTTGGCCTCCTCATCCTGAAACCGATGCCCATAGCGCAGCAAAAATTGTGGCTGGCTGGGCTGGGGGAATTTAGGAGCGCGGCCAAAACCGCCATGGCGCGGATCGTAACTCTGCTTAAAAGCAAGCCCGGCATGACGCAGGTTTTCAATGGAAAAGGAACCGCCCTGGACCGGCCGGTCGGCTGCGGCCGCTTGCAGCAATTGCGAGTGAATGCCGTCAGCGGACTGGCCGATATCCTGCCGGCGCGTTACCCACAATTGCTGGATTTGCTGCAGCAATTGAAGAAAGCCAGGTCTTCCGGCCTGGTTGCCGGGAGGAAAATAAGTGCCGCCAAAAAAAGGTTTAAGGTCGGGCGTTAAAAAGGCGCTAAGCGGCCAGCCGCCCTGCCCGGTGCTCGCCTGCACGAAGGTCATGTAAATTTTGTCCACGTCGGGACGTTCCTCGCGATCCACCTTGATGCTGACGAAATGGTCATTAAGAAATTTTGCGACGGCCTGGTTTTCGAACGACTCGCGTTCCATCACGTGGCACCAGTGGCAGGTCGAATAGCCTATGCTCAGGAAAATCGGCCGATCCAGTTTCCGCGCAGTGTTGAAGGCTTCCAGCCCCCAGGAATGCCAATCCACCGGGTTAAACTGGTGTTGCAACAGGTAAGGCGATTTCTCCAAGGCCAATCGGTTGGGTGTCCCGCGCTTTGTGGTCGAGTCCATTTTCAAGGCTCACCATAGTTCCGCGGTGGTCAAAGAGCAAAACTTGGCAGGCTAAACCTTGTTCTCGTCACTCAACCACCCCTTGAGTAATTTGCCTCGATGTTATCGGCTCCATCTTGGAAACCCGGCGCGATTTTCCGTTTGGTTTTGTGCCTGATCGCTTGCTTTTTCTGCGGTGCCTTGCTGGTTGCCGTGCTTCATCACGTGAATTTGGGGGCCCGCGGGGACCTGCGCTTTTACAAGCTGACCGCTTCGGGCATCGGGTGCTTTTCGATCGCTGTCGGCTTTGTTTATCGTCCCTGGAATGAGGACAATATGCTCAGCCGATTGGCAGGGTACCTGGTTTGCGTTTATGGTGGGATTATTCTTTGGGCCATTGCGCAAAAAACGGCTCATCCCATTGGGCCTTCGGTCAGTCAGGTCATCATCGCCGCTCTCAGTCTACAGGGCGCGGCTTTGATACTGATCCCGCATTTCCTGAGCGAACAAGAGTTGACTTGGAGAACGGCATTTGGTTTTGGCAAAAACACTCGAAGGGCGATCACGTCAGGCGTTATCCTGGCTTGTATATTTCTGCCTCTCGGAATGGCGCTCCAATGGCTCTCTGCCCAAGTGATGGTGCACCTGCCCCATCTGCAGCTCAAACCACAGCAACAGGAAGTGGTGCAGACACTGCAGGGCGCAGTCACCTGGTTCAACCGGTTCGCTCTGGGCGTGGTCACGATTTTGATCGCTCCGACTGCCGAGGAAATGCTCTTCCGCGGAATCCTCTATCCGGCAGTTAAGCGAGCTGGTTATCCTCGATTGGCCCTGTGGGGCACGGCCCTGCTATTCGCAGCTATCCACGTAAACCTGGTCACCTTTGTACCGCTGATGGTCCTGGCCCTGGGCCTGACCCTGCTTTACGAGTGGTCCGACAACCTCCTGGCCCCGATTACAGCTCATGCCATGTTCAATGGAATGAATTTCGTGATTTTGTATTCAACTCTCGGTCCCTTTACCGAAGTAAAATGAAAGAGTTTGAGTTGATCGAACGGCTCACTCGTTCCTTGCACACGAACGCTTCGGTTCTCACCGGGCCCGGAGACGACTGCGCTGTCCTGGACCTGGGGATTCCCAATCGGGTTCTCCTCTTCAAAACCGACGCCGTCGTGGAGGGGATCCACTTCAAGCCAAACGACGCGCCTGAACAGGTGGGCCACAAGGCTCTCGCGCGCTGCCTAAGCGATGTCGCCGCTATGGGTGGCACTCCCACGGCCGCCCTGGTTACTTTGGCTTTGCCGCCGGATTTCGAACCTTCCTACCTTGACCGGCTCTATGAGGGAATGAACACGTTGGCGCGTCGATATGACGTCGCATTAGCCGGCGGCGAGACTACCACCAACCCTGAGCGACTTCTGGTTTCCTTGTCTCTTGTTGGCTGGGCCACGCGGGAAAACATCGTGCTGCGGTCCGGAGCCGAGCCGGGGGACGCCATCTTCGTCACGGGCGAATTGGGAGGTTCGCTCACAGGAAAGCATCTTGAGTTTGAACCTCGCCTCAATGAAGGACGGTGGCTGGCCCAGGAATTTGGCATTAACGCCATGATCGACCTGAGCGATGGGCTGGCCGGGGATCTACCTCATTTACTGAAACCGCCAGGCCTCGGGGCGGAATTACTCGCCTCGGCCATACCGATCAGCCGTGAAGCTCGGCGCGCCGCCAAATCCGATTCGGCCAAACCAGGGCTTTTGAGCGCACTTACCGACGGAGAGGATTTCGAACTGTTGTTCACCGTGGCAAGTCGCGATGCGGTCCGGCTGGTCGACGCGTGGAAGAGGCAGTTCCCGGACCTCGCGTTGCACTGTATCGGCAAAGTGACGGCGGCGGCGGGAATTACCATCCGCGACAAGCACGGTACGCGTCCGTTGAATCTGCATGGCTACGAACATTTCTCGAAGTCCTGTTGATACTTTTGCGCTTGGGGAAGACTGGGGGCGTTTGGCCGCGGCTGGACTTCTGATTGCGCTTTGCGGCGATCTTGGCGCGGGCAAAACGCAATTAGTAAAAGGCCTGGCCAAAGGAATGGGAGTTACCGCGCGCGTCCTTTCTCCTACTTTTGCCCTGGTGAATGTTTATCAGGAAGGCCGCTTGCCCCTATTTCACCTGGACCTGTATCGCTTGGAATCGGCCGAGCAAATCCTCGCTGCGGGCCTGGAAGAATACTTTTACCCAAAAGGCGTGGCGGTGATCGAATGGGCGGAACGTTGGTTTGGAGCCAAACCGGTGCCGATCCAGCGCGCCGAAACGTTCCCGCCAGGACGTCGCCTGATTCGATGGGTGGAAATCCAAATTATGGGTGAGACGGAACGTCGTATTTCTTATGAAGATATTGGCGCTTGAGTTTTCCTCGACCCAACGCAGCGCCGCATTGGTGCAGTGCGCGCCTTCGGAAACATTGGCGGAAAGCGAAGCTATCGAGACTGGCCCTGTACCAAACGAGCCATTCGCTCTGATTGATGAAGTGTTACGTCAAACCCAGGTAGACCGTGAACAGGTGCAGGTACTGGCAATCGGCCTTGGTCCCGGTTCCTACACCGGGATTCGCTCCGTGATCGCTTTGGCTCAGGGTTGGGAGCTTGCGCGCAACGTGCGATTGCAGGGAATTAGCAGCGCCGAGTGTGTGGCCGCCCAGGCTCAATTGCAGGGGATTGTGGGACGCGTCGCTGTGGTTATCGACGCCCAGCGGGGCGAATTTTATCTCGCCGGTTTCGAACTCTCCTCAGCCGGGTTTCACCAGGTCGAGCCCTTAAGCCTGGTTTCCCGGGAAGCCGTTATCGAACACGACAAAACGGGCGAATTGCTGGTTGGGCCGGAAGTGGACCGCTGGTTTCCGCAAGGCCAAATTGTTTTTCCGCGAGCGGCGATGCTGGCCAGGCTCGCCGGCCGCACAACCGAATTTGTGGCCGGGGAAAAACTGGAACCGATTTACCTGCGCGCCACTAACTTCGTCAAAGCGCCGCCGCCACGTATTTTGCCGGCCTAGGTCAAGAGAGAGCTCTCAATGGCCCTGTTTCCGGGCAGCTCGTCCATACCAAATCCCCGATAGAATCAATACAACGGCGCAACCCGCAGTAAACATGATCAGAAACGGCGATGGCAACATGAACCACGCCACCACAGCGGCTGCAGCCGACAGTAAACCACAGAGGTAACAGTAGAAGGCACTGGCCCTGGCACTGCGCACGCTTTGCAGCAAGATTGATTCGAGCGCTTGTTCGCCCCGCGTGGCGGCGCCGGCGCAAACATCTGAACAAAACATTCGTGGGGCATTCGGGTTAGTGATGCAGTCGGTGCATAACGCCCGCCCGCAGTATGCGCACACTGCCACGACCTCAGCCGAATTGTGCTTTAGACATTTCAATTTTAACACCGCCGTGTAGCGGCAGGAGTCCTCGCCTGCCGGTCATCTTGCCCGGCGGTCCCCAGCCCGAATACCAACGCCCGCGAGTTCACTTTCGCACGCTCCCAGCTTTGCCTCTCACGCACGAAAAACCTCGGACAACACTTGCGTCACTTGTAGTCAGCCTTAGCAAAGCGTAGGCTGAAGTCACGTGTTATTCTCCTAAATCCAAAACTCCCTTTTGAGGGCATTGAAGGCAAAGAGAGGCAAGAGAGGCAAAGAGCATTTGCCAAACCGCGGATAATCCGCTTTAATGGCAATGGGCAGAAATTCCCAGCGGGAACAAAGCTGGAACCGAGTGGAATTGGAGCAGGCAGCTTTGTTGCGGCTTGGGTTTACACGATATCTCCATTGGATTGGTTCCAACAGACTCTTCCCGTAGATGGAATTGAACGATATTTTTGAGTGTTTTGAAAAGTTTAAAGAACGAAAAATCTGCGGTACGCCATCGAAAATGGATTATCTGGTCGGTGTTATTCGTCGCCGGCCTGGGACTCTGCGGTTGCCACACCTTGAGTTTTTACGGACAGGCCGTAAAGGGCCAATACCAGATTTTTGCTCATCAGAAATCCATCGACAAACTGATAACGGCGCCAGACACGTCTCCGCGGCTCAAAGAACGGCTCGAATTGCTGCGCGATCTGCGCGCCTTTGCCAAGGCAGACTTAAGCCTCCCTACTGATCACCAATATCGCAAATACGTTGATGTCCAGCGACCGTTCGTCGTGTGGAATGTCGAAGCCGCTCCCGAATTTTCGATGGAACCAAAGACCTGGTGGTACCCGTTGCTCGGCAGCTTGCAGTACCGTGGTTACTTCTCCAAATCCGGCGCGACCAACTATGCCGCCTTTTTGCGTTCCGAAGGTTACGATGTCTCCGTTGGCGGGGTTGAAGCCTATTCCACCTTAGGCTGGTTCAAAGATCCCGTGCTCAACACGTTCATCTTCGAGAGTGACGCGGATCTAGCCGAGATCATTTTTCATGAACTGGGGCACCAACGCTTGTTTGCGCGCGGCGATACCGACTTCAACGAGGCTTTCGCCACCACCGTTGGACAGGAAGGCGCTCGCCGCTGGCTCAAAGCCCGTGGCAATAACCTCGGGCTGAACGATTACCTGGCTCATCTCCACCGCTCTGACCAATTCGTACACCTGGTCATGCGCACCCGCGCACAACTATTACAACTCTACGGCGACGAACAGACAGAAGACGGTAAAATCAAAGCCCGCTCCAAAAAAGACTCCCCTCCCAGCGACCAGCTTCGGCAACAAAAGAAAAAGCTTCTGGCCGGCATGCAGGATGAGTATGCGCGGCTGAAAAGTGAATGGGGCGGAGATACTGAGTATGACGGCTGGTTTGCGCATTCCATCAACAATGCCCAGCTAAACTCCGTGGCGGCTTACTACGACTTGGTGCCGGGCTTTGAACAATTGCTGGCCGCCAACGGAGGCGATGTCGAGAAATTCTACGAAGCAGCCGAACGCCTTTCCAAACGCCCCAAACCCGATCGCCACGAAGAGTTGAAGATCCTTGCCCGCTCCCGCCTGGTTCCCTCCCGAGCTCAAAGTGCAGGCCAGGCTGATGACAAGAAGGGGTAGCCCTTCGTGAAGTTGGGCGGGCATTCTGCCCAATTATCTTTCGGTCATTTCTTCCGCGCTCAATCGGATTGCTCACCCTCAATCCGGCAAGCGATCACGCCACTTCTCGCATATACTACTGAATCATAAGGTTTTACAAATAGCATTTTTCATCCTTGACAACCATTGACTTGCTGCATAACCGCACTAGACTTCGGTTATGAAGCCGTTCCGGAATTTTCTGGTGGCGTCTGTAGCGGTTGTCCTGCTTTGGGGAGGTTACCGAATCTACCGCGCCCACGCGAATCTTGTCACCCTCAATGTGCGGAACATGGATGTTCGCCGGGTTATTTCCAAGCTCGAATGGCAGACCTGGGAGCGGATTGTCGTGAGCAAAAACGTGGGAGGGCGCGTAACCTTAAACGTGCACAGCGTCCCCCTGGAAGAAGTGCTCAATATCGTTGGCCTGCAGACCGATTCGCGTTGGACGCATTTATATCCAATTTACTCGACCAGCAGATCGCTGACCGCGTTCAACCACGTGTTGCAGGGCGATTTTACCGCGGCGGCCAATGGGTGGTCGGCGCTGCAGCAGTTGGCGGCCTGGCAGCAAGCAGGTCTCGGCGGATTTGCGAACACATTGCGCGCGGAAAATAAATTGGTCTCCGCTCAGTTGGTGGACAAAGACATAATTTTTACTGCGCTGGCTCTCTCACGTTTTTCTAAGGCACAGATAGTACCGGAGGACGACACCAAAGGCCTGGTCAACTTGAAGCTCCAGCAGATCTCCTTCGATAGCGCGGTCGCCAAGGTGGCCAAACAGGTGCATCGCAAGTGGACCCAGGTCTACACGCTCCAACCGCTCAACTCCTCAACATTGGTCCGCCAAACTGTCCCGACAATTCCCGACCCGAACGCAAACCCGCAACAGGACACCAACCAGCCTGCGCCCGCCCAGGGGGGTGTAAAAACCTTACCTCCTGATCGAGCCTTGGAGGCGCTGGTTTCCACGATGACGCCCGAGGAACGCCAACAAACACTCGATCAAATTGCCTCAGCGGGCCAGGGAGGCTCGACCCCGTTCGGTCCTGGCGGTGGCGGTGGTGGCGGAGGAGGAGGCCAGCAAATGCAAGGCGGCGGCGCGTCACCCGCGGCACAGGCCGCCCAGGCGGCCGCTCAGCAAGACATGGAGAGCCGGATCGAGAATCGCTTGAAAAACGGCACTATCGACCAGCGAATCTCCCACGACCGCCGCGTCCTGAGCGGCACCCAGAAACCATGATTCCCACAAAGTCGCGTTTTCAATGTTCTCCGATCGCGTTCACCCTGATCGAACTGCTCGTGGTTATTGGCATCATCGGCATCCTCGCTGCCCTTCTGATGCCCGCCTTCGGACGAGCCAAGGGTAAAGCCTACGACACGAAGTGCATCAGTAATCTAAGGCAGATCGGCATTGCCCTCTCCATTTACGCGGATGAAAATCAGGGCCGTTTGCCTTATGCCGAGCGGCAACCAAGTAATCCCGTCAGTCCTACGAATGTTCTTCCTCGCATCGTAAATGTGCTCTCCAATCATGTGGGGGGTGCCGTGGCAGTGTTTAAGTGCCCAAGAGACAATCAAGGCTTTTACCAGAGAGAGGGCTCGAGTTACGAATGGAATTATCAAGCCAACGGAAAGCCGATTGTCTTGCCCGGCACCATCTCCGGAATCCCAAGGACGGCCGAGAAGGCGCGGCTGATGTATGATTACGAGAATTTTCACCCCGGCGGTACGAACGGCACAAAAAACGTCCTGCACGGCGATGGCCACGTAGCTCCGATTTTGTGATTTCCGCGGACCTTGAAGGAATTCCTTCCGGTGGGACGATTTCCCGCGAGTCCCCTATCATTTCTTCGGCCTTGCCTCACCTGCCGGTTGTGCCTCTAAGCTCTAAGATCGTAGGGGGAAAGCGGAAGTCGAAGAAGCCTGTCCGGTGTACTGACTGAGCCCAATCTTAGTTTTAACCTTTGCCCGATCCCGTGGCTTTGACGGCGCGGAACCAAAGCTTGCGGCGAGCGACATCAAACATAACTCCGTGCCTCGCCAGGAATTCCTCAGACAACCAGCCTTTGATGTATTCGAGGCGGGTTCCTGGGATTGCCGCTCCCCAGGCTTTCAAA
>JADMIO011741699.1_pt1 | contig 13711 bp, 7 predicted proteins | sample 8958161 | NCBI WGS metagenome assembly JADMIO01 (sample SAMN16585339, study PRJNA669376) | soil metagenome | isolation source: Crop rotation soil | place: USA: Cullars Rotation, Alabama | collected 2011 | reverse complement strand
CGCGACAACTTGTCCACGTGGAATTCTAAGCTTAGGATCCCAATGTGCTGGAAAGCATGTTTGATATTCTTATAGAAGTGCTTTCGATGAGAGAAGAATTTTCTAGCGTGATTTTAAACTGACCTGTTCAACACCAGCTATGAAATACCCGAAATCGAACTAAACTAACGAATCCAAAAATTATGTGAACTTCCATTCAATTTCAGTACTGAACCTTATAAGTTTGTAGTATTTTCATTCAATCAATCGAATTTATGTTAGACATAGTTGCGATTCACAAGTCTGGATGTTTAGTTATAACTCATAACAGATTCGTTTATAAAAAATTGCCAATTTAGAGGAATCAGAATCTAAGCATGCGACCATCAGTCTTTGGATGAATAGTTGATGATTTGGATGGTTACTCCAGTTTCAAGAGTCCTTGGCTACCATTTATGTTTGATTACTAGTCTTCACTTTCTCCACCTGTCTATTCGCTGACTAATAATGCTGATTTCTGTCTAGAAACAGCAGAGATCTATTGTAATTCTAAACTTATGACACATCTATCGTACTTGCAATATAATTTTCCTCTTCAAAGTTATTGAAATTATCAGGAAAGAAAGAGACTTAAGTGATACATGTAATATCTACTGTTAGCTGGACATGTTTAGCTATGGGATTTGTTTGAAATTATCAAGTAATCAACTTAATTCTCTTCCAAATTTATAAAAACAAGGATCTTAATCAGGCAAATATAACCATGTGTTGTTATTATTTTATCTGCTGGAGGTTTTGCACAAACATACTTTGAAAAGAAGGATTAGGAAATTTTGCTTTTAAGCTATCGAGGATTTAAGACTATGAATTTTCAGAATTACAGAAGGATCGTTATAAGCATTCTGTTGAACAGAAATCACCTCAAATATTTGTGTATTTCCTAGGCTTATTGAGCCTTATTCGTTGTTATCGGGTTTATGGTCACTTCACGATCGACCAATATGTGACTTCCTGCTTCATTTGTGGGCATAGCTTCAAGATCAGAATCTGAACTTTTCGATTATATTCCTGGAAAATTAACTAAACAAAATAAAATTGAGCCGGTTAGCGTTTCTATTACGTAAAATATTCAAAAATTATTCTATTTTTAATAATTTTCAGATTCAATATAATAATAAGTTCCTGATCCATTAAAAACAAAAACATCCAGAAGATCACAAGATCCAATGGGATAATAACATTTGATTTAGAATCAACGAATCAAACCAGGGCGTTAGAAGCTTCCAAAGCCCGTATTTTTTGCGATTTAAATTTTCTTATGATCTGCTTGGAAGCTGCTTGATATCTGCTCTATTGAACCAAGTTTGCTGAAACGTGGAAACAGAACCATAGAACGCGAGTTACATCAATCCTTAGAAGATTATTTGGCTTCGGTTTGATAAAATCCCAAATTATAGAATTATTTAGAGTTTTAATAGAGCAATCGAATTAATAAACGCAATAAAAAAATTTGAATTTTATTTTACGAATGGATTCGGAATTCGGAACCACAGCCTTGGTCGAATTTAAATAGCTCAGTTTCTCTTTTTAATTAATAATTTTCTTTAAACTATGGAACTTAAGAAAGCTTTTCAAGCATCTCAGACGTAAATAAAATACTCTCCCTTTGATGTGAATCTCATCTTTCTCATAGATTCAGTGTTGATAGCAGCAGCTTTAGCAACAACTTTGAAGAAAGCCTGAAAATTAAGGTAATCATCACATAATACTGACAACTTACAAGTTTCATATAGAAGACATTGGTGCTTGATCTAGATGAAACCCTGATCCATTCCAAGACCCAGCCTTTTGGAAACATTCAGGCGAGTGTTACAGTAAAATATTTCAAACATCAGAGTCTAATTTTGTTAGCTCCGCATTGGAGAGATCGAAACAAAGATATATGTTTCGAAAAGGCCAGGGCTTGTAGAATTTTTGGACCGGATGTCAGAAGTTTATACCCTGATACTCTATACAACTGCTGTTGAACAAGTATAAATTATTCGCTTGACTCACTTGAATTAATTTTATTCTTGCACAGTATGCTAAAGCAATCCTAAAGTTCTTTAATATCCAGGGGTATTTTTCTTCGGTGCTTCACAGAGAGCATTGCCAATCTATCGGTTCAAAATTTGTCAAGGACTTATCTACCTTGGGAAGGCCTATGAGTGACATTATTCTGTTAGATGTAAATTTTTGTTCTCAGCCCTAAACTAAGTCAATATGAATCTCTAGGATCTAGCTATTCACGCACGATTCAATCCACAAAACGTTTTGACTTTGAACCCTTACAGAGGCGAGAATAACGACTGTAGCTTAGCCAATATCACCGAATTCCTGATAAGTGTTGCCAAAGAGCAAGATTGTCGCCCTGTGATGGAAAAGTTTACGTCTTTTGAATATCAAAAATCCTCAAAATTATTCAGTCAAAAGGAGAAAATACCAAGACAAATTGAAACAAAGTTCATGCAAAATTTGAGAATGTCATCTCATGGGAAAACTTCCTCATTATGCAAGAAGACAGAATTTAACTTCGACAATATTGACGAAGACGTGCGCATGCTTCCACCTGGAGTCATTGAGATCCAAGATTCATACAAAATTTTGAAAAAGGTTTCAAATGAGAAAACAAATATGCCATCATCATGTGATACTGTTTCGGTCGAATGGGAATTTGACAGGAAAATTGATGCTGAGCCAAGCGTGAATTCATTCGAAAATACACAAAATATCTCACGAGTTCGAATTCCGACTTTTAACCCGAAAGCTCAGTTTCTCAGATCGAAGAGCCTAAGTATAGCAAAGAATTCTCAAATCAGACTACCGAAGAACACTGTTTAAGGAATCTTGGATGCTGTATCAAATTTTATTAAATGTTATAACCGAAAATGAGGACCTACCTGAAACAGGCAGGTCTGATCTCACGAGGAAAAGCTCGTGACAACAAATAATGATTTTTCTTTTTTTAAAAAATCGATTTACTTAACAATCCAATAATCCTTCAAATTTTTTTTCCAAGCTTGATATTGCTTTATATTGTTTATCGTGCCAATTTTTATAGGAAATATTTATAAACCTATCTCGAACTCATAATTTTATTTTTTTGAAATTCTCTTAAATTCTCTCTAAATTTTGAAATTATTTCGCCAAATATTTCTAATGTATGATTTTCGAACTAATCGAAGGCTCTTTGATGAGCTGAAACATTTTTTCCATTTAATTTTGGTTATGTTTCTAATCAACGCTAATTTACTAAATTTAGAAGCCAGTAGAGCAAGAAGGGTATTTTATACAGTTTCAAGTAAAGAATATCACATTTTATATACAAATTTGGTTGAAATTAAATTATATGTAATAATATATATTCTAAGAGATTATTTCTAGCAAGGTAAATGAAAATTAGGTTTCGAAAGAATCGAGAATCTGTCATATGCTTCAGTCATCAGAAAGCAGCGATCTCTAAATAAAGCAGACCGATGATGCCCAGTCTATTTTTTAAAAAGTTTATACTTTGTATTTTTCGTAAAATTTATACCTCCATCAAATGTTCTTTCAGAATATACAACCTCACCGGTTTCGAGACTAATCAGCTTAATGGTGCTATCGGCTGAACTGCTGGCAATGTAATTTCTGCATGGACTCCATTTGACGCATCGAACTCCATCTAAATCATTATTGATTAAAAATTATTTAAAGTTATCAAGGTACCTGAGTGTAAATTTTGGAATGTTTTTACAATGGATCCTTGCCTTTGATCAAATATTTTCACATCTCCACCATCGCTCGCACATGCAAGAAGGTTTCCATCGCTTCTCCAATCAATCCATGGAATGCCTAAGAGCGTCAATTTTGAAAGAAAGGAGAATTCGCTATTACCATTTCTTAATTCATCTAGTGATACTTGATTCTTATATAATTTGACGAATCTTTCGGCGTCAATCAAGTTAATCTTGTTAAAGTCAATTTTGACCGCAATTTGAGGTGTATTAGGATTCCATCTGCATCTATTCAAAGACTCTTTGAGCAGGTTAAGACTTCCGGTAATAAAGAAATTTGTTACCATTCAAATTCTCAGTTGTCTGTATATTAAACACAACCTTATCATCCATAACATTTGATACTAATAACTTTCCGCAACTGTCGAGAACAGACACTAATTTGCCATCAGCGTTGAAATCTATCCCTTCAATGCAGCCTTTTGTAAACAAATTTCAGATAAGACAAGCATTCTCTCTGTATTTTCTTACCATCGAGAGCTTTCGGCCACTTTGCCCGTCTAACGATTTTTAACGAAGTCCAGTCGAAAAGGTAATGTGAAACAGCTCCCTCTAAAGAAGGAATGGCGGCTAGGCGAGTTTTTACATTTGTAGAAATATCCCATATGCCTGTAAGTTAGCGGTCAATAAAAGAAAGCAGCTAAGATGATATACGTCCTGCTCTTGCACCGAAATGATATACTTTTTGCATGTTTTTAGAACAGTCAATTATTTCAAAATCGGCTGTTCCCAAATTCATAATCGTCGAGATTAACAAATCGGACTCAGGTAAATGATCAAGTAGAGTATAAGCGTCTAATCATATTAAAAGGATGGCTATAAGAAAGAAATCAGATGGCTTTACCTTGATAATTCTTAATTTTTGCTCCTTGAACGTTTTCAGATACTGTTTTTGTTTGTAGATCACCAAGCGACACAAAATTGGATTGCCTTGAACACCAGGCTATCCCAGACGGTAAAGACTGTGGGAATTCAAACTCTATATAAGATTTAGCCTTTCATCGAAAGCATAGAAAATATTTACCCATAGACATTCCTTGCTGTGGATTGCTACCCACAAAGGTCGCTATCCCTAATGGGTTGTGTTGTTTTCGCTTGGGTTTTGCGTAAAAGCTGCTTTTCAACATTTTTGAAATGACTTTCTGGACGCGGAGTGGCTGTTTCAACTTTTCAAGTGTTTTACAAATTTCATCAGTCATAGAAAAGTAACTATTTTTATTTTTTGCATTGGCAAGTCCTTTCCATTCCTCTTGCTCGAGACCGCACAATTCTAACACTATTGAAGCCAAAGAATTCAACTGATTTGCTGTTTCTGCTGAGACCTCAAAGCACTCTTCGTTTGATTCCCATATTTTTAGTACAGTTTCAAATTCTCTATTAGCCTCTAAATCATCGAGTTGATTCTCCTGTTCACCTTTAATACCTTGATTCCAATCTCCAATAAAGTAGCTAAACAGCTCATTTGAATAACATATACTGCTTGGGTTGAGCGAAAGGTCAGAAATCTTCATTTTCGTTTGGAGAAACGCGAGATCTGAAATCGTATCTCGAAGCATCTTTTCAAGATTAACGGCAGTAGTGCCCTTGATTTTAGATAAAACGATACAAGGAGTCGTAACAAAAGCTATTTTGTCTTCAAAAACTTCAAAGTCTTCAATAATTATAACATCATTTTGGCGAGTACGAAGTGTAAAGTATAGGATTTCTTGGAAAAAAAGCGTGATAGTGGGGTCACGCTGTTTTTTGAGGAGCTCAGAGGCTGTGTCTAAAACTCTAATCGAATAGTTTTTTTTGTTGACGCGAGATTTTGCGGAAAGTGTCTTGTAGTAGGACCCCTCTGATGTGAGTTCGAAATGACTGTAGAGAGCGCAAATCCTCGGAGGGAGGAGATAAGAGAAGGAGTTGTTGGTAGTTTCAGCCATTTTGAAATTAGTTTTTGCAGTTTAAGTGTTACATTATATCTTGAGTGAGTCAATTTAAAACTGTCTGAACAAGATCTGATCAGAATTTCTGATCGTAAGATCTCTTTTTGCCGATCAAGTGTTACCAGCTCGTGATCCTCTAATATTCGGGATTAAGTCACTTGAGATAATTTTTGTTGGAATTCCGTCTATCAAAATGATATCGTCTTTCTAAATTTTGGACAAAAACCCGTTTTGCCCGCTAAACGATCCCAAAAAATTTGTTTTTATAGATTATACGTTAATTACAAAGGGGGAAAATTGGATTTGTTTGAACCGAACCTCGTCTCAATCATATTAGAATTAAGGAAGAGATTTCTTCTTCATTAGCAAATTTTTAAGCAAAGTGATTATTTATTAATATGCTGCGCAAAATATACAAAGGCATTGATAGTTGTAATAGCGATACCGGCACAATTTGTTTCATACATTAAAATTGGTGGATAGGTAGTATATAAACCGTGGATAGATTCAAATTTTGGACTTCAATGTTTGGAGGTGAAATTGTTGATGAGTAACTCTTAGGCAAATTTCAAAATATTAGTGAAATGAAATTCTCTTTGAGAAAAGTAATAAACGAGTTTTAAGGCTGTAGAGAAAAAATTGTAACTACCGGTACTTACTTTAAGTCTTCATCAAGTCTAAACTATAAAAAACGAATCTATAGTTAAAATATGTCGCTACACGAATTTGGGTAAGTAATCTTTCAGGGTGCGTCTGAAGATGAGATTTGGTAAGTGAATATCACTAAATTAAACCCAATAATGCTATATTGAGAAGCCTTGAGTCGGAATTAAGTCAAAAATTAAAAAAAAAATTCTTAATCAGGACTATTGGCGATCTGATCAGAATTTACTGTTCAGAGAAACACCACAGAAAATGGATTCTATGGAGATTGTGGATTTGATTATGGCTACTTCTAAAACGAAAACACTCCTTGCATTAATTTTACTAAGTTGACATCAGATCACTCCAATAGTTAGAAGAAACTGGAACTGGTTTGATCTGCAGGAATTGGATAATTCAGATATATCATTATTTACTAAATGCTATATTTTAAACAATGAGAAGGGTGTAACTGCGAAGTAACTGCGAATTACACATTCAAGCATCATTGTCAAGATTCAATTGAACTGCAATAAAAAAAAATCAAAAGGAAAATAACCTCCAATGACAAAAATTTCGTGAAACTCAATACTCATATACTTAGTTAAGCAGGGAATTTGATTTAGAGTTTCAATTCCTATCTCCTGAGGAACATAATCTGTTATATGGACTCTTAAAACAATTTTTGGACTGAAATTTTTTAACTTCTAACAACTATTATTTCAAAAAGCAGTGTCCAATAACAAAAATGCTTAAATATATTCGAAGCAGCAGAAGCTGTTTTCTTCTGAGAGAAAAATCTAATAAAAACAAATTCCATCTGATGTGTTAATTCAAGCTAAATCTGGACCTGCTTTCCTTGCCTTATCCTTTGGTTTGCTTAGAGCTCTAAATGCAAAGCATTTGATTTAGAAGAGGAAACATATAATTTATTGATTTTTTGGCTCATCAATTTTCAAATAATTTCTCAAAAAAATGAATTTTAAAAATATTTCTAGGTGATAAATCCAAACTCGAAATCTGCCTCAAAAAGCAAAAATAAAAAGAAATTTTCTGAATGACATCAAAAGTAACATCGTACGTTCAAGTTAAGATGTATTTTCAGCAGTCATAAACTTTTCTAAACCTTTTTGAATACAGGATTGAGGCGTTTAGGAGTATCTACTTGAATCATTATCATCATCTTACTTCAAGGTATTGATCTTCAGAAGAGTTATAATCATCATTTATAATCCAGGCAGAGAACCGGCACCATAAGCACAAAAATTGATGGATACTTAGAAGCTAACTTCCTTGAGATGTACATGTAAATGCGATCTATGAGAATTTGGTATTAAAATTCTTTGCTTTTGAAATAGGCTGCTCCTCCTTCTCATCATAGATCCTAAAAGTTGGGTTAAGTCCTTCAATACAAACAATTACATGTAAGTTCAGAATTTTTTTCTGTATGCTGATTAACTTCGAGAAAATCTCACTTTCGTTTCCTTTGTAAATTCATAAAGATCTTTCTCTTTGTACTACGGGCGAAAAAGTCAAGAAATTTGGATTTCTCATTACAATACAAATCACAACCGAAGTAAATATGCTGAAGAAATTTATTCCTCACAAATTTAGTCGAAAAATATCTTTACCGGTATACTGGTATATCGTTCCGAGTGTTCTTAAACCAACAAATACTAGAGGTGAGCCAAATATCAGCCATGGATAAGAGGAATGTTAATCTAATTTTATGTAGTTATCAAAAGGCACGAAATTAAGAATGCTGAAAATAATAACTCCAAAATAGTTTTGGAAAGCTCGAACCGCCTGTCTCAAGAAATCAAAAAGAATGAAGAATTACAGGATCAGCTTAAATCTGCTTTGCTCACAATAGAAGAATTGAAGGGGGAAAATGAAGAATTGAAGGAGAAAAATGAAGAATTCCAGAAAAAACTTAAAGGATACGAGAAAAAAATTGAAATCATTGAAGAAGATAAAAAGCTACTGGTGAATAGCCTCGAGAAATCTGAGATCATGCTTCTGGAAGAAAAGACAAAAGCTTGTATGAACTATGAAGAGATTGCTAAATTGAAACAAATTGAAGATAGTCAACAGCAGCAAATTTTAGATCTTGCTCAGCAAAACTCAGATTTGATGGGCTTAAATTATTATTCAAAGAAAGTTCATGAGAGTGTGCCTTTTTACACCATCCACACTGACAGCATACTATCTCTAAATCAAGACGGCTGGAGCGTAAAATCTCAACTTGAGAATGTAATTCCCAAGTTAGAAGATAAGATGCTTGTCGTTTGCTCCATTATCGGCTCAACAGGAAGTGGAATCTCTTGGCTCGCAAACCAGTTAAGTGGCAATCAGCTGCCTTACGGGTGGCAAAATTCTCCCAATTCAATCAGTCTCCACTATATTAATAACAGAGATTCATGGTTCACAATTTTAGAATCTTCTGGTTTGAATGAACCAATTCGAGCTTGTCAGGCCAAAATCAGTAAATTAAGTGACTCTCAATTTTATCAAAATGATAACGATGAGCAAAAAATACTCTCGTACCAAACACCTTATGACGATTCGAACCTGCTAGAACATTTGAAACTTCTCTATATCATCCATCACACCGGTATCATTCTTTACGTTGTAGGCAAATTCACTCAGATTGAGTCTGAAAACATCCTAAGGATTAAAAGAATGATCAAAGACATAATGAAAACTAAAACAGCAGCTAAGAGCACGCAATTACCTCAGCTCATCATCATTCATAATTTCAGTTGGCTTAAAACTGTATCTCATGTTCAGCAAGAGTTTAAAAAGTCTGTTGGAAGGGTATTTAGCCTTGAAGAGCAGGCACTCTTTAATAACAAATTGAAAGCGCACGAAAATTGTTGCTTAAATAAGAGTCTTTGGAAGGATGAATTCGGATTCACTCATCTAATCACAGCAACTGAGAAGACAGAGGCAGGAAATTATTATAATCCAGGAACTTTGAATTTTTTATTTTCAAAGCTTGACTGCTTGGAAATAAAGAGAAAGTTATCTTTTTGTAGCAGCTTTGCTGATTTTTGTAGTCAAGAACTGTCAAACAGGATCGGTATGGACCTATTGCTCAAATATACTCCTGATAAAAGCAAAATTATTATCTCTAACAAAGCTTCTAAAATTAACCCACCGCAATTGTTCTATGCAAGCCTATCGAATGTCGTCCAAATGAAGTTTGAACCCAAATATTCAACAAAAGTTGAGACGTTAAATCAAGGTCAAGAAGCGGTGGTCGTGGTTGAGGTTGAACTAATTGACAGCTCAATTGACAAGAAATCTATTGTTCAGAAACAAGGGAAGAATTACTTAGTCATCAAAGGGCTGAAAAGACAGATTTTCGACGAGGAAACGAAACAAAGAGAGAACAATGGGAAATTTATCCTAAATAAGGGAACCCGAAAAGAGGGAAATTATTCTCTAAATATACCATTAGTATCTAGTTGTATGAAATATGACAAGATAATCAGCGAAGATCAAGGATTTGGAGTGAAGAGATTCATAATTTATTTTAAGAAAGAAGAAGAAAAGTTTCTTTGAATACAGATTTCTTATTATTTGTTAATCTCTATCTAAGAAATTGAGAGAAAATTGTGAAGAAGTCTGCACTCATAAATGAAAATTTGTTAATTTAAAAGCAGTCCTGCTTTACCTATAATGCTAAGCTCGATTAAAGCAAGAGTGATCCTAATGATTGTATTCTCAATTTGAGAGTGTGAAAATTGTTAAAGTTTATTGCTGTACTTAGGATTTCAACTCGAATGCTAATTTGAAATGGGAGATAAGGGCTGAAACAACAGAATCATCATTTCTGTGCTCTTTTCAATTACTTAATCAATAAATGTTTATAAATTCTAATACGTGCAACTTAGGTTCATACTGTGTACTAAATTTTTTTAACTCAGAAAATTGCTGAATAACAAAAGAAAACGCTGGAATTAAAAATACTTAGAAAAAAATATATATATGACATGGTTGCTGAATCTGATAGTGACTGTCGGTCATTGGAAATAGAACTGAGCAAATGCTTCTGAGGGAGAGAGGTTCTTAAACCAGACATCAGAAAGCCATTCTGGGATGATGTGTGAGCGGATTATAACTTTCTGATACAAAAATTCTGATTGGCGATACTATTTGATGAATTCTGATCAGAGCCAAGTATCAATAAATATATGTATCTTTCTTTCAATAATCATAGAACAGAAATCAATAATTCGCAACATTAACAAGCCACCAAAATAATGTTGAAATTGTCACTCAAAACATCACCTAAGGCATTCAATGAATTCGTCACCTCTCAAGCAAAGCTCAACGAAGGCAGAAGGTCACATGATGTAAAATCACAGAGCACGACTAGGTCAGGAACTCCTGAGAGCGCCAGGAAAAACTCTTCAGATGAAGATAACGGCTTAGAAACTCACCCTCAAGAGTTTTTGATTGACGTAAAACCAAAAAGAAGAATGTTCAATACTAAAGAAGAGAAGAGAGCCTTCGTTAACCAATATCAGATGAAATTGAAAACAGAGCTTTGCAAGAACTTTGAGCTCAGAGGGTTTTGCAAGTTTGGAAACACCTGCTCATTTGCTCATGGAAAGCATGAACTCCAGCAAAAGAAGCACTTGCATGAGAAGTATAAAACAAAGCCATGCAAAGAGTTTCACTTGATCGGGTACTGTAACTATGGTCTTCGATGCCAATACTCACACAAGGAGGCTTTCGGAGTCAACATATTTTATGAACCAACAACGCAATTTTCTTGGAATGCGGAGAGGAATAACTATACTTATGAGCTATTGGATGAAATCTGGAGAATGAGTAACTCAAACATCAAAATCGAGAGAATCCTTGAAAAGATCCCTGCAAATAACAGAAGACTCCCAATATTTACCGAGATTACCAATTAATTTACCTTTTCGAGAAAAAGATAAACCCGAAAGAGCAAAATAAATTTTTTACATTTCGTTTCATTCGAGCTGATTTCTTATCATCAGCAATGGTAGGCAAGCTCAAAATTTTGCGTTGTATATACAATTTCTGAAATTCATTCTATCAAATTTATAAAGCAGTATTGTTTGTTGAAAATGGTTAAACTTTATCTATGAAAAAATTTTTTTCTTTTTGCCAATGTACGCCAAGCACTAAAAATTCTGTTTTTCCTTAAATTTATCTAAAATGAGAAGTAATTGAACATTAATGGCTCATGCAATATAATAGAGGTATTATTTGTAGAAACAGCTAGGTAGCAAATTTAGAGTCTTCAGGAGAATAATAATGTTCGTTGCTTTCTATTATTATCTCAAGACTGAAATAAATTTTAGTGATGCTACTGCTGTTTGCTTCTATTGTTCTTGCAATGAATTTTATACTTTAATAATACATTGAGAGTATGATTACGTCTTCGAAGGAATAACAATAAGGGACCTATAATATTCATTATATTCACGAATTCAAATCGGGATTAGACTTAAATTTAGACTTCTTCAATATGCAAAAATTCATTTTAAATTACGAGTAACTTTAGCTATGATAATTTTAAATAAGCTTTCGTGACTTTTTGGAGCAATAGAGATCAAAAATGAAGCAAGCAGATCTATTCATTAATTTTCAGGCTGTAATGCACGAAATAACTATTGTCAAGTCTTAACCCTCAGAGAAGATTGCAGATTAATTATAATTATGCAGTCAATATTAAAATAGTATTATTAATTATAATTAGAGATCTCTGAACTGAATGAAACACAAATACCATCTTACAAGTCCAGCAGAAATCTTATTGCATCGGGCTGGAAACATTTCCAAAACAATTTAGTCATTAGATATCTAAGAGAAGTGTCCACGAGTCAAAATTCGCTTAAATTGCTTGCTAGGAAAATAAAACTATCCATGCGATTCTCCTTATAATATTGAATTATTTAAGGAAATAACAGTTAATGACATAATTTTCCTCGTATTTTTCAGCAATCATGTCGAATAGGAAGAAGGAATTTAGTTCCTAGGTCGAATGGAAGAGCGGTTTTACTAAAAACACACCTACTTAAATCTCACAAATTTACTTCACAATTTTGGAGTGTCATAATTTTTTAGGTAAGATTCCTGCCAAAAATTGCAAGCAAGGACTAATATCTGAAATTCAGTAAATAAATTAATTTACTGGCAGGGAGAATAAGTTATGAAAAAAAGTCCGTTTCTTAACCATCAAAATTAATTAGAATGATCAATAGAATACTGAAAGAGAAGACGATTAGAAGATTTCTACAATAAAAGATTATATAAATCAAAGCGAGCTAATTAAGTGTGATATAAATTCTACCTAAAACATGATACAAAAAAGAAATCGATCAGAGACTGAGAACAATATAGATACCCTCCCCATCAAAAAATGCAATATTGGTCCGGACCAAAAAGAAACGTTTTTGTTCATATATAAGAGGGATCACACAATATATATTAGTTCAGATGCGGACATACAATCATTAGACTTATCATGGAAAAAATCTGCTCGGGCGGTCAAAATCACAATGCATAAGAGAAGTTTCGAAGGTTCGGAAAGTAGCAACAATCAACTGGATGAGGATTGTTGTTGGGAATGGTTGAAAAAGAATGTAGAAGAGCATATTATGAAAACTTACTGCCCTCAATCAGATCCTGATTCTGATGTCCTCATTTTAGAAGAGGATACACCTGATGTGATAATAGTAGAGGACAATAGGACTAGAACCCCTCAAAACGGTGAAATACCCAGCAACAGAGCTGAGGTTTTCAAGTGGGCAATTGAACTGTGTCAGCAAGGAGCCAAGGTAAAAGACATAGCACGCAAATTTAAGATAAAGCCATCAACTCTCAAATCCTGGATCGCACGCTGCGAGAATCCAAATGCTGTTGTCCCTTTGAAAAGCGGAGGCCCTGAGAAATTAAATAAAAAACATAAAGATTTTATAGCTCAGATTTTAGATGATAAGGAAAAGCCTATAAGATCAATAAGAGAGGTTAAATCTCGTTTGGACGCTGAATTTAATTTTAAAATGAGTCATAGTACGGTTTGGAGGGCTATCAAGACTCTCGGTTACAAAAAAAGAAAAGCAAAGATGATCCCTATGGACAGAAATTCCGAAAGAGTGATCAATCTAAGAAAGAAAATTGTGATGCAAATGATTTCAAAATGGAGTTGCAAAAAAATTCCAATTTTCATAGACGAAACAGGATTTCAAAACAGTATGCTTCAAGAGTACTATTCAAAAAAAGGAGAACCAGTATATAAAAAAGGTGGAGTTGTCAAAACTACAGTAATCACAGTTATACTTGCTATCACTAACGACACTCTCA